>ENA-ORMJ01001495-ORMJ01001495.1-human-gut-metagenome-genome-assembly--contig:-NODE-1495-length-13920-cov-3.432312_pt1 | contig 13920 bp, 10 predicted proteins | sample MGYA00242100_ERZ508989 | MGnify/ENA primary metagenome ERZ508989 (study PRJEB26280, sample SAMEA2531403) | human gut metagenome | biome: human gut; feature: human-associated habitat; material: faeces...
TCACCATCAACTACCGGCAACTCTACGCACAAGCCATGGATGCCATAGCCAAAGGTGAACGCTACTGGCTGGACGATTCCGACGAAGCCATCTTGAAACAGACCAACCGGGAGTTTGAACAGCCCACACCGTTGGAACAGCTCTTCCTCTGCCACTTCCATCCCGCCGAAAATGAAGAGGAAGGAGACTGGATGACCCCTATGGAGATTCTCTCCTTCTTGCAAACCAAGACCAAAGACCGGCTGTCCATCAATAAAGTGGCTCTGTTCGGACGTGCACTCCACAAACTGGGCATCAGCAGCCGCCGGAAGACAAGAGGAACAGAATATCATGTAGTGAAAAAAGAATAATCCTGCCAATTAATTTGCTTCTACTTTCGGTTTGCGCTATCTTTGCGTTTCAAATCAAGAAGATATGAAAAAAGAAAGTCAAGTGATATTCGACCGGAATGCCGTAGAGTTTGTGACCGTAGCCGCCGAGTTTTGCAAGTTTCTGGAACAAGCGGAAGGGGTGAAACGTTCCGCGTTCGTCGATACCTCCTTAAAAATACTTCCGCTGCTCTACCTGAAGGCCTCCATGCTGCCCGAGTGCGAAACCATAGGAGACGAGGCGCCGGAAACATTCGTCACCGAAGAGACCTATGAGGTACTCCGCATGAACCTCGCCAATATCCTGGCCGAGAAAGACGACTACCTGGACGTATTCGTATCCGACATGAAGTATAGTGACCAGCCCATCACCAGGAACATTTCCGAAGACTTGGCCGACATATACCAGGACATCAAGGACTTTATCTTCGTATTCCAGCTGGGTTTCAACGAGACGATGAACGATTCGCTTGCCATCTGCCAGGAAAACTTCCGCCTCCATTGGGGACAAAAGCTTGTCAACACCCTGCGTGCCCTGCACGAGGTGAAGTATGCGCAAGGCGAGGATGAAGAGGAGGAAACCGCAGACTTTGAATATTAAATTATGGTTATCAAAAGAACAATAGATAAAGAAACAGTGAAAGACCTGCCCAAAGCCGCCTTTCCGGGACAGATACATGTCGTACAGACACCGTGGGAAGCGGAGAAGGCAGTCGCCTATCTGAAGTCCTGCCCGTTGCTGGGCATAGACAGCGAAACCCGTCCATCGTTCACAAAAGGACAGATACACAAGGTGGCCCTGCTACAGATTTCCTCAGAGGAACATTGCTTTCTGTTCCGCCTCAACCTGACGGGACTGACTCTGCCGGTTATCACATTGCTGGAAAACCCAAGTGTAACGAAAGTAGGCCTTTCCTTGCGGGATGACTTCATGATGCTGCACAAGCGTGCTCCTTTCGAACAACATGCGTGCATTGAATTGCAGGAATACGTCCGCGCTTTCGGCATCCAGGATAAAAGCCTGCAAAAGATATATGCCATCCTCTTCGGGGAAAAGATTTCGAAAAGCCAGCGCCTTTCCAACTGGGAAGCCGAAACCTTGACCGAACCGCAGAAACTGTATGCCGCCACCGATGCCTGGGCATGCCTCAACATCTACAACAAGCTGCAAGAACTGAAACGGACAGGAGATTTTGAGATAGAAGCCAATAATAATGTGGTAATGTAATGCACATTATCACATTACCACATTAATCACATTATATATATGTACAAAGTATACCTTAAACCCAATAAAGAGGAGTCATTAAAGCGTTTTCACCCGTGGGTGTTTTCCGGCGCCATCGCACATTTCGACGGAGAGCCCGAAGAAGGGGAAGTTGTTGAAATCTACACGTCCAAAAAGGAATTCATAGCCAAAGGGCATTTTCAGATTGGCAGTATCGCCGTACGCGTACTGACCTTCCGTCAAGAAGAAGAAATCAATGCGGACTTCTGGAAACGCAAACTCAGCATAGCATACGACATGCGCCGCAGTATCGGCATAGCCGGAAACCCGACAAACAACACCTATCGCCTGGTGCACGGGGAGGGAGACAACCTGCCGGGGCTGGTTATCGACATTTATGCCCGTACCGCAGTGATGCAGGCACATTCTGCCGGCATGCACCTCGACCGCATGGCCATTGCCGATGCCCTTACCGAAGTGATGGGCAGCCAGATTGACAATATCTATTACAAATCGGAGACGACCCTTCCCTTCAAGGCCGACCTCTATCCGGAGAATGGTTTCTTGAAAGGCGGCAGCACGGACAATGTAGCCATGGAGTACGGCCTGAAGTTCCACATCGACTGGCTGAAAGGCCAAAAAACCGGTTTCTTCGTAGACCAACGCGAGAACCGTTCGCTACTGGAACGTTATGCCAAAGGCCGCAGCGTACTGAATATGTTCTGCTATACCGGCGGATTCTCATTCTATGCCATGCGCGGAGGTGCAAAGCTCGTCCACTCTGTCGACAGCTCTGCCAAAGCAATTGATCTGACTAATAAAAATGTAGAACTGAACTTCCCTGGTGATTCCCGCCACGAGGCTTTTGCCGAGGACGCTTTCAAATATCTCGACCGCATGGGCGACCAATATGATTTAATCATCCTTGATCCGCCCGCATTCGCCAAACATAAAGATGCACTGCGGAATGCTTTGCAAGGTTACCGTAAACTGAACGCCAAAGCATTCGAGAAAATCAAACCGGGCGGCATCTTGTTTACTTTCTCTTGTTCGCAAGTAGTAAGCAAGGACAATTTCCGTACTGCCGTGTTTACCGCAGCAGCCATGTCAGGGCGTAGCGTACGCATTCTACACCAGCTGACTCAACCGGCCGACCATCCGGTAAACATCTATCATCCCGAAGGAGAATATCTGAAAGGATTGGTACTCTACGTAGAATAACCGGCAAGGTGCCGGAACCAAGTTTCCATTCGGATATCAGACATTTCTCCGGAAGTATGGCTGATTAGAGAGGGCAGTAACAGAAAAACGGAAGATTCAAAGTTAATTAGAGTTAACAAATAGAAGATTTTCGAGAAAACATTATGTTGTATAACATAAACCCTATATCTTTGCACTGTGTTTTTCATGGTATTAGATTTAAGGTTAACAAAGATTGGCTGTCTGGGATAGATAGCCTTCTTTTTTTTATACCCCCTTCATTTGTTTTTTCACACCCAAATCTCATCTTTTCTTCGCATTTATGCCATTTTTATCCCCTTTTTATCAAATTACTTATCCACCTATTCAACGAAAATATTATATTTGCAAGGTTTATGAATGTGAAGAGAAACACAAATTAAAAAAGTCATGAGTATAAAAGTTCGTTTGATTATTATGAACTTCCTGCAATTCTTTGTATGGGGGTCATGGTTAATATCATTAGGTGGTTATATGGGAAGAGAACTTCATTTTGAAGGAGGACAAATCGGAGCCATTTTCGCCACCATGGGGATTGCCTCTTTGGTAATGCCGGGTATTATCGGTATTATTGCCGATAAATGGTTTAATGCAGAACGTTTATACGGACTTTGCCATATTGCAGGAGCAGGATGTCTCTTCTACGCTTCCACCGCAACGGGATACGACCAGATGTATTGGGCCATGTTACTCAACCTGTTGGTATATATGCCCACTTTATCCCTCGCCAACACGGTATCGTACAATGCACTGGAGCAATACAAATGTGACCTGATTAAAGACTTCCCTCCTATCCGCGTATGGGGAACAATCGGTTTTATTTGTGCCATGTGGGCTGTCGACCTTACCGGATTCAAGAATTCAAGTGCACAACTTTATGTAGGAGGTGCTTCCGCATTGCTACTCGGACTTTATTCATTTACGCTCCCGGCCTGTCGACCGGCTAAATCTGAAAACAAATCATGGCTCTCCGCTTTCGGACTGGACGCACTGGTGCTGTTCAAGCGCAAGAAGATGGCTATCTTCTTCTTGTTCTCCATGCTGCTGGGAGCCGCCCTTCAAATAACAAACACCTATGGTGACCTTTTCCTGGGTTCGTTTGCTTCCATACCGGAATATGCAGATTCGTTCGGTGTGAAACACTCCGTCATCCTGCTCTCCATCTCGCAAATGAGTGAGACGCTGTTTATCCTTGCCATCCCCTTCTTCCTGAAACATTTCGGAATCAAGCGTGTTATGTTAATCAGTATGTTTGCATGGGTATTCCGTTTCGGGCTCTTCGCCCTCGGAGACCCGGGAAGCGGACTCTGGATGCTCATTCTCTCGATGATTGTCTACGGCATGGCATTTGACTTTTTCAATGTATCGGGCTCGCTGTTTACAGAAATGGAGGCACATCCCAGTATCCGTGCCAGCGCACAAGGCTTGTTCTTCATGATGACGAACGGTGTGGGAGCCATCATCGGAGGTTATGCCAGCGGAGCCGTGGTGGATGCCTTCTCGGTATATGCCGAAGGCGGAGGACTGGTAAGCCGCGACTGGACACCGGTATGGTTTATCTTTGCAGGATATGCCTTAGTCATTGGTCTGTTATTTGGAATAGTATTCCGCTATAAGCATAATCCGGAGAAAATAGAGAAAAACTGATTGAGAATCAGGTTGATTTAATAGGTATGAATAAGAAGAAGATAGAACTACAAGTACTAAACATTTCCAACAGCCAGGCGCAAGCGGGCGCCTATGCCCTGGTACTGGGTGAAGCGGGCGGCGAGCGCCAGCTTCCGATTATTATAGGTGCCACCGAAGCACAAGCTATGGTCATCGAGATGAAAGGTATTGTACCGCCCCGTCCGCTGACCCATAACCTATTTGCTTCCGTTCTTGAGGTGCTGGGTGTAAAACTGATGCGTATTCTTATCTATAAAGTAGACAACGGAGTATTCTACTCCTACCTTTACATGAAAGCCGAAGAGACTATTCTCCGGATTGATGCCCGTACCAGCGATGCCGTCGCCCTGGCATTGCGCATGAATGCTCCTATCTTTGTCTACGAAGAGATTCTCGAAACAGAATGTCTGAAAACCGGCGAAAGCACCACCGACCCTATGGGAGGCAGCGAGCCGGACAAAGACGAACTGTTGCAGGAAGACACAATAGGCATATTGAAAACAGCCCTGCAGAAAGCAATCGAAGAAGAGGATTACGAACGAGCCGCACAGATAAGAGACCAAATCAACCAACTCAAAAACAATTTGTAACATGCACGTATTCTATACTCCCGACATACAGACCCACGCAGAACTGCCCGAAGAGGAAGCAGCACATGCCGTACGGGTCTTACGCCTGCAAGCAGGCGACGAGGTTATGCTGACAGACGGAAAGGGCTGCTTCTATCGCGCCGAAATCAGTACGGCTACCAACAAACGCTGCCTGGTGAATATTCTGGAAACCCTTCCGCAAGCCCCCTTGTGGAAAGGTCATCTGCACATTGCCATGGCACCTACCAAGAACATGGACCGTACAGAGTGGTTTGCCGAGAAAGCGACGGAAATAGGGTTTGATGAACTGACATTCCTGAACTGCCGTTTCTCGGAACGGAAAGTCATCAAGACGGAGCGCATCTCCAAAATTCTGGTTTCTGCCATCAAGCAGTCGCTCAAGGCACGCCTGCCCCAACTGAATGAAATGACAGACTTCAACAAGTTCATCACACAGCCTTTTCCGGGTCAGAAATTCATCGCCCACTGTTATGAAGGCGAAAAACCGTTTTTGAAGGATATGGTACATCCCGGAGAGGACGCTCTCGTACTAATCGGTCCTGAAGGAGACTTCAGCGAAGAGGAAGTCCGGAAGGCGACGGAAAACGATTTTATCCCCATCAGCTTGGGAAAATCAAGGTTGCGTACAGAGACGGCGGCACTGGTTGCCTGCCACATCCTCAATTTACAGAATCAATGATACTCACTAAAACAAAAACTATATGAAAAAGAACCTATTCTTCCACTTCTCAGTACTGGCAATGCTCATCGTGCTGATAAGCGCTTGTTCGTCCAAAAAGCCAGAATACACCAACGTTATTCCTTCCGATGCCTCGCAAGTCATCGCTGTCAATTTAAAATCATTGGCAGACAAGGCCGGTACCAAAGATAAAGAGACTAAAGAAGCACTGCAAAAGCTGACAGATGCCTTGAAAAGCGATATGAATGCAGCTACTTTCCAACAATTGGAGGCTGTACTGAAAGACCCTGCCAAATCGGGAGTGGACGTCAATGCGCCGATTTATGTCTTCAACGCTCCCTCGTTCCCCTACACCACCATGGTAGCCAAGGTTCAAAGTGAGGATGATTTGCTGAAGCTTCTGGAAGTTACGGAGAAAGAACAGATAATCAGCCATGTGGCAGAAGCGGACGGTTACAGTTTTGCACAAATCAACAAGCGGGCATTGCTCGCTTTCACTCCTACCACGCTTATGGTGGTGAACTACACCGGCACATCGCAACTGGAAAAAGTCAAAGAAGGAATTCCCGCCTTGCTGAAACAGACCGGAGAAAACAGCATCAACAGTAACACCGCTTTCAAGAAAATGCAAAAGCAGGATGGAGACATCAATATGCTCATCTCTCCTTCCAGCCTGCTGAGTGCATACGCCAATCCGCTGAATTACGGAATATCCCACAATATCGACCTGAAAGACTTGAAGATGCTGGGAAGTCTCTCCTTCGAAAAAGGGAAAATAGAACTGAAAGTAGAGAGCTATACCGAGAACACAGAATTGAAAGCACTTTTCGAAAAGCAAATCAAAAGTACTTGTCCCATCGAAAACACGTTCTTGAAGTATTTCCCAAAATCTACCCTGGCGCTATTCAGCATAGGTATCAATGGAGAAGAGTTCTACAATGTGCTGCAAGAGAATGAGCAGTTCCGCAACGATTTCTCCATTACCAAAGCCGCTGAAGTAAAAGACTTGTTCAGTGCTTTCCACAACGACCTGACCATAGGCCTTATCAATGTAACCATGAACAGCAATCCTTCTTTCCTGGCCTATGCCAGCGTAAAGAACGACGCTCCCTTGAAAGCCCTTTATGAGAAAAAGTCCGAACTGGGACTGAAACGCGGCGAAGACATCGTGAAATTGAATGAGAATGAATATGTCTATAAATCACGCGCTATCAACATATTCTTCGGCATACGAGACAAACAGATGTACGCCACCAATGACGAACTGCTGTATAAGAATGCCTGTAAGACCACCGACCCGTCTGCCAAAGAGACTGACTTCGCTTCCAGCCTAAAAGGCAAGCGTACAGCCTTTGTCATCAATGCGGAAGCCGTACTCGACCTGCCCGTTATAAAATTGCTTGTTGGGTTCGGCGGACAAGAGTATAGCACCTATTACTCGCTGCTCGGTAATATCTCGTATCTGGAAGCTGTCGGCAACGAGGACAAGGCAACCGTTACCCTGCAGCTGAAGAACAAGAATGTTAATGCGTTGAAACAGATTGTAGACTTTATCAAGCAATTTGCAGGAATGTAATTTAAGGATTAAGGATTAGAGATTAAGGATTAATACCACTCATGAATAGGATTCACCTACGGCAAACACTACCTCAAGTGTTTGCCGACCGTGATGCCATTACCTCAGACGTATGGCATCGGGACATTACGTTCCACAAAGGAAAACGTTATCTCATAGAAGCCGCTTCGGGCACCGGAAAATCATCGCTTTGCAGCTATGTTTACGGCTACCGCAACGATTATCAGGGAATCATCAACTTTGATGAGCGCAATATCCGTTCACTCTCCGTCAATGACTGGACAGATATACGCAAACACTCCCTCAGCATTCTTTTTCAGGAGTTGCGTATCTTTCCCGAACTTACCGCCATCGAAAACATACAACTGAAGAACCGGCTTACCAACTTCAAAAAAAGGAAAGAAGTCCTTACCCTATTCGAGGCAATCGGCATTGCCGACAAGGTAAACGAAAAAGCCGGGAAGCTATCTTTCGGCCAGCAACAAAGAGTCGCCTTTATCCGCAGCCTCTGCCAGCCTTTCGACTTCATCTTCCTGGATGAACCCATCAGCCATCTGGATAACGAGAACGGAACAATCATGGGCAGGCTGCTGACAGAAGAAGCCAGCCGCCAAGGAGCGGGAATCATAGTGACTTCCATCGGCAAACATCTGGAATTGGATTATGATGAAATTTATCAATTATAAATGTGGCTAATATGAACCGACTTGTTTGGAAACTTCTCCGCCAGCACATCAGTGTCGGACAGTTGGCAGGCTTTTTCCTCGCCAATCTCTTCGGCATGATGATTGTATTGCTGAGCGTACAATTCTATCGTGATGTCCTTCCCGTTTTTACGGAAGAGGACAGTTTCATGAAGAAGGATTATATCATTGCTACCAAGAAAATCAGTACTTTGGGCAGCTTTGCCGGGAAAAGCAATACCTTCTCCAAAGATGAGATAAAAGACCTGAAAGCCCAACCTTTCACCAAAGGGGTAGGCGCGTTCACTCCTTCCTTGTTCAAAGTCTCTGCCGGACTCGGTATGCAGGAAGCCGGTATCCGCTTGTCGACAGAGATGTTTTTCGAGTCTGTACCCGACGAATATGTGGATGTCAGTCTGGACAAATGGCATTTTGATGAAGATACCCGGATAATTCCCATCATCGTTCCGCGCAATTATCTGAACCTCTATAACTTTGGCTTTGCACAAAGCCGGAGTCTGCCGAAACTCTCCGAAGGTTTGATGAGTCTGGTACAGATGGATATCATGATGCGGGGCAACGGACGTGTGGAACAATATAAAGGCAACATTGTAGGATTCTCCAACCGGCTGAATACCATTCTCGTCCCCCAATCCTTCATGGACTGGGCCAACAAGAATTTTGCACCGGAAAAAGAAGCTGAACCGTCCCGACTTATTGTGGAAGTGAAGAATCCTACCGACACAGCCATCACCGACTATTTCCAGCAAAAGAATTACGAAACCGAAGGCAACAATCTGGATGCCGGAAAGACAACTTATTTCCTGCGCCTCATTACAGCTATTGTCATGGGAGTAGGACTGTTCATCAGCATTCTGTCATTCTACATCCTGATGCTGAGTATCTTCCTGCTTCTCCAAAAGAATACGGTAAAACTGGAAAACCTGCTGCTGATAGGATATAGCCCGACGCGGGTAGCCACGCCTTATTATATACTGACAGTAGGGCTGAATGTACTGGTACTGCTCCTCGCCATCGGCTGCGTGGCATGGGTACGCAGTTACTATATAGAAGTAGTCCAAAACCTCTTCCCGCAACTGGAGAGCGGTTCACTGCTTCCATGCATATTGACCGGTTGCCTATTATTTTTTGCTGTATCACTGCTGAATATTTTGGCAATAGGCAAAAAAATTATCAGTATCTGGAAAGGGGGAAAATAAAGATGGGAAAAATCCATCCAACAGATATAAAGTTCATGGAAGTGTTGGTATTATGTCTCAGCATGGCATTTCCCATCTCTGCCAATGACTTTCTATTCACTTCCATTGACACCTCGCACGGTCTGAGTGATAACCAGATACGCTATATCCTCCAACTTCCGGACGGAAGAATGGTATTTACCACCACCCAGAACGTCAATCTGTATGATGGAGCCAACTTCACCTCTCTGCAGCCTACCCCCGAATATATATATCCGCTGAAACAATACAAGGGCTTCTACCATGTCTATCTGAGCGGTGATTCCCTCTTGTGGATAAAGGATTACCAACGGCTGATGTGCATCAATCTCCATAACGAGCGATACATTGCCAACCTGGACTCCGTCTTTCAACAGAAAGGTATGCAGCATCCCATAGAGGATTTGTTTGCGGACGAACGGGGGCTCGTCTGGGTAATCAGCCATGGCGAGCTGTTACAGCCGGAACTTTCCTTCCGATTGAAACTGTCTGAAGGCCGAGGAACAATACAAGACCTGACTGCAGACGAAGAATCTCTGTATCTGTTCCATGACACGGGAGAAATCGTGTGCTATGATGTAAAAAACGGAAAACAACAGTATGACATTGCCGCATATCCCCGGACGGAACAAGAGAAGTTCCAAAACACCTCCCTCATACTCAGAGGAAAAAACGGGTTCTATCAACTGCGCAACGGCTCTAAAGGAGGATTTTTCCATTTCGACCTCCATAAGCGAGCATGGGAGAAGCTGATGGAAACAGAGTATACCCTCAATACACTGATGATCTCCGCAGATGAGAAAGCATACATCAGCTGCATCCGTGGCTTTTGGATTATTGACCCCGAAAAGAGGACACGCCACTACATGCCCACCTTGAGGACCCGAAAGGGCAACGTCCTTGCTACAGAAATCAGTACGATTTTCCAGGACCGGCAAGGAGCTTTATGGCTCGGAACATTCAACAGAGGATTGCTGTACTACCATCCGGCCTTATATAAGCACATCCACATAGACAAGAAGGATTTCCCCCTATCACTTGAAAGAAATACAGCCGTAGCAAACTTTACGGAAGACCGGGACGGCAACATATTCATAAAGGACCGGACAGCTATCTATAAGCTCGACCTGCAGGAAGACGGCAACCGGATACTCATACCGGTAGAAGCATCCACCCTGCCCAAAGAGCTACAAGGGGAATACGGTTCGGAAGCGGCATTCGTGTCACATGACGGAACGCTCTATTTCGGAGACGCCGACGGATGCAACATCTTTTCCCCCAATCCGGAGCCCCCATCTTCCAGTCTGCCCTATCCACCGGTTTTCACGGCAATCCATGTGCATGGAGAATGCATCCTCCCGGGCAGAAGCTATGAAAACCGGACTATACTACCCGAAGCCTCTCCTTATGTGAAAGAAATATCATTGAGCCACAGCCAGAACTTCCTTACTCTCGAGTTCTCCGCATTGAATTACTTCAACCGCGAGCACACCCATTACCGCTATCAGCTGGAAGGTATCGACGCACAATGGGTAACCGCCGGCAACATGAAGCAGAGCAACGGCATTCTCCAAGCTCCCTATACCAACTTGCCACCGGGAAGTTACACCTTCAAGGTAATGGCCTCTAACGATGGAAAGCATTGGAATGAAGAGCAAACGGCCCGGATAAGCCTAACAGTCCATGCTCCCTGGTGGAAAACCGGCGTTGCATACGTCATCTATATAGTCTTGTCAATCGCCATCATTGCGGCAAGCATCCGCCTCTACATACACCGCACCCGGAAGGAGATGGAACGGAAACACAAAGAAGAAATCCTTTTGCTCCGCATCCGCAACTTGATAGAGCAGTGCAACCGTTATGAAGCGGAACAAAAGAAATCACCGGAAGGAAAAAACATAACTTGTGTACATAGCCATACCGAACCTCACCAAACAGAAAACAAGCAAGACGCATCCGAATCTGTTTTCCTGACAAAAGCTATCGAACTGGTGGAAAAGAACCTGCATGTACCCGGCTACTCCGTAGAGCAGCTAAGCCGCGACTTGTGTATGGAACGCACCGGACTTTACCGGAAACTGGTAGCCATGCTCGACCAGTCCCCCAGCCTCTTCATCCGCAACATCCGCTTGCAACGTGCGGCACAACTCATCCTGGAAGGCAGCCTCAGCATTACGGAAATCGCAGAGCGTACCGGCTTCAGCAGTTCCAGCTATCTCAGCAAATGTTTCCAGGAAATGTACGGCTGCCGTCCCTCGGAATATGCGGAGAAAATGCAGAAATCAACTTGAGTGTTGTTCCGTTTCAACAAGATTGTTGCCACCTAAAGGGGATTCAAGGCTACTTTTGCAGCATAATTTTAAAAGAACCATGAAAATGAATTTTATGAAAAGAGCCGGCTTCGTGCTGACTTGTGCAACCATGCTTGCAAACTTGTGTGCCGCCCAGAACACAGAGCGCACACCTCAAGGAATGAAATGCACCACACAAGGAATGGACATCCGTGTGGAATTCTATTCGCCTTCCATTGTGCGGGTTTACAAAACTCCCGAAGGCAAACCCTACAACAAAGAAAGTCTGGTAGTGGTCAAATCACCCGAAACGGTCAAAGTGGACTTTTCGGAGGAAGCAGGACAAACCGTGCTGAAATCTTCTATATTGAAAGTTCTTGTCAATCCGGCAACCGGAGGCATCAGTTTCCATACCATCGCCGGCAACGAGCTGCTGAAAGACAAGGACTACGGCACCTCTTTTGCCGATAAGAATGATGCCGGCACTCCCTCCTATCAAGTAAGGGGCTCTTTCCTATTGGATAAAGACGAACCCATCTACGGAGTAGGACAAGTGATGGACGGCAAATTCAACCGCCGCAACTCCATGCACCACATGCAGAACGAGAACATGTTCACCTATTCTCCTTATTTCATGTCGCCCGTGAAAGGCTATGCCGTATATTGGGACAACTACTCCATTTCAGAATTCATGGATACTCCGCAGGAACTCGCTTTCCAGAGCCTGGGACACTGTGCGGACTATTATTTCATGTATGGCGGAAACGCCGACGGCATCATCGCCCAGGTGCGCGACTTGACGGGACACTCCCCCATGCTTCCACTGTGGGCATACGGTTTCTTCCAAAGCAAGGAGCGCTATCATACGCAGGAAGAAAGCCTGAATGTCTTGAAGAAGTATCGCGAACTACAAATTCCCATTGACTGTATGATTCAAGACTGGCGCTACTGGCCCGAATATCAGAAGACGGACAGTGCGTGGAACTCACACAGCTTTGACCCTGAACGCTTTCCCAACCCCAAGAAGTGGGCCGACGAAATACACAAGCTGAATGCCAAGCTGATGATTGTGGCATGGCCCGGCTTTGGCACCCACACAGAGCAACGCAAGGAGCTGGATACCAAAGGCATGATTATCAATTTTGATACCTGGCCTCCACAAAGTGGCGCACGCCCCTACGACGTCTACAATCCCGAAGCAAGGGATATTTATTGGAAATATCTGAATAAAGGCATTTTCAGTTACATCGGCAACGACGGCTGGTGGCTCGATTCTACAGAGCCCGACCATATCAACCGACAAGAATCGGACTATGACCTCCCCACTCACTTGGGATCTTACCGAAGTGTAAAGAACGCCTACTCACTGATGCACAACAGCGGAATAGCCTCGCATCAAAAGGCTTTGAGCAAAGACAAACGCGTTGTCATCCTAACCCGTTCCGGATTTATCGGACAACAACGTTACGGCTGCAACACCTGGAGTGGTGACGTGACCTCCACTTGGGACATGCTGGAGAAACAGATTCCTGCCGCACTGAACTACACCTTAATGGGCATTCCGAACTGGAACAGTGACATAGGCGGCTTCTTTGCCGGACGCTGGAACCAAGAAGGGGGAGCCAAGAACCCCAAATACCAAGAACTGTATGTACGCTGGATGCAGTTCGGCACTTTCTGCCCGATGATGCGTTCGCACGGTACGGAGTTGCCCCGTGAAATCTGGAACTTCGGCAAGCGTGGCGAGTGGTGTTTCGATGCCCAGGAGAAGATGATTAATCTGCGCTATCGCCTTCTGCCCTACATTTACAGCACTTCCTGGGATGTGTCCCACAATGACGGTACATTCATGCGTCCTTTAGTAATGGATTTTGCAGCAGATTTTGACTGCTTTACAATTACTGACGACCCTAAAAAAGCAGCTGAAAATGCTGATATCGTTCTTACAGACGTATGGGCTTCCATGGGTCAGGAAAGCGAAGCTGAGCAGCGTAAAAAAGCGTTTGAGGGTTATCAGATAAATGATACAATAATGGCTCTTGCCAATAAAGACGCTCTTGTTATGCATTGTCTGCCTGCGCACCGTGAAGAGGAAATAACGGGCAAGGTGTTTGAAGAACATGCCAAAGAAATCTTTGAAGAGGCTGAAAACCGTCTTCATGCACAAAAGGCTGTTATGGTCAAGCTGATGGGTTAATTTTTATGCATCATGTACTATTTTAAAATAATTTTAAATGTTATTATAATTATATTTGCAACGATATCTAGTATGCCGTATATAAATAATTTTCTTATATACAGAAAAATAAATCGCAATGGTCAAATGGTCATGGCAGAAA
>ENA-ORMJ01001499-ORMJ01001499.1-human-gut-metagenome-genome-assembly--contig:-NODE-1499-length-13885-cov-3.472451_pt1 | contig 13885 bp, 14 predicted proteins | sample MGYA00242100_ERZ508989 | MGnify/ENA primary metagenome ERZ508989 (study PRJEB26280, sample SAMEA2531403) | human gut metagenome | biome: human gut; feature: human-associated habitat; material: faeces...
AATGCTCCTATATAGTAGTTTATTAAATTATACTATATAGGAGCTTTATTGTCAACAGTTTGTATGCCTGAATAGAGGTAAATTCCGTTTTTTCCTTCTTTTTAAAAGAATTAGACCCCATGTCTTTTTGCCAAAGGGCAAAACAGACGGAGCAAGTGCAGATGACGGAAGCAGCTATTTAGACATTGTTTCATTTCTTAAATCATATGGAGCAAATCCTAAACAAGATATTGTTGAATTATGGAAACGAATTGTATTTAATATGGCTGTTAACAATACGGATGACCATTTAAGAAATCATGGATTTATTCTAACCAAATCCGGATGGGTGTTGTCGCCGTTATATGATGTAAATCCTGTTCCGTTCGGAGATGAATTATCATTAAATGTTGATTCAAATGATAATAGAGTTTCTGCTGATTTAGCCATTAAATCTGCATCATATTATAATCTTAAAGAACAGGAAGCGATAGAATACGCTAATGAGATTATCGGCATTGTAAATTCCAATTGGGAAAAAATTGCCACACAATACGGTCTAAGCAGAAGTTCAATAGAATATATGAGACCTGCATTCAGCTTAAATCCGATTGAATAATGACCTTTTATATTCTTCGTCATCAAATGGTGCAGTACCCTACTGTAAATAATAATGCGGATTTAGAGTTTCTTTATACACCTCGGTGTAAGGTGATCAAGTCCCATTCAAAATGGTTGATATAATCTGCCACAAAAAAGAGCTGAAAATTCAGCTCTTTTTTTATTTATTTTCCCCTATTTTTGCCTGTGTTTATGATATTGATATTTTTAGAATTTTGTGATATATTGAGTATGTTAATTATAAAGAAATCAGCGAACATATGGACATTTAAGATACAGAATTAAAAAAATCAACAATAGTCAAATTCATGTGAATTTAGCATAATTCTCACAATGACATTTAAATTAATAAGATTGGAGATAATTTATGAATGATATTTTAATAAATACTATTATTGAGCATACGAATTTAATGTTTTATAATTTTTCGATTACATTAAAAACATGTGATATGGATTTGATATTATGCGATATGCCAATATGGAAACATGTATATCATACTTTGCATTCTTTGGATCAGTGGTATATCAATCCTGAAGTATATACTGAACCGGATTTCCATGAACCAAATTTAAATAGTCTTGATGATTATGATAATCAAAAGGTATTATCACGAGAAGTGTTAATTGATTATTTTGAAACAATCAAAGAGAAAATAATGAAATATTTAAACTCGTTATGTGATGAGGATTTATATGAAAAACCCGATGGGTGTGAGTATAACAGATTATCGTTGATTCTGGGTCAATTTAGACACTTTCATTGCCATATGGGTAATATAAATGCAACAACTATCTACAATACAAACAAATGGCCTAAAGTGCTTGGTATGTATTGGTTAGATAAAATTGATGATTGTGAAGATATAAACGACTTATATGAATGACTTCATATATTAGAATCATACTGATACTCAATAAATTTTTTGTATGGTATCGTTATTTAACAAAATTTTTTGTGGGTTATTGGAATACATAATCAAATTTAATGTAGCAGATATTATATCTTCATAAGAAAAACTTGTTACAACTGATTTATCATCATTGAAACGAATATGTCCACTTATAGAAAATAATTTATCTGAATTTACTATGTAATCTTTATCATCCTGAAGTTAAACTTATTTTAGTGTTGCTATGTGAAAATCAAACGAAATATTGGAAGCAACAAGATATTGATGTGTATAATGATATTAGATTGAGAGCCGATAAGGTGAAGGTCCTTGCTGTGCATTACTATAACGGATGTATGCAAAAGAGAAACAGACACCTTGTTGATTGTAGTTCTGCTTGCATTTGCTTTCTGACAAAGCACGAAGGCGGCACGGCATACACTGTTGATTATGCAAAACAAAAGGGTCTTTATTTAGTAAATGTTGTTGAAGAAATTGAAGGATAGCCGAGTTTATTTCTCGACTATCCTTTTATTTTTTGTATATCAGTTTGTTGCGGTCAGGCTTTCAACTTGTTGAGATTTGGTTACTGCATATTGAGCCATTCTAATTCGGTTCTGCTCGAATACTTCATCTACCATATGCGTGTAGATTTTTGCGGTTACCGATATGTCAGAGTGTCCCATCCATTCTTTTGCTACATTGATTGGCACTCCGGCTGCCTGACAGTCGGTGCAGAAAGTGTGCCGCAGTAGGTATGGCTCGAAGTCAGGTGCTATGATTGAGTTCTTTACTTGGTTGCGATAAAGGTGAGCTCCGTTTGCTAAGTCCATTTCCTTTACGAAGTTTTTCCAGCTTTGATAGAAGGCATTGTCATCCATTCGTGTGTGCTTTTCGTACTTTACGAATACATATTCGTTGTTGAGTTCTTTTGCTTTATGTTCCTTTAATGCATCTAAAAGTACAGGCGAAATTGGTATCTTTCGTCCTGTTCCTGCTTCCGTTTTGGATTTGCCGACTGTCAGAATTGCGTTTTCAAAATCTATCCAATCCCACTTCATTCTTCGGATTTCTATCGGTCTAAGTCCGCAGCATAACATTGTAAGCACCATTGTTCCTGCATAGTGCTTTGGTATGGTTTCAAGTATCATTCGGCGTTCGTCATCAGTGATTGGTCTGTGCTTGTTCTCGTACACAGTCGGTAGAACAATGTCTTTTGCCACATTGGTTTTGATGAGTTCTTGCTTTTCAGCCTTTGTTAATATACGCCTTAATACCATGCGCACCTTTGATGCGAATGCCTTACTCCATCCTGCATATTCGTTTATGAATCTTTGGCAGTCATCCTCAGTCAAGTTGCATAACTTTATCGAACCGAGGTGTTCAATGATGTGGTTGTAGACAATGTTTTTGTACATGTATTTGTTTTTCTTCGTGCAGTTCGCTTTCTCAATGTTAAGGTGATACCAGTTGTCGGCATAGTCTTTTAATTTCATTTCAGAGAAGACACCGCCACTCTTTTTCTTTTCTTGGAGTTGATAATACTCCTTGACCATGTCATCAAGTTTCTTTCGGCAATCCTTTTCACTCGTCTTTGATCGAGCAGTCAATACGTCGTATTTGCCATCTTCATTTTTAATTCTTTTGGTCATTCGGTAGCCGATTTGGTTACCGTTTTTGTCGTATAATTCGTACATAATTTACCTCCGTATAGTAATTTCTTTACCTTTTGGCAACACCAACACTACCACACAGTTTTGCAAATAGCCAGACCAATACCTGACAAAAAAGAGACACATTTTTTGTGAGATTTTGACCTGTATGCCGTGTTGAATTTATATATTTCATCAAGAATTGTAGAGATAATTTAGTACATCTTTGATGAAATATAACTTAACTCTGCTGTCACAGGCTGCAGGAATGTTCTCGCAGGCTCTGCAACCTTGTCTTTGCATAACCCGGTAATGATTCCGATTTCTTTTTTATTGAACATATATTGTCCTTTTTCACGGCAAATAAAGCTCGCCATTTGCTCAATTTCCGCTTTCGTTTTGTTCATCATACGCACTCCTTTCCGTGAATACTCAAAAACCTTGATTTTCTGCGAAAAACACCCCTAACTGCATACGAATTTGGAATCATACGCAAAAGTATTACGAATCGAAAAGCCGACAGGCTTTGCCGGACGGCGTTTTCGGGCATTTCAATGCCCGAAAATCATACCCCTTTATCCTGCTTTAAAATCGACGACTTGAAATCTGCCTCAAAATCGATCCAAAAGCCGCAAATTTTCATTAAAAAATCATCGTTTTTTTATTCACTTTTTTCATTCTGGGCTTTTATATTGTTTATGCATCAAAAATGCAAAAGTAGAAAGCAAAATCAAATCAACCGATGCACAGTATAAATATTTGAATTTTTTTACCATTGACCGAGCAGTGTTCTACATCAATCAAGCATTGATCCTCAAGAGATTTTATTGCTCGTCTTACACTTTCGTAACTCATATTGCATTGCTCAGCCATTCTTCTTATTGACCAATAACTTTTTCCTTTTTTATCTTTTTTAGAAACCAAAAAACAATAGACCATAAAGTCACGACTGTTCAATTTATATTTTTCAAAAAAGTCATTTGGCATAATCCAAAATCTTCCGCTTGGAATTTTTGATATAACATTTTTCATTCCCCTTTCTAAAAATAAAAATAAAAAACCTATACGCATTTCAAAATAAAAATGCATATAGGTTCATCATAGTTTTATTGAATTTTCTCTCCGTTTTCATATTAGCAAATTCATAATTTTCTGTCAAGACCCCTTGCAGGTAAAAAAATAACTTGAATTCAAACTGAACGGAAGATTAATGAAGATTAATATTGATTTGTGTTAAAAGTTGATTTTAGGGAAGGAAGTGTGTATAATGATTAATGAAAACAAGTTAGGAAGGAGCGTTGTTATGAACTATACTTTGATGCACAAAAACATAAAAGTAGCCGATTTATCATTAGACGAAGAAACCGGTTTAATCGTTAAAATAGGCGAAATATATAACTTTGCTCATCTTCCTATCGGTACAACTAAAGACGATTTATCTGCCGACAGAGCTTTGCTCAATAAATGGTGGACCGATCGTTCAATTCCTGCAAGCAGATCAGGTGTAAGAGATGCACTTGAAATATTGCGTGTAAGCACTCCGAAACTGCTTTTGGCAAAATGCTACGGATTAAGCCTGTCGGATCAGTATTGGGTTAAGCCTATTAATTCCGATTTGGAATGGGAAGTCGTAAATTTCTTTGACAATGATTTTTCAGAAGATGTCGGTGATATTCTGTTCGGAAAAGCAAAAGATTCTGAAAATATCAGTTTGAACTCACCCGACAACACATCTGACGGTTGCTTAAAGAAAAGATGGAAAATAATTAATCAAAAGCGTTGTCTTCTTAAAGCAGGCAGTTTGCCATATGAACAACAGCCGTTTAATGAGGCTATTGCATCATTGATTATGGATAAATTGAATATAGATCATGTCAGTTATTCCGTTGTTGTTGATGACGAAAAGCCATACAGCGTTTGCGAAGATTTCATTTCAAACGATACAGAACTTGTTACGGCTTGGAAGATTTTGCAAAAATTCCCAAAGCCTAATCACTTGTCTGTTTATCAGCATTATATTAACTGTTGCAATTCTTTGGGCATTGATGACATCGTTGATAAAATCAATCAAATGATTGTAGTTGATTTTATTATAGCCAACGAGGACAGACACCTCAATAATTTCGGTCTTGTCAGAAATGCAAACACGCTTGAATGGATTGGCGTTGCACCGATTTTCGACAGTGGCTCATCGCTCGGTTATGATAAAGTTACACCGAATATGGATAAACAATCATTGATAGTTTGCAAGCCGTTCAAAAAGACTTATTTTGAACAGTTAAAATTAGTCACCTCTTTTGATTGGATAGACCTTGACGCTTTGAAAAACATAGACAATGAAATACTCGGCATATTGAATGATGCCGATGAAAATTTAATTGACGATGCAAGAAAGCAAAAAATCATTTCTTCAATCAACCAAAGAATAGAATATATCCATAATCTTGCATTGGAAAAGACTTGGCAAATTAATGACGACATCAACGAAGATGTTGAAAACGATGTTGCAGAGGATTACTCATCATTTGATATGTCAATGTAAAAATCTAAATAATAAATGTGAAAGACTAGATTAGGCTGACTATGAAAATCAAATAGATAATGTAATAGCCTCTTTTAGGCCTTGCCTTTTCTTTTTCCCACTTAGCAATTTCTTTTTGCTTGCGTAGTGCCTTTTTCTCAAGCTGTTGATGAGTTAACTGCTTTTGTTTCATAAATAATCCCCAGTTATTGACTGAATTTTTAAGTATCAATCTGATTTTATAATAGACAAATGAAAAATTCATGTCAAGCATTTTATTCAAATTATTCGAAATTTCGGAATAATACAACAATCCGAATTGCTATATTATATCGGCTGTAAAATTAACATAATTTAATTGGATTTTCATTGACACATACAACACCTTACAATATAATAAAAGCAAATATATAGCTTATAAAGGAAGTGACTTAATGACGAAAAAATTAACAGCAGTATTATTGGCACTGTGTATGGCGGTTTCGCTCTTACCGATGTCCGTTCAGGCATCTTCAAAGCCTGACATTAAAGTGGGCGATTATGTCAAAATGGGCACGTATAACAATGCCTCGATTCTTTGGCGATGTGTAAGCATTGACGATAACGGTCCGCTTATGCTTGCGGATAAAATTGTTGACACTCTTGCATACGATGCCAAAACAAATGACAACAGCATCTCAAAATCCCACAGCAGAAGCTATAAGCGTGATGATTACGGTTCTAACTATTGGAAAGATAGCAATATGCGTTCTTGGTTAAATTCGACCGCAGCTGAAGGCAAAGTCGATTGGCTTTGCGGCAACCCTCCGAAAGACGGATATGTAAGCGGTGTGGGAGCGTACAACGAAAAAGCGGGTTTTCTCAACGCTTTTTCAAAATCTGAAATTGCAGCAATGAAAACCGTAACTCAGCGTTCTCTCGTTTCTCATCCCGAATACAACAAGGGCATAGTTGATGGAGACGCAAATTCGGATTTGTTATACTACACCGATATTTCGGAAGCGGTGGCAAACTACGACAGTTCATATTTTGAAACTACAACCGAAAAGGTTTTTCTTCTTGATGTAAAGCAGGCTAATGCCGTGTGGAAAAATCTCAAAGGTTATTATGTTGCGTATAATAATGACGGTATGGCTTGGCCTTATTGGCTTCGCACCCCCGTTACCGATTGCAATCACGATATGCGATACATCAGCTCAAGCGGTGAAGTTGGCAGATACGCTCCGTGGTATTCCGATTTGGGCGTAAGACCTGCATTTTATCTCGATTCCGAATATTTTGTTACAACTTCCGGCAGCGGCTCACAAAGCAGTCCTTATATCGGCTCTGCTCCAAATAAACAAGAGGATGATTATACAATTTCGGAACCTGCCGAGGACGCAAATCCCGATTGGAATGTCAGCACCGAGCAAAGCATTCAGCTCACCCTCGGCCCGTGGTATTCAAATGACAGAAAATATTCTAATCCTACCATCCCTGTTTATACCATCCAAAAAACACGCAGCGACACGGAAAATATGGTTGTTGTCGTTTGCGGCGAGGGATACACAAAAAGTCAGCAGGGCAAATTCATCAATGATGTCAAACGACTTTGGCAGGACGCTATGAAATATGAACCGTATCGCAGTTATGCCGACAGATTCAATGTTTACGCTCTTTGCACAGCTTCCGAATCGACTTTTGACAATGGTGGAAGCACCTTCTTTGATGTTATAGTCGACAAATATAATTCGCCTGTTATTTCTAATAATCTCCACGGAAGTCAGTGGAAAAATCATATTTTTGAGAGATGTATCGGTCCTGAATTTATCGAGAAAATTCACGATGCTCATATCAAAAAAAAGTGTGATCCAAACACAATTCCGTCCGGTTCGGAATATGAGCCTTATTATTATGTTCACGATTATATTGCTCAGTTCGCTATGGTTGTAAACACAAAATCAGATTTCGGCGGTGCTTATAATAACCGTGAATACGGCTTCCATTATTTCATTTCGCCATCAGACAGTTATCGTGCGTCAAAAACTTTTGCACACGAGTTTGGACACGGTTTGCTCGGTCTCGGTGATGAATACAGTAACGGATATTTGCTTGACGATAAGGAACTTAAATCACTCAATCTTTCCTCGGTTGAAGACCCGGAAAAGATAAAATGGCGACAGCTTTTGGGTTTTAGAAACACATATACCTGCCGCAATGCTTACGGCTCAAAAATGCTTGTTTCAAGTTATGAGTGCATAATGAGAGACACAAACTATCAATTCTGTGAGGTTTGCCGTTTGCAGGGCTTCAAGCGAATGTCTCAGCTTGTTAAGGATGTAGACCTTTATGTTGCAACTCCCGAGGTTAAGGAATATACGGGCTCTTATTCAAAGCCGTCTGATTTTACCGACCTTGAAACAAGTTCATATTATAATTACACATATAATCGCAATGACCGACTTTTGAGCGGCAACAGCAAAAGCAGATTTAATACTAATATGAACGGTAAAAAAATCGAGCTTAGAACTGTTATTCAAAACATTTCAGATAAAAATGCACGACAATTAAAATTCAAAATGTGGATTAAGCACTCAGACGGAAGCGTTGCGACCGATTCATCGGGGAACCCGCTTCAAACAGTACAAACCTTTGACATTCCTGTTTGGAATGATAAGGCAAATTTCTGGCCGCTCGGTGCTTTGGATCACATCAAAAGCGACTTTAATTCAGGCTTAAAGAGTTGCTCGCTTATCTATCAAATTCCGTCAGACGCACAGCTAAAGAACGGCGACACCGTGGCATTTCAGGTGCTCGACGAAAACGGAAATGTGCTTGCTGACGACAATACGGAAACACAGCGCTACACAACCGTTTCAATTCAGTATAAATTTGAGGACGGCTCTGAAATTCCAAACACTGCCGGCGGAACATTTACCGTGCCATACGGCACAAAGCTTGATTTAACACCGGCAAAAACACTTTATGATTATGAATTTATAAAGGTTGACGGCTTGAATAAGCCTATTGTTTCGGACGGCACGGTTGTTACATATTATTACAAAAATAAAAACGAAGAACACACTCACACTTGGTCCGATTGGAAATACAATAATGATGCTGTTTATAATTCATCAAGTGATTATAAAGACGGCACGCAGACTCGTACTTGCTCCGCTTGCGGTGAAAGCGAAACAAAAGAGGCACCCAATACGGCTCTTCTTCGCCGCAGAGGTAATGCATTGTCGCTTGAAAGCAGTATCACCCTTGCAACATACATTACCAAAGATGTAGTCGATTATTATGACGAAGTGTATGCCGAGTTTACCCGAAACGGTAAAACCGAAAAAGTGTATCCGTCGGATAAAACATTAACTTCAAATTCAATCGTTTATTGCATATTTGATTATACGGGTATTTCACCGCAGGCCTTAGGTGATGATGTAAGTATTACATTCTATGGCGTCAAAGACGGTGTGACATATAACGGTAATGCTTATAAATACAGTGCAACCGACTATATTAAGTCAACGCTGAATAAGCCTACATCTTCTGCAAAGCTTAAAACTTTACTTGTGGATTTGGTATATTACGGCGAGGCTTGTCAGGTATATCAAAACTATAAAACCGATAATTTACTTACCGATATACTTACCGATGAGCAAAAAGCACTTCGCAGCACGGCTGATTTGAATTTAACGAATATCAAGAATGCAAGCTACGAAACCTGCGAAAACAGACTTGTAAAGTTTGGTACGGCATTAAGGCTGAATAATTCGGTTGAAATTGCAATACCGCTGAATATGACCAATGTTACTCTTGATGACCTTTCATTCAAAGTAAAAATAGGTTCAAGAACATTGACATATAACTATATCGAAAATCCGGATAATTTTGAAAAAGGCAAAGACGGTTATTGGTATTTCTATTTTGACGGTGTTTATGCAAATCAAATGAGTGATGAAGTATTTATCACTGCATACAAAGGCGATGAGCAAGTCAGCTATACACTCAAGTACAGTGTAGAATCTTATGCCGCAACTGTTACTGATGCAAAGTTAAAAGCAGTTACAGACGCAATGATGCGTTACGGCAATTCCGCAAAAGCTTATGCAGGCAAATAATCGGCATATCAGTTTTAATTTTAGATATGAAATAATTAAGGAGGCATTAAGATGAAGGAAAAGTATATCAAACCTGATTCAGACATTCAAAAGTTTGCTGCTGTTGATGTAATTACGACATCCGGTGGCGGCGATGAACCGATTGTCACTCCACCTGATTGGAACGACTAAAGAGTAAAGGAGTCAAGATTTTATGTCTTGACTCCTTTTGACTTTTTTTCAAATATGATATAATGAAAACTAAGTTATATAGGAGTTATGTTATGGCTAAGTATGCATATAGAAAAATAGGAACTGGTCCACTAATTGATGCTTGCGAATTGGCACTAAATCAAAAAGGAAAATATTATTGTACAACACCAGGTTGCACAGCAAGTATGCACACAAGAAGTCTTGAGAAGGAATCTGCATGTTTTGTTAGTGACAATATTAATGAACATATTAATCCAAGAATTTGCCAAGTAAAAGATTCATTTAATTTTTATAAATATGATGAATCTAAATTTAATTTATTTGATTGTTTTAATTATATCCTTTCAACTCCGCAACAGCCACAAAATCAGGAAAGAGTTCCTAGACGACAAATAGGTGAAAACGAAACAGAAGAATTACCCATAAGAACACTGAAAACTTTATATGAAATGTGTATTCAATATCGTGCTAAAGGTTACTATAACAATTATAAAATAGATGATATACTTGTAGATGATTATAATTTTAATCAGTATAAAGACAATATTTGTGGTGAAAGAATTGTTTGTTGTACATTTTATCAGTACGATAAAACAAATAGTACGATTTCTATGAATTATCTTTCTGATTATCAAAATAAAAACTTTGAAAACGCAAAACATATTAAGTTGATTGTTAAAAATAACATGTTTGAAAAGTGCCTAAATAAACTTTTTGATTTAACACATGAGAACATTGTTGTTGTCGCAGGTAATTGGAACTCATCGAATGAAGAAGATATTTTGGCCGAGTGTGAAATATATTCGGTAGGAAAACAAATTTGTAATGCATAGGTTTTCTATAATCAATTGAAAAATAATAGAACAACTTTAGTATTAGTATAACTTTTTATATCAAAAATAAATTTAAATGAATATGCTGCATTGAATGAATTATGAAAAATAATAATGAATTTAATTCTTTTATGATTAAGAGTTTTAGAACAGATGACGAGAGTGTAATTAAGGGTACGAAGAAAATAAGATATCACTATACTTCACCAAGTGCTTTTTTATCAATAATTGATAAACGCCAAATTCGTTTTACTGATATTAGATACTTAAATGACAAATCTGAGGGTGTCTATTTAATAAAACTTATTATAATTTTTTTGAAAAATATAAGAATGAATATCAATATTCCAGAGAACTGTTTTTTAATCTGATAAAACTACATTCTATTAAAGAACTAGAAGAGTTAAATGTCACAAAAATCGACTATAATATGCCTATACCATATATGGAACAGAGACATTTTGTTTTTTGCATGTCGGCTAAACAAGATTCACTAAATATGTGAAATTATTATGTTAATAATGGTAATTATCAAGGGTATAATATCGGATTTAGTGTGAATAAGTTTTTGAAAACATTTGATATAAATGTTGATAAATTTATAGATCCGTTTACCGTATATTATGGAGATGTGTTGTATAAAGAAGCGGAGCAATATAAAGAAATTAATTCTTTTTTTGATTCAATAGAGAAAAAATTATCAAAATCACATACCAAACAAGAATATGATTATTTTTTAATTCAAATTAGAAATTATATTGAATCAAACGAAGCTTTCTTTAAAAATCCGGCATTTGAATCAGAAAAGGAATTTAGAATTGTTATTGAAATTGCTGATGAAAGAGTACATAGACCAAAAAATAATTATGCAGGTAAAAACAATAAACAAATTGAAGATGAATTCACGGTGAAAAATGGCTTGATCGTTCCTTTTTTGTTGGTTAAATTTGATTGTGATGCTATTACTAATGTTACAATTTCACCTATTACAGAATTTGGTATTGCCAAGGAGAGTGTAAAAGAATTGCTCGAAAATAAAATAGGCAGTAATATAGAAGTGAAAAAGTCCGATATACCAATTAGATTTTAGTAAAGCAGTCCTGATTTCAGGACTGCTTTTTTATGACTTGACTCCTTTGTTGTTTTGAGTTATAACACACAGCAAAGGAGGTTGATAAAATGACAGGAATTATATATGCACGATATTCAAGTGATAATCAGCGTGAAGAAAGTATTGATGGACAAATTCGAGAATGCAAGGAGTTTGCCGAGAAGAATGATATTCGTATAATTGATACATATATTGACAGAGCGTTATCTGCAAAAACGGACAATCGTCCGTCGTTTCAGCAGATGATTAAGGATAGTTCCAAAGGTCTGTTTGATGTTATCATCGTTTGGAAACTTGACCGCTTTGCCCGTAATCGTTATGACTCGGCGCATTATAAAAACATTTTGAAAAAGAACGGAGTTAAGGTCGTTTCTGCAACCGAAGCGATTTCAAGCGGTGCAGAAGGTATTTTGCTTGAGTCTATGCTTGAAGGCTATGCCGAGTATTATTCTGCCGAACTTGCAGAAAAAATCAACCGTGGCTTAACCGAAAATGCTTTGAAGTGCAAATATAACGGCGGCTCTGTCGCTTTTGGTTATATGATTGATGATGAGCAACATTTTCAAATCAATCCGGCTCTTGCTCCTGTTGTTTTGAATATTTTTAATGATTATCTTTCCGGTAAAACGCAGAAAGAAATCCGTGATGAACTGAACAACAAGGGTTTGAAAAATGCTAACGGTCGAGAATTTACAATAAATAATATTTCTAAAATATTGATAAACCGTCGATATGTTGGCAATTATATTTACAAGGATGTTGTTATTGAAAACGGAATTCCTGCCATTGTTCCGAATGATGTTTTTGATAAGGTGCAGGAAATGATAGCCGTTAACAAGCGTGCGCCGTCAAGACATAAGGCTGTTGATGATTACTTGTTGACAACTAAATTATACTGCGGCAAATGCAAATCGTTTATGGTTGGTGAAAGCGGAAATGCCCGTGGCAGAAGATACAGTTATTATAAATGCGTCAACGCCAAGCGTAATAAAACATGCGATAAAAAGGCAGTTAAAAAAGATTGGATAGAAGATATCGTTATTTATCAAGTTATGAAATTCATAGATGATGATTCGCTCATTGAAATGTTAGTAAACAAGATTTTGTCTATTCAAGGTAAAGAAAGCCCAATGTTGAAATCTCTTAAAAAGCAACTTGCACAGACTGACACAGCCATTGAAAATATGCTTAATGCGATTGAGCAAGGCATAATAACAAAATCGACAAAAAAGCGACTTGATGAACTTGAAAGCACAAAAGAAAATTTAGAAACGGAAATTGCAAAAGAAAACATATCACATGCGTTATTGACAAAAGAGTTTTTATATTCGTGGTTTGACGGATTCAAAAACTTTGATGTGAATAAACTTGAAAATCGAAAAATGCTTATAGACACATTTGTTAATTCCGTTGTGCTTTATGATGACAGAATAGACTTTTATTTCAATTTCAAAGATAACGCTAAAAGCCTGAGATTATCAGAACTTAATGCCGTTTCGGATTTATCATCTTCATCTCCACCAAAAAAGCAGCCCACCGGGCTGCTTTTTATATTTTTTGTGTACCAATCCACATCACCCAAAAAGGCCAAATATAGACAATCCCAGGTGCTTATGGTATAGTAAAGCCAAGTACAGACAAAAGGGGCACAAAAAGATGATCATAAAAGTAACGAAAGCAGAGCAACTGCCGATTTGTTTAGATATCATTCACAAGGGCTTTCAGACTGTGGCGGAGGATCTGCATTTGACCCGGGAGAACTGCCCGGGGCACACGGCATTTATGCCGCCGGAAAAGCTGCGCGCCGCCTTTGATGGCGGGTGTTCCCTGTTTTTGTGCCGATACCAAAACACATTTGCAGGCTGTTTTTCTTTGCACCCCACAGCGGACGGCGCAACGTTGGATCATTTGGCGGTTTTACCGCCTTACAGACACCTGGGGCTGGGCAAAGAACTGGTGGCTTATGCCGCCGATTATGCAA
>ENA-ORMJ01001500-ORMJ01001500.1-human-gut-metagenome-genome-assembly--contig:-NODE-1500-length-13882-cov-9.967021_pt1 | contig 13882 bp, 12 predicted proteins | sample MGYA00242100_ERZ508989 | MGnify/ENA primary metagenome ERZ508989 (study PRJEB26280, sample SAMEA2531403) | human gut metagenome | biome: human gut; feature: human-associated habitat; material: faeces...
AGCCTCTCCCTTTGGGAGAGGTGGCACCGAAGGTGACGGAGAGGGCAAGCCCGGCACGAAAGAGCCGCAGGGGCCGCGATAGGCAGGCTTTTTGTCAGAGCGATACTATCGCTGTGCCTGTGATTCTCGGTCAGCGCCCTAGCCCTCTCAGTCTCGTCGCAAGCTCCTCGCCAGCTCCCCCAAAGGGGGAGCCTTTGGGGGCCTTGTCGAGCGAAGCGTGCCTGAGAGCCCTCCGTGAATTTGTGGAAAATGCACGATTGAAAAGAAAGGAATTTGTAAATGTGATAAAAATGAGAAGAAGATATTGACAAAAACGATGGGTGGGGTATAATGATAGCACAGGCCGACAGCCGGAAATGGATGGCCTGCCTGTATAATTCATTTTTATTTATGGAGGCAAAAATCATGAAAATGGCAAAGAAACTTCTGGCCGTCGTCCTCACTGGTGTTATGGCAGTGTCCATGCTGACTGGCTGCGCTCTGGGCGATGCTGTCAAGGAGAAAGAGCTGCTGAAGCAGATGAACACGTTTGGCGCTGCAGAGAACGTCAAGTATGCTGTCGAGAGCAAGGACGGCGACTTCGATCTGACCGATGCCTGCAAGAAGGCCGTTGAGGCTGTCAAGAAGCTCGATGACGATAAGGATCCCACCACTGAGACCATCACCGTCACCGGCGCTGTTGTCTGCGTTGTTGAGGTTCCCTCCTCTGGCAGCAACAAGTGGAGCAAGGCAGCTAAAGCTGTGAACACCAAGATGGTTGCAAGCGCCAACCAGACCGGCACCAGCACCGTTAAGACCATCAAGGTCAACAAGGACACCGTCACCGTGAAGGCAAAAGTCGGCACTGACACCGCTGCTAAGAACCACACCTTCGTGATCGTCGTTGCTAAGGCTAAGTCCTGATTACCCCTCTTTCCTCAAATCATTACAGACCCTGTCTGTGATACACATTGAGAAATGACTCCAAGGCCCGGAGCGGGAACGCTCCGGGCCTTGGTTTTTTTGTGAGAAGGGGCGGGGCGGAGCGAGGGGGCGGGCCTTTACAATCCCCGCAAAACATGGTAAAGTAAAGGTACTCTGCTTTCAACCGGAAAAGCAGACCCGGCTGCGGGGAAAGCCGCCGGGAAAACGACTCAACACGACACGGCAAACCAGCCGCGGACGGAAAGGATGTACTTACAATGGAACAGAGCGAAAAGACCCTTGATATGATCGTCAATCTCTGCAAGAACCGGGGCTATGTCTTCCCCGGCTCTGAAATTTACGGCGGTCTGGCCAACAGCTGGGACTACGGCCCTCTGGGCGTCGAGTTCAAGAACAACGTCAAGAAGGCATGGCTGAAAAAATTCGTGCAGGAGAGCCCCTACAACGTGGGCCTCGATGCCGCCATCATCATGAACCCCCAGACCTGGGTCACCACCGGCCATGTGGCCGGCTTCTCGGACCCCCTGCTGGACTGCCGCGCCTGCAAGGCCCGCCACCGCGCCGACAAGCTCATCGGCGACGAGCACCCCGAGGTCAACGTGGACGCCATGAGCTTTGACGAGATGGACGCTTTCATCGCCGCCCACGAGGACGTGGTCTGCCCCGTCTGCGGCAAGCACGACTTTACCCCCATCCGTAAGTTCAACCTGATGTTCAAGACCGCCATCGGCGTCACCGAGGACAGCTCTTCCACCTGCTACCTCCGCCCCGAGACCGCGCAGGGCATCTTCGTCAACTTTGCCAACATCCAGCGCACCACCCGCCGCAAGCTGCCCTTCGGCGTCTGCCAGGTGGGCAAGGCTTTCCGCAACGAGATCACCCCGGGCAACTTCACCTTCCGCACCCGCGAGTTCGAGCAGATGGAGTGCGAGTTCTTCTGCAAGCCCGGCACCGACCTGGAGTGGTTCTCCTACTGGAAGAACTACTGCGAGAACTGGCTGCTGAGCCTCGGCATCAAAAAGGAGCATCTGCGCCTGCGCGACCACGAGCCTGCAGAGCTGGCCTTCTACAGCCGCGCCACCACCGACATCGAGTACGCCTTCCCCTTCACCGACTGGGGCGAGCTGTGGGGCATCGCCGACCGCACCAACTACGACCTGAGCCGCCATCAGGAGGCCTCCGGCAAGAGCCTCGAGTATTTCGACAGCGAGACCAACGAGCACTACATCCCCTACGTCATCGAGCCCTCTCTGGGCTGCGACCGCGTGGCGCTGGCTTTCCTGTGCGAGGCCTACGACGAGGAGCATCTGACCGACAGCAAGGGCAAGGAGGACGTCCGCACCGTCCTGCATCTCCACCCGGCTCTGGCTCCCTACAAGTGCGCTGTCCTGCCCCTGAGCAAGAAGCTGGGCGACAAGGCCATGGAGATCCGCAACGAGCTGAGCAAGTACTTCATGGTGGACTACGACGACACCGGCTCCATCGGCAAGCGCTACCGCCGTGAGGACGAGATCGGCACTCCCTACTGCATCACCGTGGACTTCGACACCGTGGGCGACGAGGCCAAGGGCATTGCCGCCGACAACTGCGTCACCGTCCGCGACCGCGACACCATGGAGCAGGTGCGTATGCCCATCTCCGAGCTGAAGGCTTATATCGAGAGCAAGATCGAGTTCTGATAAAAACGCACTTTTGCAAGTGAAAAAACAGCCCCGCCGTTGCAATTTCGGCGGGGCTGTGGTATAATATAACTAAAGAAAGTGCTGTCTGGCAAACGGTCAGCACCTTTCCGGTTGGTCAATTACAAAGAATGACCGCTCAGGTTTGCGACGCTGGGGCGGTCATTTTTTGTTATTAAAAATTTTCCATGCGATGTCAAAAACTCCAAAGCCCACCGTTGCAAGCAACGTGAGCAAAGCTAAAGTTTCCAAAAGCGTCATAGAACATCACCCCAGTTCACAGTTGCGAGCAATACTACAGCCCCGCCGTTGCAATTTCGGCGGGGCTGTGGTATAATATAAACGAAGAGAGTGCTGTCTGGCAAACGGTCAGCACCTTTCCGGTTGATCAATTACAAAAAATGATCGCACAAGTTGGTAGCTGGGGCGGTCATTTTTTGTTATTAAAAATTTTCCAGGCGACATCGAAAACTCCGAAGCCTATAGTTGCAAGCAACGTGAGCAAAGCTAAAGTTTCCAAAAGCGTCATAGAACATCCCCCCTTTCGCAGTGAAGCGTCGGGGGCATAACAAAAATGTTCGCCTTCCCGACGTAAGGCCGGAAAGGTGTAGACCGCCTGCCGTTATGTAGACAGCACTCTCATACACTAGTATAACAGATGTTTCCCGATTTTTCAACCGGCAGAAACATCTGTTTTGTTTTTATCGGGTGGACAATTCGCCCGGGAGCGGTTATACTGTCAGATAGAAAATGCACCGCCGTGGTTTGCACGGCAGAAAGGATATTCTGTGGAAAACTTTACTCTTCTTCTGAAAAAATACGCTGATTTCATCGTCCGTGTGGGCGTCAACCCCCAGCCGGGCCAGACCCTTGTCATCAACTGCTGCCTCGAGGCCGCCCCGCTGGCCCGTCTGTGTGTGCGCAGTGCCTACGAGGCCGGCGCCCGTGACGTGCTGGTAAACTGGAGCGACAACGAGGTCTCCCGCAGCCGGATGGAGCTGGGCAGCGAGGAAGCCCTGACCGACTTCAAATCTTATCAGCTGCGCCGCTATCTCGACTACGCCGAGAGCGAGGGCGGCGTCTGCGTCCTCCACATCCTTGCCGACGACCCGGAGGTCTACGCCGGTCTGGACGGCGCGAAGATCAGCCGTGTGAACGCTGCGCAGCGCAGGTTCATGGCTCCGTGGCGGGAGTACACCATGAACGACCGCGTCCAGTGGTCCATCGCCGCCATGCCCAGCGCCCCCTGGGCAAAGAAGATGTTCCCGGAGCTGGACGAGGCTGCCGCCATCGAGAAGCTCTGGCAGCTCATCTTCGACGTCTGCCGGGTGACGGGCGGCGACCCTGTCAACGAGTGGAAAGCCCACCTCGACCGCCTGACCAGCCTGAAGGATAAGATGAACGCCCTCGACCTCGAGAGCGTCCATTTCGAGAGCAGCAACGGCACGGATCTGACCGTGGGCATCGCCGACAAGGCCACCTGGGAGAGTGCCGCCAGCGTCAGCGAAAAGGGCGTGGTCTTCCTGCCCAACATCCCCACCGAAGAGGTCTTCACCGCCCCCCACAAGGACAAGGTGAACGGCATCGTCTACGGCACCAAGCCCTACGTCTTCAATGGCCAGCTCATCAAGGGCTTCCATGTCACCTTCAAGGATGGCCGGGTCGTGGAGCACGGTGCAGATGAGGGCGCAGAGCTTCTGGGCCGGCTTCTGGACACCGACGAGGGCGCACGGAGCATCGGCGAAGTGGCGCTGGTTCCGGCGTCCAGCCCCATCAACCGCAGCGGCGCGCTGTTCTACAGCACCCTCTTCGATGAGAACGCCGCCTGCCACATCGCCTTTGGTGCCAGCTATCCCGGCACCACCGAGAACGGCACCCGCCTGACCAAGGACGAGCTGCTGGCCCGGGGCATGAACCAGTCCGCCATCCACGAGGACGTCATGGTGGGCGCTGAGGACAGCCATATCACCGGCAAGTGCCGCGACGGCCGCACCGTGGAGCTGTTCCGCGACGGCGTCTGGGTGCTGTGAGAAGAGGATTTTTCACGAAAAAGCTTGCATAATCCGCAAGAGTATGCTATATTCTAGTAGTACGCTATAGTTTTATTGGAAAGTGGGCCGCAAGGTCCGCTTTTCTTGTTTGTTTGGAGGTTTTTTATGGCGAAGCAGTCTGGCGGCAACACCGCCCAGAGAGTCGAAGCGCTTGTCCGCCCCGTCGTGGAGGGCATGGGCCTGCGCCTGTGGGATGTGGTCTTTGAGAAGGAAGGGCCGGACTGGTATCTCCGTGTGCTCATCGACAAGGACGGCACCATGGACACCGACACCTGTGCCGAAGTGTCCCACGCACTGGACCCCATCCTCGATGAGGCAGACCCCATCGACCAGAGCTATTATCTCGAGGTGGGCAGCCCCGGCCTTGGCCGCAAGCTGACCCGCCCGGAGCACTACGAGGCACTCAAGGGCGAGAAGATCGGCGTCAAGCTCATCCGCCCCACCGCCGACGGCGTGCGCGAGTTTGCCGGCATCCTGAAAGGCCGCGAGGGCAGCACCGTCACGGTCGAGACCGAGAACGGCCCGGTGAGCTTTGAGGTGAACGCCGCATCCGGCGTCCATCTCTGTGATGACGAACATCTGTTTGATTAAGAACAGCCCTCCCGGCGGGAGAGCCAAAGATGAATCGAGAAAAGATACCATTATAAACTAGGAGGAACCCGAAAAATGGCAGCAGCGAACAACGAATTTTTTGAAGCTCTCTCCATGCTGGAGCACGAGCGCGGCATCACCGCGGAGTACCTGATCGAAAAGATCAAGGCTGCGATCGTCATCGCCGTGAAGAAGAACTACGAGGTCGAGGACGACCACGTCATGGTCGAGATCGACCCCAGCACCGGCAAGTTCAACGTCGCCCTCATCCAGGACGTCGTGGCCGATGAGGACTGGTACGACGAGCACAGCGAGATCGGCATCACCGAGGCTCAGCACATCCGCAAGAGCTATCAGGTGGGCGACCGCGTCGTGACTCCCCTCAAGACCAAGGACTTTGGCCGCATCGCCGCCCAGACCGCAAAGCACGTCATCCGTCAGGGCATCCGTGAGGCCGAGCGCAGCCAGCAGCTGAGCGAGATCCAGTCCCGCGCCCACGACATCGTGCAGGCCACCGTCACCCGCGTTGACCCCGAGAAGGGCATCGTTGCCCTCGACCTGGGCAAGGGCGGCGAGGCTATCCTGCCCCGCAACGAGCAGGTCCCCGGCGAGGTCTACACCGAGGGCCAGATGCTGCAGGTCTACATCGTGGATGTCGTGGCAAGCGAGCGCGGCCCCCGCGTCATGATCAGCCGCACCCACCCCGGCCTTGTCAAGCGCCTGTTCGAGCTGGAAGTGCCTGAGATCTACGACGGCACCGTCGAGGTCAAGGCCATCAGCCGCGAGGCCGGCGCCCGCACCAAGATGGCTGTCTGGTCCAAGGACGCCAACGTCAACCCCGTCTCTGCCTGCATCGGCCCCCACGGCGACCGTGTGGCCGCTGTCGTCGAGAAGCTGGGCGGCGAGAAGATCGACATCGTGAAGTGGAGCGAGGACATCTCCGAGTTCATCTCCGCAGCTCTCAGCCCCGCAAAGGTGGTCAAAGTCGAGCTGCTGCCCGGCGAGACCCGCTCCTGCCGCGTGACCGTGCCGGACCAGCAGCTGAGCCTTGCCATCGGCAACAAGGGCCAGAACGCCCGTCTGTGCGCCCGCCTGACCGGCTACAACATCGACATCCGCCCCGAGAGCGGCTACTACGGCGAGGAAGAGCCGAAGGCTGCCGAGGCTGAGAAGACCGAAGACACCGCCGCAGAATAAGCGCGGAACACCTGCCGAAGGAGGGAAAACCGGATGGCACAAAAGAAGATCCCTGCCCGCCAGTGCATCGGCTGGCTGACCAGCCGCCCCAAGAAGGAACTGGTGCGTGTGGTGCGCGCACCCAGCGGAGAGATCAGCATCGACCCCGTGGGCAAGAAGCCCGGCCGCGGTGCTTACCTCTGCCCGGATGCCGCCTGCCTTGCAAAGGCAAAAAAGAAGAAGGCGCTGGAGCGCTGCTTTGAGCAGCCGGTCCCCGCCGAGGTATACGATGCACTGGCCCAGCAGCTGGCCAGTGTGGAAGCAGAAAAGGAGGCCGACCGCGATGGCAAAGAAGCATAACGCCCCCGCAAAACCGGCCCTTGAGCCGAATGAGGCCCTGTTCCAGGCCGTGAGCCTCTGCCGCAAGGCGGGCGCTCTGACCATGGGCTTTGACGCGGTGGAAGACGCCGTCGTCAAGGGCAAGGCATGGCTCGTGATGACTGCATCCGACGCCAGCCCCAAGACCGTGCAGCGGCTCAACTACGCTGTGGGCGATATGGTGGACGTCATCCCCATGCCGCTGACACAGGATAAGCTGGCTGACATCAGCCGCAAACCGGTGGCCATTTATGCCGTCACCGACCGCAACCTCGCCAAGCTCTGCTTTGACCGGCTGACGGCGTGCGGAGCGATTCAAACTGAGGAGGATATGAGCGAATGACCGTAAAATATAAAGTGAGCGATTTTGCAAAGGACCTGAGCATCTCTGCCAAGAAGGTCCTCGACGAGCTGAACGCCATGGGCAGCACCGGCAAGAAGAACAGCTCCACTCTGGAAGAGAACGAGCTGAACTACCTGCTGGAGAAGTTCAGCAAGGACAACAGCGTCAAGAGCCTGGACGAGTTCCTGAACAGCGCCAAGGCTCCCAAGGCAGAGCCGAAGCCCGCCGAGAAGAAGGCAGAGCCCAAGGCCGAAAAGAAGCCTGAGGCTCCCAAGGCTGAGCCTGCAATGGCCGAGGCAAAGCCCGCTGCCAAGCAAAACAACAAGAAGAACGAGCAGCACAAGAAGCGCGAGGAGAAGACCGTCTCCCTGAGCGAGCTGGCCCGTGAGACCGGCGCAAAGGCTACGGCTGCTTCCGCTCAGTCCGTCTCTGTCCGCCGCGAGGACAATCAGGTCACCGTCGATACCCGCACCGTCGATATGAACGTGGACCGCTTCGACGCCCGTTACGACGATCTGGCCTCCACCAAGAACACCGAGAACCGCCGCAAGCCCACCCCGCAGGGCAACAAGCAGAAGTTCACCCAGCGCGGCCAGCGCCAGCGCCAGCAGTTCCAGAAGGGCAAGCGCGAGACCGAGTTCGAGCGTCTGCAGCGCATCCAGCTGGAAAAGGCCCGCAATGCGCAGCTGAAGGTCCTCATCCCCGATGAGATCACCGTCGGTGAGCTGGCTGCCCGCCTGAAGCAGCAGGCCGGCAAGGTCATCGCCAAGTTCATGCAGATGGGCGAGATGCATGCCATCAACGACATCATCGATTTCGATACCGCCGCTCTGGTGGCCGAGGAGTTCCACGCCAAGGTCGAGAAGGAAGTCCACGTTACCATCGAGGAGCGCCTGTTCACCCAGGAGGAGGATTCTCAGGACGATCTCGTCACCCGTCCCCCGGTCGTCTGTGTCATGGGCCACGTTGACCACGGCAAGACCAGTATCCTGGACGCTATCCGCAAGACCAACGTCACCGCAGGCGAGGCCGGCGGCATCACCCAGGCCATCGGTGCATATCAGGTCAAGGTCAACGACAGCCTCATCACCTTCCTGGATACCCCGGGCCACGAGGCGTTCACCTCCATGCGCGCCCGCGGTGCCAACATGACCGATATTGCAGTTCTGGTCGTCGCCGCCGATGACGGCATCATGCCCCAGACGGTCGAGTCCATCAACCACGCCAAGGCCGCCAACGTCAAGCTCATCGTGGCCATGAACAAGATGGATAAGCCCACCGCCAACCCCGAGCGCGTGATGGATGGCCTGACCAAGTACGGCATCATCACCGAGGACTGGGGCGGCGATGTCGCCTGCATCCCCGTCTCTGCTCTGACCGGCATGGGCATCAACGACCTGCTGGAGCGCATCGCGCTGGAAGCCGAGGTCATGGAGCTGAAGGCCAACCCCAACCGCCGTGCCAAGGGCGCTGTCGTCGAGGCCCGTCTGGACAAGGGCCAGGGCCCCATCGCCACCATTCTGGTGCAGAACGGCACCCTCCACTCCGGCGACGTCATCATCGCCGGTACCGCCGTGGGCCGTGTGCGTACCATGCGCAGCGACAAGGGCATTCTGCTGAACGACGCCGGCCCTTCCACCCCTGTGGAGATCACCGGTCTGACCGCTGTGCCTGAGGCCGGCGACCTGTTCGAGGCCGTCGAGGACGAGCGTCTGGCCCGTGAGCTGGCCGAGCAGCGCATCGCTGCCGCCAAGGAGAAGCAGTTCTCCGCCTTCCAGAAGGTCACGCTGGATAACCTGTTCAGCCAGATGGCTCAGAACGATATGAAGGAGCTGGCCATCGTCGTCAAGGCTGACGTCCAGGGCTCCGCCGAGGCTGTCAAGCAGAGCCTCGAGAAGATCTCCAACGACGAGGTCCGCGTCCGCGTCATCCACGCCGGTGTCGGTGCCATCAGCAAGTCCGACGTTGACCTGGCCGACGCATCCAACGCCATCATCATCGGCTTCAACGTCCGCCCCGACAACGTGGCGAAGGAAGAGGCCGCTGCCACCAAGGTCGAGATGCGTATGTACCGCGTCATCTATGACGCCATCAACGACGTCACCGACGCTATGAAGGGTATGCTGGCTCCCAAGTTCCGCGAGGTGTCTTTGGGCGAGCTGCAGGTCCGTCAGGTCTACAAGATCTCCAACGTCGGCACCGTCGCAGGCTGCCGTGTCACCAGCGGCAAGATCACTCGCGACAGCAAGGTGCGTGTCGTCCGTGACGGCATCGTCATCACGGAGGACGAGATCGCATCTCTGAAGCGCTTCAAGGACGACGCCAAGGAAGTGGCCGAGGGCTACGAGTGCGGCGTTACTCTGGCAAAGTTTGCCGACGTCAAGGAAGGCGACGTCTACGAGGCCTTCAAGATGGAAGAATACCGCGACTAAGAGTTGAAGCTGCTGTTATCACCGCCCCTGGGCGGTGATAACGGGCTTTTCAGAGGAGAAACTATGTCTCAGAAAAATATGGGCCGTCTGGCGCAGGACATGAAGCGTGAGCTCATCGCCATCATCGGACGGCTGAAAGACCCGCGGCTGGAGGGCGGTCTGCTGACCGTCACCCGGCTGGATGTGACGCCCGACCTGGACGTGGCGAAGGTCTATGTGAGCGTGATGGGCCGTGAGGACGGCCCCAAGCCCGCCATCGAGGCCCTGAACCGCGCCGCAGGCCATGTGCGCACCGAAGTGAGCAAGAAAATGCACATCCGCAAGGCACCCCGCTTCATCTTTGTGGAGGACGACGGTGCCGCCTATGCAGCCCACATCAACGAGCTGCTCCGCACGCTGAATGTGAACGGCGATGCTGAGGACTCTCAGCCCGCCGAGACCGAGGAATAAATCCAGCGCTGCGGAAAGGATGGATCCATCAAATGACAGAACAGCTCAATGTGCAGCAGATGGCCGAGCGCCTCTGTGCTGCGGACAACATTCTGGTCCTGTGTCATAAAAACCCGGACGGCGACACCATCGGCTGCGGCAGCGCCCTCTGCCACGCGCTCAAGGCGCTGGGCAAGACGGCAGCTGTCCTCTGCTCCGATGCAGTGCCTTCCCGCTACAGCTTTACTGCACCGGTGCCGTTCCGGGGCGAGTTTGAGCCCAAGACCGTTGTGGCCGTGGACGTTGCCAGCGTGCAGCTCTTTGGCGAAAACAACGGTGTGCCGCAGTATACCCGCCACGTCGATCTCTGCATCGACCACCACACGGGCAACAGCGGCTATGCGGATTTCACCCTGCTGGACGGCAATGCGGCCGCAACGGCAGAGCTTCTGTATGAGGTCATCAGCGAGATGGGCGTGGAGATCACCCCCCTCATCGCCAACTGCCTCTACACCGGCCTCGCTACGGACACCGGCTGCTTCCGGTTCTCTTCCACCACTGCCAACACCCACCTCGTGGCGGCAAAGCTCATTCTGGCCGGTGCGCAGGTGGAGGAGCTGAACACCCTGCTCTTCGACACCAAGCCCCGGGAGCGGATGGAGGCGGAGCGTATCGCCCGCAACCATCTGGAATATCATCTTGAGGGCCGCTGCGCCCTGATGTATCTGACCCGGGACGAGATCGAGCAGAGCGGCGTGGACCCGGCTGACCTGGAAGAGCTGACCAGCCTGCCCATCAGCATCGAGGGGGTCAAAGTGGGCCTGCTGCTCCGTCAGCAGCCCGGCGGCAGCTACCGCATCAGCGTGCGCGCCGCCAAGGGCGTGGACGCCTGCGCCATCGCACGGCGTCTGGGCGGCGGCGGCCACACCCGCGCAGCGGGCTGTGAGCTGCTGGGCAACCTCGACAACGCCAAGAGCGCCATTCTGGCCGAAGTGGAGGCGGAACTCGACCGCCCCGAGACGCAGGAGGAAAGCTGATGCAGGGCATCCTTATCGTAGATAAGCCAATGGAGTGGACCAGCTTTGACGTCATCGCCAAGCTGCGCGGCATCCTCGGTACCCGCAAGCTGGGTCACAGCGGTACGCTGGACCCCATGGCCACCGGCGTTCTGCCGGTGTTCTGCGGCGGGGCCAGCAAGGCCGTGGACCTTCAGCTCGACCACACCAAGACCTACTGCGCCCGGCTGCGGCTGGGGATGCAGACCGACACCGGCGACATCACCGGCACCGTGCTGGAAACAGCCCCGGTGACGGCGGGGGAGGCCGAGCTGCTGGCTGTTCTGCCCCGGTTCCTCGGCCCCCAGATGCAGACGCCGCCCATGTACTCGGCGGTCAAGATCAACGGCCAGCCCCTCTATAAGCTGGCCCGCGAGGGCGTCACGGTGGAGCGGAAGGCCCGCCCCATCGAGATCCTGGACATCCGGTACGGCGGCAGCCCGGTGGAGAACGAATACGTCCTCACCGTCCGCTGCTCCAAGGGAACGTATATCCGCACTCTGTTGGAGGACATTGCCGCCGCTATGGGCCAGAAAGGCACCATGAGCGCCCTGCGCCGCACGACGGCGGGTGTCTACACCGAGGCCGACGCCCACACGCTGGAAGAAATACAGGCGGCAAAGGACGCAGGCCCCGAGGCACTGCAGGCTTTGATGCTGCCGGTGGAGAGCGTGTTCGAGAGCCTGCCTCTGCTGGTGGCAGAGCCAAGGGTGGAGCAGCACCTGTACAACGGCTGCCCCACCAGCCGCTATCCGGCGGCAGATGGCCGCTACCGTGTCCGCAATGCCGAGGGTCAGTTCCTGGGTCTTGCGAACATCACCGGCGGCGTGCTCAAGGTCGAAAAACTCTTTGTAGAGAGGAATTAAAGAACATTCATGCAGATCTATTCACAGCTTGCGCCGCTTGCGCTGGGCGGTGTCCACGGCTCTGCTGTGGCAATGGGCTTTTTTGACGGCATCCACATCGGCCACCGCGCGGTCATCAATGGCGCAGTGGAGTGGGCCAGGGCCCACGGCGCGGCACCGGCGGTGTTCACCTTCCGCCTGCCCACCGAAAACAAGATGAAGGGCAAGCGCCTGCTCTCCACCGAGGACAAGCACGCCCTCATCGCCAGCCTCGGCGTGGAGCACTATCTCTGCCCTGATTTCGAGGAGATCAAGGCCATGACGCCGGAGCAGTTCGTGCTGGGCATCATCCGGGACTGCAACGCCCGGGCGCTGTTCTGCGGCGAGAACTTCACCTTCGGGGCCAGGGCGGCAGGCACACCGGAGCTGCTGCGTCAGCTCTGCGCGCCGCTGGGCGTGGAGGTAATCGTCCTGCCGATGGCACAGTTTGAGGAGAAGCCTGTTTCCTCCACCCGCATCCGCACCGCGCTGGAAGGCGGTGACATCCCGGCGGCCAATGCCATGCTGGGGATGCCCTACGCCATCCGCTTCACGGTGCATCACGGGGCGGGCCTTGGCCGGACGCTGGGCGTGCCGACCATCAACCAGCTCTACCCGCAGGGCTTCCAGCTGCCCCGGTACGGCATCTATATCACCCGCACCAGAATAGGAGACAGGTGGTACCCCTCGGCCACCGGCCTTGGCACCCGGCCCACCGTCAACAGCGACGAGAGCAAGGTGACCTGCGAGACCTTCATTCCGGGCTTTACCGGCGACCTTTACGGCACCGACCCGGTGGTGGAGTTCCACGCCTACCTCAGCCCCAGCAAAAAGTTCGACACGCTGGATGAGCTGCGCGAGTGCATCGACCACGCAGCCCAGCGCGCGCAGGAATACTTTGCGGAGTGAACTTTATGAAAAAACAAAACAGACCAGAAGGCCGTGTATGACATTCCGGAAAGCATGGGGGAAAGCCTGACGCTGCGATGTGCCGGAACAAAGCCGAGATCAAAAAGGCTGTGGGCGGCATCAGCCGCTGAATAAAACAAGAACGCACCTCACCGATGAAAACTGTCGGTGAGGTGCGTTTTTGCTTCGTCAGAAGGAGAGGCCGGAAAAATAGAGGTGCTCCACCGTTTCCTTTTCGGCGGCGGAGAGGGACGTGTCTGCGGCCATGGCGGCGCGGATACTTTCCTGGGTATCCGGGTAGGAGTTGAGGGTGATGCAGGCTGTTTCGCTGTCGGCATCGAAGTGGAGGGCAGCGCGGTCTTGCGGCGTCCAGGCGTCCCAGCCCGGAGAACCGCTGGTCATGAAACTGGAAAGCGCCTGCTTCAGCCGGGCCGAAAGGGCCTGCGCACCTGCCGAAGACAAATCAGCACAGGCAGAATAGCTGCTTTCGGACGAGAAGAGCGCCAGCGGCAGGCCGTGGAAGGAGCCGAGGCCCGGGATAGCCGTCTGACTGTCGGCCCCGCCGTAGTCGATGAGGCCAAGCCAGACCGGAGCACTGCCGCCCAGCGCTTCGGCGACGGCTTCGGTGCTGCTCCAGCGGCAGAGGGCTGAGCCGTATTTTACGGCATAGGCCCGGGCCGCGCTGGAAGCGGGCCGCAGGTCGTCCCGGACAAAGCCGCTGAATTCAGTGGCGCTGCTGAGCAGCAGGAGGGGGACGGCACTCCGGGCGCCCCGGGAGAGCACTACATCGTCTGCGTAGAGGATGGTTGGTCTGCCGAGGGCGGCAATGCGGGCCGGTTCGAGGCCGCAGAGCCATTCCCGGACGTCCGCCCCCGGCGTCAGCAGCCATTCGGCGGCGGAAGCCGTGTCAGCAAACCGCCCGTCTTCCACGGCCAGCGGTGCGAAATTTTCAGCCAGCTTCTGGACGGCGGCGTCCGGGTCGGCGAGGGACAGCCCGCCGGAGATGGCGGCGGCCTTCTGGAAGCGCCCAC
>ENA-ORMJ01001512-ORMJ01001512.1-human-gut-metagenome-genome-assembly--contig:-NODE-1512-length-13759-cov-4.611281_pt1 | contig 13759 bp, 7 predicted proteins | sample MGYA00242100_ERZ508989 | MGnify/ENA primary metagenome ERZ508989 (study PRJEB26280, sample SAMEA2531403) | human gut metagenome | biome: human gut; feature: human-associated habitat; material: faeces...
GAACTCCATACATCTCTGCCAAATCACAGTCAAGCATCACCTTCTGACCTCTAAACTCATATATTCTATTTTGAATTATCTGCAATTGATCCATCTTGTATGTCTGTTATAAATAGCCTCGAACTATTCATATTATATATCGGGGTCAAAAGTAATCAATAAGTTTAGATTGCGGTTACATTTTTACGAAAAGAATCCACTGCAAATGACAACTATCAACGGTAATTTCAATATGTCAAAGAACGAATTTTTCCTTTATTTATGGAAAAAGTATTTATTGATAATATTCAAAAGAAGATTTACCAGTCTTTTCTGTAAGTATTACCAGCAGCATGTTCTACTCCAGGATCTAAAGACACTCCAGAATATACAACGTCTCCCCATATGAGCTCATCTCTACTAAAATCCCAGCCATCACCATCATCCATAAATTGAAGAAGAGAATAATCGCCCAACATTATCCTAGCTGCATTTTCTCTGTCACCATATTCATTGCCAATAAGATCATCACCATATATCAAGATATTACTTTTTTTATTCCCTCCAGATTTCCACTTACATATAATATCTGCTGCACGATTCCTAATATTTGGATCATTACTAGAATAACGAGGTACATTAACACATCCATAGCGAGTTTCAGTTAACCCAGCAATAGACCTACGCGTATATTTACTATAAGTTTGAACACTTCCATCCAGATTTGGATTGATTATTTGCAATTCTTCTGTTGACGAAAAATAACCATGCCATGCATAATCAATATACCCGCCTACTTCAATTCCTCCACACCTAGAAACATCATAAAAATATTCAGTAGCATCCCCCTTATCTACTAAAGTCAATAGTTTATCCGGCAGAGCCTCACGCAACGCTTTGATCAACCGAGGATATGAAGTTGTATTCATTCCTGGCATTTCAGCTTTTCCATATTTACCGTCCTCATCCCACAAGTTCACTCCATCTAGTTGATAACGTTCTATCACATCTTTTACTTGACGAACAAAATCAGCTATCTGTGTATCATTCATATTACAAAAGCCTATACCTTTACCACCATTCTCAATACAAAGACATACTTTACGCTTATATTCTTGAAGATGACGAATATATTTATCTCTATGCTCCAATACGTAAGCCAAATCACTACCCAACTCAAACAATGCGCGTTGACTTACACCATCATAACCAATCGTTGCTCTTTTCAAATTTACAATATTTCCTAAACTATATATCGGATAAGGACGAGTAATCATGTCATCCAACATAATCCCCCATGCACTAGCAATCAAAGGTTGATACGTTTCCGTATTTACATAAAATACTGTAATCACTTCAGGTAATAATGGCGGAATATCTTGTATTTGTCCAGTTGTTCCAGGTATACATGTAATAGTTTTTTCCCTGAAATTCACTCTGTAATAAATTACTTGTTTATTCCCTTGTGCATCTACTCCTACAGGATTTTGTGTCAAAGCAATCGCTAACAAATAAAGTGTTTCAGGCTTCAATCCATCAGGAGAAAGAGTTATGCTGATAGTTCCGGATTCTTTCTTTCCAGCAGCCACAGTAAGCGAACCGCCATTTCCCAAAGTTACGTTAGCAACAGGAAATTCCTTCATATCAGTTTCGTTATCACTGTTATATTGAGCCACAAGCTCCGGAGACGGAATGGCTTTTACCGTAACAGCCGTTATAGCAGGCTTTGTCAGTGCATAACATATCTCTTCGGTTACAGCTCCATCACCTTCGTACATACTGACAGTAATCTTATTAGAAAAAGTTTTTCCACTGCATAACTGCCCTCCGACGCTATTCATCGGCGTTTCGTCCGGCAACTGCCCGGCAGGCATGGAAATATCATCTTCAGTACACCCCGTCGTTGCTACCATCAGCAGTGACAGCATCAGAAAGACGAAGTATTTAAATGGGTTATTTTTCATATCATTATAGTGTTTTACAGGTTTCACAATAAATAATCTCTTAGTTATGCCCCTTATTTGGACGGGTTCATTATTTGGATAGCTAGCCGACTAGTCTCATAATTCATCTTCGTATGATAGTAATCATCACCCAAAGCATAGATAGCAAGTCCGCCTACAGGACCCAAAGAAACAACACGGTTTGTCATCTCGGTAACAGCGTCCAGTTTTTCACCTTCTTCATCCACTAGCTTTTCATTAATCTTGGCGGAGAGCAATAGTTTCTCTTTAGGGATTGAGAAGTTTTCTATCACGCCTGCCACATAGAGTTTCAAATCTACGGCAGAGGTAATCGTAGCAGTGTTCAAGACGACATAATCCAGCTTATTCAGATCTGCGGCATCCATAAAGGCAGGATCACCTTCAAATACCAGCAGTTTGCCATCGCCTACAGCGGTAGAAAGCTTGGAAACGATTAATTTGGCCGCTTCACGACGGGCAGCCTGTTCAGCTTCCGTTCCTCCATAAAGAGGAGTACCTTTAATGGCAAACCCATTCATACCCAACTGGGAAGCGGCAGCAACGGCCTTATCCAACCAGGCACCCAGTTTGGCAGCATCGGTCAAGGCGGGCATTTGAGCGGTATAATCCACCAAATAGAGTACCTTAATACTCTTTTCCTGTAACAGGAGAATATCCTCACAGTCATAAGAGGTCAGGCTTTCGGGATGCGTCGGAGTTACGATGTCCAATGAGTCGGGCAATGAACGGAGGTAATCACCTTCATTCTTCGACTTTTCGGCACTATTGTCGAAACTACCGTAAGTGACAAAGTGTTTGCTTTGCCTATACGTACGCAGCGTCTCCATGTAACGAGCCCAAAGTTCAGGATTCTGTTCTTTGGCATGCTGCGGATCAATATCAACAGTTTTCTGATCCGTCCAGTCGCTGCACGAAGCGGTAGCAAGCAATGCCAGCAGCAGGAACAGATGAGTGAAGATGTTAGCAATGGAAATTCTCATATTCATATCTTCTTGTTTTAGTTTCTATATCTTCTTGTTTTCTAGTTCTCACATTTCCAGTTTCATGTCCCTACGGTCTCGGTTTCTTGTCCCACCAAAGAGAAGTAGCGCCGTTATCAGGGCCACCCAACATACCGACGGCCTCCAGAATATACTGCCGGTTACCGGAATATTCGCTGGGCGGATACCACAAGCGACGTATTTTAGCTTTCGTATCGTCAATAGTACCACCACTGTTGTTCACTACCACAGGCAATAAGTGAGGATAATCCGTACGACGATATTCACTCCATGCCTCTACCGTAGAAGGAAACATAGCAATCCATTTCTGGGTAATGATACGCTCCAGATTCTTCTCGGTATATTCATCACCCTCTTGCCAGGCAACAGTAATGCTGCTAACGGCTCCGGCTGAATAGGTTCCATTCACAGGGTCTGTGTAGGCTTGCGGGGTATTGGAAGCATTGGTCGCATAAGAAAGAGCATCCGTGGCAGGAAGTCCGTACTGTTCAAAAGAAAGAGCAATTGCTTCTTCATATAGGCTCTTGGCATCGCCTCCCATCGCCCAGCCACGCAATGCACCTTCGGCACGCAGGAAAGTGACTTCTGCCGCATTCATCCACGGATAAGGACTGGCAGTAGATATAATCGGTTTGCTATAACGGTCTATCACGCTTTCCTTGTTCACCACATCAATACCGATACGAATACCGGCAAAGCCGGACACTTTCGTCGGCTTACCACCAACTGTTTCCGTGATTTCCACTTGAGTGAACATCTTCTCCCGCCGAGGATCCTGATACCCGTTCATGTAACAAAGCAAGTCGGCACCCATCCGATGGTCGGACCAGCCGTTGAAAACCATAGCGGCACGGTTTTCCTCCACCTTCATTTCGGCATTATCGGCATTGTCCGTGATAACCCCTGCATCTACGGCATCCTGTGCCACTTGTTGTGCCGTAGTAGGATCAACATACACCATGCGGATAGCCATACGCAACTTCAGGGAATTGGCAAATTTATACCACTTGCTAACATCACCGTAATAAACATCGTCAAACTTACGGAATGCTTCAGAACCTATCGTAAGATTTTCCTTCAACACGGAACTCACTTCATCAAGTTCCTTCAGCATTTGCTTGTAAACAGCTTCCTGCGAATCATAGGGCACATTAAGCGAAACACTACCCTGCTCGTCTATCACCTTGCTATAAGGAATGGGGCCATACATATCCGTCATACGGTGCATAATAGCTACCCGCAGCAATTTGGCAAGAGCCAGTGCTACAGGATCATCGCTCTGATCCTGCAAATCGCGGTAAAGCGGATAAGATTCGGTAAAAATATCACCATACGTCTTATCCTGCCAGTCAACAGACGGGTTATAAGTTTCAAATTTATCGGTACGCACGAGCGTTGTACCATAATACCCGGCAAACGGACCTGCCGCCAAAGCCTCGATAAACTGATAAAGATGCTCTTTGGTAGGTACCACCAACCCTTGCAAACCTCGCAGGGTAGAGCCTATATTGTAGTTTTCGCGTCCCTGCTCATCCTTGGTCACTTCGTACTCCTTGCGGTTGATTTCATCGAAGTTGCCCGTACAGGCTGCTCCGCCCACCAGCAGAAGTCCCAGGGAGAATATCTTTAAGAAAGATTTCACTTGTTTCATACGATCTGATTTAACGGGTTAAAAGTTTATTTTCACATTCACGCCGATATTACGGGTACTCGGCAACATGAAGTTATCAATGCCTTGATAATAATTACCGGTATTCGCCACCGCTTCAGGGTCGAAAGGTGCACGACAGTAAATCATCCAAAGATTACGACCTACCACAGAGACATTGATATCACACACACCTCCCAGCCATTTGCGGGGAATGGTATAACCCACACTGGCTTCTTGAAGACGCACGTTCGTAGCACTGTAAGTGTAATACTGCGGCAATCCGCTACTGTTTCCGATGAGGCTGTAATACGTTTGCGCATCCACAAGAGTACGTCCGTTGAGCAGTACACCACCGTTGTCACGGGCTTGTGCCGAACGTTCGGACACTCCATACTGATCCATTGCCGCCTGTGTGGCAGAATAAGCAATACCTCCGATACGTGCTGTAAAGAGTGCGCTTAGACTGATACCACGCCATTCGAAGCGGTTATTCCATGCCAGATTAGCTTTCGGGAATACACTACCCAGCTTAATGTCCGGCAGGTTGTCTTCAGTAGTCAGCGCACCGGAAGGATCAATCTCCACCATGCCACTATTGTCCCGTTTCAAGTCACTCTGTGTGTAAAGATCACCCAACGTACCCCCTTTCTTCAAAATAAATCGCGCTTTGCCCAATCCGCCTACATCCAAACGATTCTGTGTGATAGGCAATCCCGTTTCGGGATGAATATAGCTGGTCACCAGGTCTTTTATCGTATTCTTGTTGTGAGAGAGAGTGAAATTACTTTCCCAGTGCAAATGGTTGTTCCAGGTATGTCCGTAGCCCAATGAAAGTTCCACACCGGAGTTGCGCACATATCCTGTCTGCAAATAAATCTTGCTGTAACCGGAAGATACGGAAACTTTCGGATCGAAGGTTTGGTTGAAAGTATTTGCCAAATACCATGAGAAGCCGAGGCTGAAATCCTTGAAAAGACGCATATCCAGCCCCAATTCCCACGAGTTGGTACGCTCGGGCTTCAAGTCCTTGATAGGATAGTGTGTCTTGGGCTTCCATTGCTGATTAGCCTCATCGTATTCGTAAGTGGGCGATGTCAGATTACGGGGATAAGGCATACCAACGGAACTGAAAGAGCCACGAACCTTCATATAGTCGATAAATTCCGGCAAAGTCAGCATTTCGGAGATAACCCCCGAAAGTCCTACAGACGGATAGAAGAAACAAGGTGTAGAAGAATTGGCAAGTTGCGAAGCCCAGTCGTTTCGCCCGGTCAGTGTAAGATAGAGCATACTCTTCCATCCCACTTCCACACTGGCGAAGACTGATTGCGTCTGTTCCTGCCATTCGTCCTGACGGGCTTTCTTCTTTGTGTTGTCGAGGTCGAACACATTAAACACGTTCGGTATTCCCTTTTCACGAATCGGGCCACGATAGCTCAAATCTTCGTACCGGTTGTTCACAATGCTGGCACCCACGTTTGCTACCAGTGAGAAGTCATTAAAACGCTTGTTGATGTTGGCAAGCACGTCGGCATACGTTTGTGTTTCGTCGGGCTTGGAGATGGTATAGTGTCCCTGCGTACTCTCTTCCGTAATCGTAAGGTTAGAGCTGGCATAGAGCTTCTGTTCATACTTGGTGTGTGTGTTATCCACACGTACACGTCCCGATATATTCAACCAGTCGGTAATGTCATAACTCAATTGAGCAGACAGCATATAACGCTTCTTCTGACTCAGACGCAGATTACGGTAAGCAATCCAGTAAGGATTCTGCATACGGTAGTCACCTTCGCCCTGCGGCCAGAACATCGTATTGATTTTGCGTGCCGGATCCCAACGTTCGAACACTTTGACAAGTTCAAAGTCATCGCCACGCGGGAACAGATAAACGGGCACAATGGAATTGGAATAAATCCCCTGATTCGTCATATTGCGGTCGTTCTGAATGATGTAGCTGGCTCCTATATCAAGTTTCATTCGATCGTTCAGGAAATTCGTCGTATTGCGGAAAGTAAAATTAAAACGGTTATAACGATTGTTGGGAACAATACCCTCGGAGTTGACCGACGCCACCGAAAAGAAGGTCTGGTTCTTCTCCGTACCGGTAGAAAGGGTGACAGAATTGGTGAAGATCAGTCCTGTATCAAAGAAATCTTTCGGTTCATAATTGGTGCGGGAGGCGTCATTCAACTTCGCTCCCCAGCTTAGGATGGTAGAACCTCCGTCTTTCCCACGGCTTCCCGTCCCGTAGCGGTTTTGGAATTCAGGAAGCACGAAAGGACGGGCAAACTCGGTATTGCTGTTCACCGTCACTTGCAACTTGCCTACTTGCCCGCGCTTGGTAGTAATAACAATCGCACCATTGGCAGCATTACTACCGTAGAGTGCAGCTGCTGCGGCACCCGTCAATACGGAGATACTCTCGATGTCGTCCGGATTAATGTCGGCAATGCTCTCCGTAACGCCCCGTGAATCGAATTCCATTCCACCGCCGCCACCGAAGTTATACATCGGTATACCGTCGATGACGTAAAGCGCATTACTGCTTTGTTCGATAGATTTCGCACCACGCATCACTACCTTGCTGGCTCCACCCACACCGGAAGAACTACTGTTGATAGTAACACCTGCCACCTTACCATTCAGGCTGTTAATGAAATTAGCATCTTTAATGCCGGAGATTTCGTCCGCTTTCACCTGTTGCACGTTGTAGCTCAACGCTTTCTGTTCACGCTTGATACCAAGGGCAGTCACGACTACTTCGTTGAGTTGCTCCACGGCAGTGGCAAGCGTCACATTATACACGCTCCTGTCTGTGACTTTCACATTTTGAGGAGTATAGCCTATATAGGTAAAATTGAGCGTGCTACCCACCGGAGCTTCGATAGAATAACGTCCTTCAATGTCTGATATAACTCCACTGGCAGAACCCTGCACCTGAATATTGACACCGATAAGCGGCTCACCCGTTTCGTCTGTCACTTTTCCTTTGATTTGTTTATCGGAAGATGGCTTTTCCTGTGCCGGTTGAGGAATAATCTTGATGTATTTACCTTTCAATTCGTAGGTGCAGCCTGTACCTTTCAGGATGGTAGAGAGAGAATAATCCAATCCGGCTTTATCCAGATTGAGATTGAGGGCAGGTTTGTCACGCAGCAACGAGTTATTGTACCCAATGGATAATCCCGACTGCTTTTCCACTTTCTTCAATGCTTCAATGACGGTAATATTGTTCTCACGGATGGTAATCCGCACGTCATTTTGAGCAAAAGCTGTTACTTGTAGCAAAAATAAGCTGAAAAAGAGTAGAAAACTTCTTCTTACGCCTCGCTTATCCGCTATAAATGTGTAATTTTGTAGCATTAACTTTTAAGTATTAGTTTGTTAACTAGGTTGTTATTCACGTAGATCAGATCAACAGAGTATAACACTCTGATGCAGAAAAGTTGATTATTTCATATCCGGGATGGAGTGGCGCTCTGTTCCGGATACTTTTTTCTCATGGGCAGTAATTGTGTTTTTTAAGTTATTGATTTATTGAATGATTCACTTCGGCTATTTTCAATTCCGGTTTCACGCCGGTCTTTACTTCTTATTCCCTTTCCGTGTAATATAGCACTTATCTCCTTCTATCTTGAATTTCAAATTGCCCGCCACATCGACAATGATATCCATGACTTCTGCTAAAGGTGCCTTATCCTTGAACCGGAAACTCAAACGATCTTTCTTCAGCTGGTTCAAGCTGTAGACAAACGTATAATTGTATTTTCGTTCCAGTACACGTATAATATCTTCTACGGTCATTTCATTGAAAACCAGTTCGCCCCGCTGCCAAGCGGTGACATCTGCCATATCGGGATGCACTACCCGAAACTGACGGTTCTCTTTGTCATACGTCAACTGTTCGTCAGGCTGCAATACGGTCCGCTGGGTCAGATTTCCCCACTCTACCAATACACTGCCCGACAGCAATGCTGTACTGATTTCCTGATTCTCCGGATAGGCACTGACATTGAATTCCGTTCCCAAAGCAGTTACCTGAAAATCATCCGACTTTACAATGAAAGGATGCTTCTTGTCAGGCTTCACTTTAAAATTGGCTTCACCAACCAAGTAAACACACCGCTCTTTCCCAGTAAACTGTTTCGGATATAACAAAGTACTTTTTGAATTTAACTGAACCTGGCTACCATCCGGAAGAGAAAGATGCCGCATCCCCGCCACCGGAATGAATTCCTGTATAAGGTCATTCTGCGTTCTCTCCGCCTGCATTACCAAATAACCAAGAGAAACGGCTGCCAACAGCAATACAGCCGCAACGGATTGCCAGAAACGCAATATACGAATTTTGCGATTAGGGGTTACAGGGACTGAAGAAGCCGTGTGAAGACCGTTGTTCCGTTTCCACCGTTCGAGTTCCTTCTCCACATGGGGCACTTCGCCCATAGCGCGGGCTGTCGTCCAGATTTCTTTTAGAGCTTTGTCTTTTTCTACGGCATGTTCCTTATCCGTCAGCCATCCGTAGAAATTCTGCCGGATCGTTTCCGAATAATGATTCTTAGTGAACGAGGTCAGTATCTGCCGAAAATAATTCTTCATATAGTTGTGCTATTAGTGGTGAATACATATATAGCACGACACAAATGCGAAGACTACTCAAATGAAATGAAGAAAAAATAAAATATATACGATTTTTTTTAATTCAACCAGAGAGAGATAGATTTGACGCTCTACGGTACGCACTGAAATATCAAGCTTTTCCGCTATTTCCAGATTACTCATTCCCTGAATACGGCTCATCTCAAAGATCAGCCGGCGCCGCTCGGGGAATTGTTCGACAGCCATTTGCAGAGCTAATTGTATTTCTTTATAATAGATAGCGTCCAGTGTATCACCCGACGGAGACAAATCCTTGAAAAGACTTTCTTCCATCTGTGCCTGTTGGTAAGACCGTTCTATGCGCTTATGCTTAAGAAAATCAAAAATAGCATGTTTGGTCATAGCATAGATATATTTATCTATCCCGGGGTTATCCTGCCAAATCTGCGGTTTGGCCCATAGTCGCGTGAAAACGTCCTGTGCTATATCATCCGCGTCCTGCCCCGATTTAAGGAGCATCAATGCGAAATTCTTCACCAGCGAATAATGTGCCTTGAAGACCAGATCGAATTCTTGTTCCAGTGTTATGTCTTTGTCCATTACTTCACAAGCATTTGTTGTCAGTAAGCAAAAGTAGAAAAATAAATCAAGACTTTAGGTCAGTCTGACAGAAGAAAAAACAAATTCCTTACTTGCCAACACACAAGTTCCCGCCTTCCGGAAGAGTGAAAGAGATAGTAAATCACCCCTTTGTTACTTAATATTTCTTACTTTCTTCCTCATTATCCTTACAAATCACTATCTTTGCGACCTCATAATTTGTTTTTAACGAATAAACTACGATAGTGCTAATGAAACAGTACAGAACCGTAAACAACCTTATGGGTTGGCTTACATTCATCATTGCGGCAACCGTCTACTGCCTGACAATAGAACCGACCGCAAGTTTCTGGGATTGCCCGGAGTTCATAACCACCGGCTATAAACTGGAAGTCGGACACCCGCCCGGCGCGCCTTTCTTCATGCTAGTGGCGAATCTGTTTTCTCAATTTGCTTCCGACGTAACAACTGTTGCTAAAATGGTGAATTACATGAGTGCCCTCATGAGTGGCGCCTGTATCCTGTTCCTTTTCTGGAGCATCACCCACCTGGTACGCAAACTGGTTATCACTGACGAAAACAATATCACCAAAGGACAGCTTATCACAGTGATGGGTAGCGGACTGATCGGTGCACTGGTTTATACATTCAGTGACACATTCTGGTTCTCGGCCGTGGAAGGTGAAGTATATGCCTTCTCCTCCCTGTTTACCGCTGTTGTTTTCTGGTTGATTCTGAAATGGGAAGACGTAGCCGACCAGCCGCACAGCGACCGTTGGATTATCCTCATCGCCTATCTGACCGGATTGAGTATCGGTGTGCACTTATTGAACTTGCTTTGTCTGCCTGCCATCGTATTGGTATACTACTACAAAAAAACGCCGAATGCTACCGCCAAAGGTTCGTTAATAGCGCTATTAGGTTCAATGGTGCTCGTTGCAGCCGTGCTTTACGGCATCGTACCGGGTATCGTGAAAGTAGGTGGCTGGTTTGAACTGTTGTTCGTCAACGGACTCGGAATGTCATTCAATTCGGGCGTAGTGGTTTATATCATTCTGCTTGCAGCCGCTCTGATTTGGGGTGTATACGAAAGTTACACCGAAAAGAACAAAGCGCGCATGGCTATCTCCTTTATCCTGACGATCGCTTTGCTGGGTATCCCATTCTACGGACACGGAGCCAGCAGTATCATCATCGGTATTTTGGTTATTGCCGCACTGGGACTTTATCTTGCTCCAAGTGTACAGGCTAAAATCAAAGAGAGATGGCGTATCACCGCCCGCACCATGAACACAGCCTTGCTGTGCACCATGATGATCGTGATCGGGTATTCTTCTTACGCACTGATCGTTATCCGTTCTACTGCCAACACTCCGATGGACCAAAACTCACCGGAGGATATATTCACCCTAGGCGAATACCTCGGCCGTGAACAATACGGAACCCGTCCGCTCTTCTACGGTCCTGCTTTCTCTTCGAAAGTGGCACTCGACGTAAAAGACGGCTATTGTATTCCGCGCCAGTCGGAAGCAGGAAGCAAGTTTGTCCGCAAGGAAAAGACTTCTCCCGACGAAAAAGACTCTTATATCGAACTTCCCGGACGTGTGGAATACGAATATGCACAAAATATGTTTTTCCCGCGTATGTACAGCTCGTCACACGCACCACTCTACAAGCAATGGGTAGACATCAAAGGACACGACGTTCCTTACGACCAATGCGGAGAAATGGTAATGGTGAACATGCCTAACCAATGGGAAAATATCAAATTCTTCTTCTCCTACCAGTTGAACTTCATGTACTGGCGTTATTTCATGTGGAACTTCTCCGGACGGCAGAACGATATACAAGGTCATGGTGAGGTGTCGAATGGTAACTGGATAACCGGTATTCCGTTTATTGATGAGGCTTTAGTGGGTCCGCAAGAGGATATGCCGTTCGATATCGTCAACAATAAGGGGCATAACGTATATTATATGTTACCGCTTCTGTTGGGTATCTTGGGGCTTCTATTCCAAGCTTATGCCGGAAAGAAGGGCATTCAGGGATTCTGGATCACGTTCTTCTTGTTTTTTATGACGGGTATCGCGATCGTGCTTTACTTGAACCAGACGCCGTATCAACCTCGTGAGCGAGACTATGCGTATGCCGGATCATTCTATGCGTTCTGTATATGGATCGGTTTCGGTGTGGCGGCCTTGGCGAAAGGATTGCAGAAGTATGGCAAGTTATCTCCGGTGATAGCGGGTTCTGTCGCTACGGTACTCTGCTTGTTGGTTCCTATCCAGATGGGTGCGCAGAACTGGGACGACCATGATCGCTCGAACCGTTATGTTTGCCGTGATTTTGGTGCGAACTATTTGGAATCTTGCGAGCCGAACGCTGTCATATTTACGAATGGTGATAATGACACGTTCCCGTTGTGGTACGCGCAGGAGGTGGAAGGTATCCGTACGGATGTACGTGTATGTAATACGAGCTATTTGCAAACCGACTGGTATATCAACCAAATGAAGAAGCAAGCATACGAATCCGATCCGCTTCCAATCTCTTGGCAACCGGAGGATTATGTGCAAGGTACTCGTGATGCCGCTTATGTATTCCCGATGACGGATAAGTCGATCGATCTGAAGACCGCTCTTGATTTCGTTCGTAGCAACGATCCGAAGTTTAAGAAGATCCCGGGTATCAATCAAGAATTAGATTATATCCCTGCTCAGACATTGACGATGGGGGTAGATTCCGCCGCGGTTATGGCTGCCGGCGTGATCGATACCGCTAACTTGCCGTATTTGCAGAAAGAGATGAAGATTGACTTGAAAGGCAAGGATGTCTTGGGTAAGCAAGAGTTGATTATCTTGGATATGTTGCAGACGAATGACTGGAACCGTCCGATCTATTATGCGATTACCGTAAGCCCGGATCAATTCGTGAAATTGGATCCGTACTTCCAGCAGACCGGTATGGCTTATCAGATCGTTCCGATGGAGACACAGGGAACTGTTCGTTCGATTAATACGGAGAAGATGTATGACAACGTGATGAATAAGTTCAAATGGGGTGGTGTCAATACGCCGGGTGTGTACTTGGATGAGACTGTGATGCGGATGTGCAAGAGCTATCGTATCGCGTTGTTCAGTAAGTTGGCTGCCGCTTTGGTCGCTGAGGGCAAGAATGAGAAAGCACTGGACGTATTGGATAAGGCGATGGAAGTATTGCCTCCCGAGAATGTTCCGTTGGATTATAGCGCTCTTTCTTTAGGTGAGCTGTATTACGAGTTGGGCCAGAAGGAGAAGGCGGAGATGGTTTATAAAGGTATAGCGGACAATGCGTTGCGCAGTATAAACTGGTATTTCCGTTTGCGTCCGGGGCAATTATCATCTGTCGAGAGTGATTTAGGTCATAACTTGGCGGTTCTCCAAGAGGTATTGCGTGTAAGCAAACAATACAATCCGGAGTTCGCTAAGCCTTATCAAGAGGAATTTGATAATTACCGTATGGCGTACGGATCAGTGGCAAAAGACTAACAAAGTATGTTTATAGAACAACCGCCTTGGTTTTACAGGGCACTGTTCCCGGGGGTAACTTGGCGAATACCGGCAGAGAAGAAGTGTGTGTATCTCACCTTCGACGACGGCCCGATTCCCGAGGTTACCCCTTGGGTTTTAGATATATTGGATACGTATGGGATCAAGGCTACCTTTTTTATGGTAGGGGATAATGTACGTAAGCATCCCGAGGTCTTCCAGATGGTGATAGATCGTGGGCACCGTGTCGGTAACCATACGTTCAACCATATCCAAGGTATCAAGTTCTGGACGAAGAATTATTTGGCGAATGTGGAGAAGGCAGCCGAATATATTCCCAGCAATTTATTTCGGCCTCCTCATGGACATATGCGTTTTCCGCAGGTAGTATGGCTTCGCCGCCATTATCATATCGTG
>ENA-ORMJ01001522-ORMJ01001522.1-human-gut-metagenome-genome-assembly--contig:-NODE-1522-length-13694-cov-24.802552_pt1 | contig 13694 bp, 10 predicted proteins | sample MGYA00242100_ERZ508989 | MGnify/ENA primary metagenome ERZ508989 (study PRJEB26280, sample SAMEA2531403) | human gut metagenome | biome: human gut; feature: human-associated habitat; material: faeces...
CTTACCGGTTCAAGCCATTCATTGGAACTATTTTCGCCCGGCACTTCTATTGCCAGATGTGAAACCATTCATCCGGTGCGGCTCCATGCCAGTGCTTAACACCTGTAGGAATATTGATGCAGTCACCTGGCTTCATTTCTACAGCTTGCCTAAATTGTATAGTTCTTCTTTTTGATTATACTCAATTGCAATTCAAAATGATTTCGATTTGTTTTTATAAAGCCCTCTTTTTGTAACTTTGATATCTCTGTAGACATTGCTGCACGATCAATACAAAGATAATCTGCTAGCTGCTGCCTATCAAAAGGAATATCAAAAGATAACGACGAATGTCTGATAGATTCTGTCGACAGATATGATAATATTTTATCTCTCGTCGTTCGCTTCCCAACATGTGTGATCTTATCGTTCAGAATCAGTATCTTATTTGCCAGGACACTGACCAGATTACGGATCAGCTTCTGATGATGCTCACATGCAGTTGGACAGGTAATCAGAAGTCTTTTGACATTTAAGAGAATAATCTCACAATCCTCATCTGCTACCACACTGATATTTAAGACAGCTCCCCGGCTTGCTGCATACGGCTCACCAAAAAAATCTCCTGCGTGACATTTTGACAAAATATTCCGATGTCCCCAGATGTCTTCTTGAATAATGAGGACGCAGCCGGACACCACAATCCCCATTACTTCGGTAATATCACCTGCTCTGAAAATATAAGAATCTCGCTTTTTAGAAATTGTTGTTGCGTTTACACAATGCAATATGGATAAAATCTCGTTATCAGTTAGACCTTTAAAAAATGGACTGTTTCTTAGGATTGGTAAATATTTTTGCAAAATAGTTCCTCCCTGTTGGAAATCAAACATACTAGTTGTATTTATAATACTATAATTCTAGCATAAACAAACGCTAAATACTATTGACGGAGGTTAAAAATGATAAGAAAGATTATAAAGATTGATAAAGAAAAATGTAACGGCTGTGGTGCCTGTGCATCTGCCTGCCACGAAGGCGCCATTGATATCATTGACGGAAAAGCAGAATTGGTGAGAGAACATTTCTGCGACGGACTAGGAGATTGTCTCCCTGAATGCCCTACCGGAGCCATCTCATTTGAGGAGAGAGAAGCTCCTGCATATGATGAAGAAGCCGTAAAAGAAGCTCAGAAGAAAATAGCTGCCAAAAACCGGGCAATATCCTCTCACTCCGGCTGTCCTGGATCTAAAATCATGCAGATCAGACGAACTGAAACATCTGAGCCTGTAAAAGCCACTTCAGCCACAGATTCAGGATCAAAGCTTCAAAACTGGCCGGTACAGATTAAACTGGCTCCTGTTAATGCACCATATTTTAACGGCTCAAAGCTTTTAATCGCAGCTGATTGTACTGCTTACGCTTATGCCGCCTTTCATCAGGATTTTATTCGAAACAAGGTAACTTTAATTGGCTGTCCTAAATTAGATCAGGTGGATTATAGTGAAAAGCTGACTGCTATTATTCAAAATAACAACATTCAAAGTGTAACTATTGTCCGAATGGAAGTTCCTTGCTGTGGCGGCCTTGAGATTGCGGCCAAAAAAGCTCTTCAAGCTAGTGGAAAATTCATACCATGGCAGGTTGTAACAATAAGTATTGACGGTAAAATCATGGAGTAAAATGAAGCACCTCTATTAAGCCTCTCTGCACTTCTCATATGCAAAAAGTGCTGCACCAAGCGCTCCGCAAAGCTGTGCCTCATCGCAAATATACAGCTTTGCGCCGAGCTTTTCTTCAAGTGCATTTGTGATGCCTTTGTTCTTTGCCACTCCGCCGGTCATCATATACTCTCCCGGATTATCCTGCCCAAGCCTTGCTGCAAGTGCGCCTACCTTTGAAGCTACAGACATGTTTAGTCCGTGGATAATATCAGAAACAGCCTTGTTCTGTGCCACCAGCGATACTACCTCAGACTCTGCAAAAACTGTACACATGCTTGAAATCACAATGTTTTCCTTCCACTCAAGTCCCATGGTGCTCATCTCCTCGAGTGAAAGTCCGAGTGTCCTTGCCATCATCTCCAGAAAACGTCCGGTTCCTGCCGCACATTTATCGTTCATCAGGAAATTCTTCACCGCACCGTTTTCATCTATGCTGATTGCCTTTATATCCTGTCCACCTATGTCAATAACTGTGCGCACGTTGTGATTCAGGTAATGCGCGCCCTTTGCATGGCATGTAATCTCTGTGATGCTGTCATCGCCGCTGTTGATGTATGCACGTCCATATCCTGTTGTTACAATCCTTACAATATCATCCTTTGATATACCGGCCTTTTCGACAGCCTTCTCCAGACTCTTTTCGGCGCTCATCATAGCACCGCCACCTGTAGGAATAATCATTGTCGATTTAATTTTTCCGTCCTGATCCAGTATCACCACGTCGGTGCTTGTTGAGCCGCTGTCAATTCCTGCTACATAGTAGACTCCTGATTCCATCCTTCTTCTTGCCTCCTCGCTTATGCCTTTTGTAGGGTCCATGTCATCTGAGCCCTCTATTGTCTCTGCAAATGCCTGTATTCTTGTCAGAAGCTGCCCGGCACTCTGGCTTGTAAAATCCGTCTCAAGCTTTAAAAGAGGCACCTTAATATTATTCTTTATGCTTGCATACTCAAAGCCATAGTAATCGCAAAACTTTATCGTGTGATATATGATGCCCTTAAGACTTGGGTCCAAAAAGAGCTGATTTCTTCTTGTATTATTGTTCATTCTGGCACATGGCACCTGTCCGAGCAGACTCTCTGCATATGCTAAAAAGAGAGTCTCATCATCCATATTTCTAAGATCCTTCTGTAAAATAATGAGATTTCTGCCGGATGTGCATGTCATATTTTCCACATCCATCTGCATATTTTCACGTATTGTCTTCTCAAGAATACTGCTCACATGCACACCCATAAGACCTATGTATGGCTTGCGCTCAGATTCAGGTTTTGCAAACGACTTTATAAAAAGCTCCCTGTCGAATGTCCTGTGCGAATATCTCTCATACGCATTCTTCAAACGAAGAATTGACTGTGCAAATTTTATGTTCTCACACTCGTTATCCTCATGAGGCAGATCAAGCATATACAGGAATTTGCATTTCTTTGTATTCTCTATGATATCATAGACTCTGCGCATTGAATCACAGCAGTTCACTAGCACAAGCTCCTCTACCTTGCCTTCGAGCACAGCCTGTATGACTGATTTGCCGAATCCGCAGAGATTCGCATGAGCTATCTTATCTGATTTATCAAAATTCTCCGGCATCTCCTCAAGCACAGCACATTCCTGTCCAAAGCCCTTAAACAGCTCTACCGGAGCATATTTACAAACATAATTTATCATCTGTTTTCCACTTTCTGAAATTGTTTTATAGTAAATATCCACACACCGCACGCAATAACCGGTGTATTATTTCTAATTACGTTCCTGCTCTGTAAGCATCTCCACAAATGCCTGAAGCCTTGTGGAAATCTGTCCGTCACTGGCATTTGCCGGATTGCAGCCGTCTCCGTCTAAAACCATAGTTGGAAGCCCTTCCCTCTCGAGCGAGCGCTTTATAAGGCTTGATGCACCGATTGTATTCTTACAGCCCCAGTGCGCAAAAAGTACAGCACCGTCTGCTCCAACTGTGTCGGCAAGCTCCTTTGCCTCATCTATTCTCTGGTTCACGCTGCCATTATAAATGCAGTAAACCATTTTTTCGGCAAGTGCCTCGTAAGGATCATCCGACTCCATGCTTCTGAAACCATCCGCTATAAAATCGCTTGCACTGATATGGATTGTATCACTGTAATTGAACACATCCTTCACTGCATCCTGTAAAAACGGCATGGTGTGCATCCAAAGTACATGAAAGCCATCTCCTGCCGGTGCACGTCTCACATCATCTCTCAGAAGCTGTGTATATCTGACTGATTCATCAGTTCCTGCAAGCAGATGACACATGAAAAGCGCATACAGCTCATTTGTGAGAGTTGATGCAATATCATGTCCTTTTCTCAGGTGAAGCTGCCTGTAATAATTATTTGATGCAATTTTGCTCTTGTCCACAGCCTTTTTCACAGACTCCTCTGTGATTTCTCTGCCGGTGACATCCTGCAAAAAACTCTTAAGCTCTCTAAGCTGCTTTGCTACATACATAACAGAGTCATAATTCTTCTCATATGGAACATCTATATAAAAGCTTGGTATTTCATATCTCTCCTTGAGATACGGAAATGTCATCATATTGCCATCACATGCCAGGTTTGTATACACCATGCACTTTGGCTTTGGCACTATACCGTTTAAGGCTGCGCCCAGAAAAACCCTGTGATACGAGCACATAGTTTCCGGAAAGCCTTCCTTCTCAGTCTGCCTTAGAAAGGCCTGCTCACATTTAGTTCCTGCCATAAAACACGATAATGCCTCAACCGAATACGGTGTGAGACCTGCCGCCGTCAAAAGCTCACCCGGTACAAAAATACTGACCATGGCGGCATTTTCAGGCTTTGCAAGTGCCTGTATGATATTATTCATGACAACCTTTGCCACATATTGCCCTGACATGGGAAGCCTTCTATCCGGAAATAATGCTAATCTTTTTTCCTGTAATCTATATCCTGCAAGTAAAAGCTTCCTTGCCCTGACAGGATCTTTTTCTGCTGTCTCGCCTACTTTTGCTCCAAATCTATCTACTATACTCATCTGATATTTCAGCTCTTTTCTTTATTCAAATATATATAAATATTCTGTTTACCATACTATTATAGCAATTATGCACAAAAAGTAAACTCTCATTTTAGCTATATTTCACTATAACTATTGTCAGATATCCTTTTGCCTCGGTAAGCTCATCCAGCCCCCTGTATACACGCTCCGACTCCATTCCACAATTGGTCACACCATACACTGTCATGTCAGCTTCTTCGTCTGTATCTGCCCCGCCATTGGCCGCTGTGCGAAGCACCTCTATGAGCTCTGCAAGCTTCTTTCCCGATTTCATGTATACACAGGTGCCACCGTAGCCCACGGTATCCCTCACATCATACGAAGCCGGTATGATGTGTATCTCATCCCTCATCTCACCAAGCGAAACTCCAAGCCGCGCTGCCGCTGCACAAAATGACGGCACACCGCTTATCATCACAGCCGTAAAGCCTGCCTGAATGACACGCTTATGGATATACATATATGTTGAATACACGCTTGGATCCCCGATTGTAAGCATTGCCACATTTTTCCCTGCTTCAAGCGCACAAACAATGTCTCTGTATATCTTATTGTGTGATATAGTAAGCTTTTCCTTGTCCTTTATCATTGGAAACGGAGTGCACATAATATGTTTTTTCTCTATCTCCGGTAAAACAGCCTGCACTATGCTGTACGCATAGCATTCCTCTTTTGAAGCTGCAGGGATTGCAAGGATATCACATGCTTTTATTGTATTAATAGCCTTTAAAGTCATAAGCTCGGGATCTCCCGGACCTACACCGATACCATATAACACACCAATATTATTTTTATTGTCATCACCGGCTCTTTCTATCTGCTTGTCCATCTTTATAATTTCCTGCTTTCTATACCACATCTACAAGTAATGCATTCCTAACAAAATCATCACAAATCGATATCATATATTCTTCTTGTATCAATTACCGTCTCTGTACCATTATCATCCACAACTATCATCAGGTGTCCTATGCTATCAAGCTTTTTAAGATATCCTGTCACATGCTCATAGCTGCCACCCTCCTTGTGCTCATCCGGCACAAAATATGTCACCTCAAAATAATTCTCTGCCATGGTGTTTATGACATTTTCGTCATATAAACTGTCTGAATTTAAATTACGCTTTCTATAAAGCATCATGAGCTCATTCATTTTCTCATCAAGCTCTCTTTTTTTGTCCTCATCAGGCTCATGCCACTCTTTTGTCAGCCTCGCTGTCTCTGCAATAGCCTCCTCATGACCTGTAAGTGCCGCAAAAGGTGCAAACTGTGCTGAGCGGTCCCATATAGACATCTGCGGATGTACCTTTGACACATGATGTGGTAAATCTATAATATCATCATATTTTCCCATGCCATGCTCCTTATATACTTTTTCGTAACTATTATAAACCACTAAGAAAAATCCGATTAAGAACCACAACGGTTGCTGCTATGCCTTGTGTCCGCCAATCTGATTGTTCCTTGAAATAGTTGTGGCACCCTCCTCAAGATTCATACCCTTTAGCATGGCATTCTTTCCATATTTCTTCTTGACGGAAATCATAGCCTCCTGAAGTTTTCTCTCCTTGGAAAGTGCCTCATCCTCTTTCTGCTTTTCCTTAGCCCTCGCCTGATAATCTGTAAATAAATCAAGCTGCTCAAACTGCTCACTTTCCTGCACCTTGCTCTCATCACAGACCCTGTTTGCCACCACAGTAATCCTTCGTGTCAGAAGAGAAGGATCTATGATACGGTCATAAAGCTCCATCACAGCATCCATGATGATGCGCGTGGATGACGTATAACGCCCTAAATTTGCTGTACCATGTGCATGCTTTGGAACCTTTCTACCGTATCGGTCTATGGTAATTTCACCTGTATAATCTCTGTTTGTACCTTTCTTACCGCCAATACTGTCTCTGCCTTTATTATTTACTGCGTGGTCATAATTATTGCCCAAACAGCTATCAGCCTTATTAGACAGATTTGCAATATCATACCCTATAGTGAGTACTATCTGGTCTGTAACCAGCCTCTTATCTACCAGATCAAGCACAAGAAGGTCCGTCATCTCACGCACAATAAGCTTTGTCTTCTCATAATCATACGGCTCCTGAAGCACCTGCCCTGAGCTGATGCTGTTGGTCTGCGGTCTGTATGCCTTGATATCAGCTATTGTAACAGGCTCATACCCCCATGCATGGTCTATAAGAAGCTCTGCATTGATGCCAAACATCTTATACAGCTTTTCCTCATTGTAAAAATCATTCGGACCGCCTGTTGAGCACCTGGCCACATCTCCCATTGTATACATGCCGGCTGCCTCGAGCTTTTTGGCATAACCTGCTCCCACTCTCCAGAAATCGGTAATCGGCCTGTGGTCCCATAGCTTTCGCCTATAGCTGTTCTCATTAAGCTCTGCTATACGCACTCCTCGCTCATCAGGCATGGCATGCTTTGCCATAATATCCATGGCTATCTTGCACAGATACAGATTGGTACCAATGCCGCAGGTTGCCGTGATACCGGTATCCTTAAGGACATCGTCTATCATCTTAGACGCAAGCTCCCTTGCCGTCATATGATAAGTGCGAAGATAGTGTGTCACATCCATAAAAACCTCATCTATCGAATAAACACTGATATCCTCAGGTGCGATATACTTAAGATAAATATTGTATATGCGTGTACTGTAATCCATATACAAAGCCATACGCGGCGGTGCAACAATGTATGTCAGCTCATACTCAGGATGTGCATCAAGCAGATTCGCATTATATGATGCATAATCAAAGCCTGCCATCGTGCTTTCTATTATATCATTTTCTGTTGCATATTTTTTTCTTTCATCCACTGTCCCGGCAGCATGTCCACTCGCCATAAGCTTCGACAGACGCAGCTTGTTTACCTCCTTCACACGCTGTACCACCTCAAAAAGGCGCGCCCTGCCCGGTATGCCATATGCCTTAAGAGCCGGCGATACTGCAAGACAGATAGTCTTCTCCGTGCGGGTTGGATCTGCCACGACCAGATTAGTGGTCAGAGCATCCTTTCCCCTCTCTCTGCACTCTACTGATGCATAAAATGATTTTAAATCTATTGCCACATAAATGTGCTCTTCATTATGCTTATCCATATTGCAATTTTACATTGATTACGCTCAAATGTCAAGAACATATGTTTGTTTTGTAATGATTTCCACAAAAAAATGCCCCGCCAGGTATAGCCGTTTCTAAATAACTGCTATACTTGGCAGGGCAAGGTATTATGTACCATAAACGGTACATAGAAGCATCAAAACACTACACTACAAGGAAGAACTTCACAAGGAAAAGAAGCGAAATAGCATAAGTAAGGATAGAAACCTCCTTTGCTTTTCCTGTAAAGACCTTGAGTACAGTATATGTGATAAGTCCAAGACCTATACCATGTCCGATAGATCCTGAGATAGGCATTGCAATAAGCATGAGTGCCACCGGAGCAACCTGTGAGAGATCCTCGAAATCCACCTTCTTAAGACCTCCAAGCATCAGGATACCTACATAGATAAGTGCTGATGATGTTGCTGCGGCAGGAATGATTGCTGCAAACGGTGCAATAAAGATGCATGCAAGGAACAGAATACCTGTTGTAAAAGCTGTAAGACCTGTTCGTCCACCGGCCTCTACACCTGATGCAGACTCAACAAATGTTGTTACGGTAGATGTACCTGTTACAGCACCAACCATTGTGGCAACTGAATCTGAAATCAAGGCCTCCTTCATATTTGGCATATTTCCCTCTTTGTCAACCATTCCTGCACGTGATGCAGTACCAACGAGTGTTCCGATGGTATCAAACATATCAATAATACAGAATGTGATGATAAGTGAAACTGCTGTAAACCATCCAATGCTGATGAAATCCTTGAAATCAAACTTGAACAGTGTAGTATCAGCCATATCCTTAAACTGTGGCACAAATGAAGCAGTTGCAAGTGATGCAAAAGGATTTGTTCCAAAGAATATAGCCTCTCCTGCCCAGTAAACTACGCAGGCTGCAAGCATACCAAAAAGTACTGCTCCGTTGACGCCCTTGTGAGCTAAAATAATGATAACAAAAAGTCCGATGAACATAGTCACAACAGTGAGCACCATTGAAGAATATCCATCTGTCATATTTGTTTTGGCAAGTCCCGGTGTGAGTGCACCGAAGAAATCCTTCATCACATAAAATGGTCCACCATCCTTTGAGTAAACACCGGCATTTGAGCCAAAGCCGATATTTAAAAGCATAAGACCGATAGCTGGTGAAATACCCATGCGGACACCATAAGGAATTGCATCTACTATCTTGTCACGGATATTGAATATTGAAAGTATGAAGAATAAAATACCCTCAATAAGGATGATACACAGTGCAGCCTGGAATGAATCAACATATGATAGGCCTGTGATGCTTACGATATTGGCAACTACTACAGCAAAGAAGCTGTTAAGTCCCATACCCGGAGCCAGTGCAAATGGCTTGTTGGCAAGAAATGCCATGACAAACATACCGACTGCCGAAGCAATACATGTTGCCAGGAACACTCCGTTCCATAGTGCTTTTGTTCCCTCAGCACCAAATCCGGTGAGGAGGTTTGGGTTAAGAGCAATGATATATGCCATGGTCATGAATGTTGTCAGACCGGCAAGAATCTCTGTCTTGACCGTTGTGTTGTTTTGTTTGAGTTTGAAGATTTTCTCTAACATTTTTCTTCCTTTCCTTTTATCTTTTTTGCAGCTGTTATCCGCTTTTCCTGCTACAGACGCCTGTTAATAGCTGCATTATATAAAAAATTGTGAATCACAATTGATTCCTTGTTTTTTCCACGAACTCACTCGTGAAAACATCAAGTGTAACCGGCTTTGAATAGAAATAGCCCTGAATAATATTACAGCCAAACTGCTGTAATAGCCTTACCTGCTCCTCATTCTCTGCCCCCTCGGCAACACACTCTATGCCAAGCTCATTAATCATGGATATGAGGTGCTTTAACATAATCCTGCTCTTCTCATTGCTCTCAAGGTTCTTGACCAGGGAACGGTCAATTTTGGCAATGCTGAATGGAAACTTAAAGAGCATCTCAAGATTAGAGTACTTCGTGCCAAAGTCATCCATCGAAAGACGAAAGCCCATCGAAATAAGAGACTGGGCAATATTATTTATCAATACAATGTCCATATCACCAACAGACTCTGTTATCTCTATCTGAACAAGCCCCTCCGGGAGATCATACCTGTTCATTATCTCCTTCACCTGATCCAAGAGGTCTGCATATTCCAGTGTATTTTTTGAAAAATTCACAGATACCGGAACCACTCTCCTGTCACTTATACGGCGAAGCTTCTGCGCCTTGCATACCTCATCAAGTACAAATAAATCAATAAGATGCGAGCATCTGTTTTCTTCTAAAATCTCGATAAAATGAATTGGTCCTACAACGCCATGAGCCTCATCAAAAAATCTGATAAGGGCCTCCGCCCCGACTGTGATGCCTGTTCTTGAATCAACCTTCGGCTGATAATACACCATGAAGCTTCCATTTTCAATCTCAGAAACCACATCCTTAAATACCTTATTTCTCATTATACTGTCAAGACTCTTAAGCTTTGCGTCCTTTTCAATATCATACATTAAGCGAACCTCTGAGAGCTGCCTTGCTATGTCGGGCTTGTCCGTCCAACTAAAGCCTGTCGATACTGAGACATCCAGATCATCAAGGCTTTCCCTTACTATCCTGACAAGTCCCATAAATGATTTTTTATCAATATCCTTGCAAAAAACAACTATCTCATCCTGCTCGTACCTGTATATATCATAGCCTGTAAAAACGCCCCTGATCACATCTGCAACCATCTTAAGACGCGCATTTCCTGCCATATACCCAAATTTTTCATTTATATCTGAAAGCCTTATGATATCTGATGCAAATACTCCCATAAAGCTGCAGTCATACTCCACATAGCTCTCTCCGAGATTGTTAAAGGTTTCCCTCTTTCTTAAGCCCGTAACCTGGTCAAAATTGAGCCTGTACTCATACTCAGCCCTTGCCTTCTCATAAAACAGACTATTCGATATTGAAATGCCAATCATATCAATCAAATCCATACTTCCTGAATTGGCTCTTGGATTCATAACCGCGATGGCACCAAAGCATTGTTCTGCTTTGTTTAGCAGAACCGCAGATGTAGACCATATTCTGACATCAGCCATACGCTTGAATAAATCCCTGTATTCACCCTCAATTGACTTAATATCACTTATAAACACACGACCGGCGTCATTAAAAAGAGCGAGGAAATCTACAATTGCACCTCTTGAAACAGATTCATTAACCACCTTTGCCATAATCTTAGCACTTGGTATATGTATCTCCTCAATTGTGTCCCACGCACTCTCTCCATTATAAATGACAGCCACACAATCTGCATTATAAAACTCTCTAAGCAGCCGTAAATAGTTCCTATACCCCAAGCCTTCGGTGGTATCATTAATAGCATCAATGAAATTCTGCATAAACGACCTGTAGTTGATTATCCGCCTCATAACAGCATTCAGCTTTGACTCATCACTCAAATCTATCATCATGAGCAGTCTATAGCCATTATAATCCTTATGATTCAGCTTGATTATGAGCTTCTTTTCGCCTAAAAGCTTTGCAACTATATTGTCGGGATGATCCTTTCCTGAAAAAACCGATACTCTGTTTCCCTGCTCTTTTTTCCGTAAAAACAAATCAATGAACCCATCATCAAACGGCTTTGAAATAAATTCATCAATCTGAGCTGCTGTCATAATGCTTGAATTTCTGATAGCCTTATTGACAAATACTATTCTACGGCTCTCCTCATCTACTGCAAGTATATAGTCCGGCATTTCATCATACGAGAATATCTCCATATCTGACAGCTTACATGGTGCACCTGTATTGGAAAGAGCACAGGAATTATGCGAAACGCTTATATCATTTTTCCTGATAGAATCGAAAAATGATATGCGATTCTTCCCCTGTCTCTTTGAGTAATACATGGCCTGATCCGCCTCATAGTACAGATCCTTAAATGTCAGTTCTCTATCATCGCCTGTAGTCATGCCGATTGATGCAGAATACTCCATATCAAAGATAATATTCTTCAGCTTGCCTGACAGCTTTACGCAGAACTCGTCCACTGCATCACTGTCCTCTAAGCCAAATACAATCGCTGCAAACTCATCACCGCCAAGCCTGCCAACTATACCATTGGCTCCAACTGCTTCCTTAAGCACCTGTCCTGTCTGGCTTAATACCCTATCCCCCACATTGTGTCCCAAGGTGTCATTTACTATCTTGAAATCATCCACATCAAGCATCACAAATAAAAGCTTTGTTCCCTTTTGCCTGATAAGTGATGTACATTTATTCTCAAATGCAAGGTGATTGTATGTGCCTGTCAGCGAGTCCAAAAGCCCCTTTTCATCTCTGATATCAAACATTACTCCAACTACCATACATACCTTTTTATCCAAATCAGGTATGCCGACCATGTACATCTCAACCGGCTTGCTCTTGCCATCCTCTGATATAAAACTAAGCTGGAATGCAGTACGCATAGGCCGAAGCAGACATTTATCAAGCTGCTTTTTGAAGCATTCGATGCTGTCTTCCGGACACTCTGACATGTATGTGTCAATATTTTGTTTAAAAACCGGATATACTGTCTCCTGAGCCGGAGAAGAGTTGACTATTTTGAAAATATATGCCTCATCATCTTCCACATAGTACTCAAACATGCGCTCATGATTGTTTTCTGCAACAATCTTCATCAGCTCATAGTAAGCCTCTGTTATTCTATCTGTAATTCTTCTCCCTCTGTTCCGCTTATCTGCCATGTGGAAACCCCATTATCTACAACATATTCATAAACTTTGCTTCAAACTAAATTCTTATCAGTGCTTTTCAATTTCCTCAAATACTCTGTCAGCCACCCGCGGCAGCTCAGAGAATTTGCGAATAGCAGGCACATCGTCATCTATTGTGCCGAACCCGTATGCTGCATGGATGAACTTAACTCCTGCCTTTTTGCTGGAATCGTAGTCTCCCTGTATGTCACCTACATACACTGCCTCATCTATATTATTGCGCTCTACAATAAGCTTTATGTTTTCTGACTTCTCAAGCTCATTGTTGCCGTAGCACTCAGTATCCTTAAAATACCTGCCAAGTCCGTGGTACGCAAAAAAAGACTCTATATAACCACGCTGGCAATTGCTGACTATATAAAGGTCATATCTTTCTGACAGCTCATCAAGTGTCTTTTCAACATCAGGATAAAGCTCTCCCCCATGAACGGTCAGGTAATCGTTTTCTTCTCTATAGCATACATTAATTAACTCATCTCTGCAAGTACAATTAGGAAAGATAATGGATGCCAGCACATCCATTGTCTTTCCCATTACTGAATACATATCTTCTTTTGTGATAGGTGCCCTCTCATAGCCATAATCTGCTATGGCCTTATTCCATGATTTTGCCACATTCTCTGCTGAATCCCAGAGAGTGCCATCCATATCAAAAATAATACCCTTATGCTTCATCTATTGCCTTTCCGATATCATGTCTCATGTATTTATTATCAAACTGTACCCACTCTGTTGCCTCGTAAGCCTTGGCTCTGGCCTCCTTAAGCGTGGCGCCTGTTGCAGTGATACCAAGCACACGTCCTCCGTTTGTGACGATATTTCCGTCATCATCAAATTTGGTGCCGGCATGATAGCAATAATAATCATCTTTGCCGTCAAACTTCTCAAAGCCAGTTATCTTAAAGCCCTTCTCATACTTGACAGGATATCCGTCTGATGCTAGAACCACGCATACGCATGCATTGTCCTCGAACTGCAAGTCGATTGTGTCAAGAGTTCCGTCTACACAGGCCTCCATCACATCAATAATATCATTCTTCATACGAGGAAG
>ENA-ORMJ01001523-ORMJ01001523.1-human-gut-metagenome-genome-assembly--contig:-NODE-1523-length-13681-cov-3.551226_pt1 | contig 13681 bp, 10 predicted proteins | sample MGYA00242100_ERZ508989 | MGnify/ENA primary metagenome ERZ508989 (study PRJEB26280, sample SAMEA2531403) | human gut metagenome | biome: human gut; feature: human-associated habitat; material: faeces...
AATTTCACTCTTTGTAATCGGTCCGGATGTTGTCCGGATTATTTCTTTTACCCGGTCCGGTTTTGACATTCCGGCTGTTGTAAGCAAGCTTACTTTTGAGGAAAAATCTTTATATGCGGCAATAATAATTCCCAGCACATATCTTACAAAAGGTTCATAATCATTTTTATTTCCATTCCAGTTTTCAGAACTTTGCTGTAGAGATTTATAGTATTCCGCTTTTGTATTCTCTATCAGCTGTTCTATACTGATATACTTTCCAACAATATATCCGGCACGTTCTAAAAGCAGCACTATTAATAACCGGCTCATTTGTCCATTTCCATCCTTAAATGGACGAATACACAGAAAATCCAGTATAAACATTGGAATCAGAATAAGTGAATCCACCTGTTCATTTGCCGACACTTCCTCAAATGATTTACATAATTCATCCATTATTTCCGCTATTTCCCATGCATGTACCGGTCGAAACTTTACATATTTATTTCCCAGGTAATCCTCTATTTCAATTATGGCACCCTCTGTTTTATATTTACCACCTGCATCAAATCCTTCGAATTTATACAAATCTCTATGCAGCTGTAATATAATAGGTGGCTTGAGTGGAAGATACCCATGGTTCTCATGTATCATATTCAGTACATCCCTATAACCTACAATCTCTCGTTCATCGCGTGTTTTTGGTCTTGCCGTATCTTTTCCCAATGCCCGCAAATGCTCTTCTGACGTATAAATGCCTTCCATTTTGTTAGATGCTTCTATACTTTGAATTTTGGCAATTTCAGCCAATCCGGTTAATATATCTGCTTTTGCCCGGACAAATAACGTCTGCTCTCCTTTAAACTCATGTATCTGTGTTAAACAAGATACAATCTCGGGAGTAAGCAGTTTTTTCCATTCTTCACAATAATCAAACTTATGCACTTTTAACCTCATTATCCGTTTTTATTTTATTATATCTTTCTGTTTCCTCATTGTCAATGTAATTATATCATTTTTGCAAATCTGATATAATTAAACTTCCTTTTAAATTGATTTCTTTTCATTAAAAAAGCGATATCTGACAAACTCCTTCATCAGATATCGCTTTTTAGTAGTATAAATTTTCTTCTTCCAGGGCTGCCAGCTGTCTGGATAATGCCGGCTCTTTTATCTCTCCGGCATCCAGACACGCATCTGTGTCAGTCCGCGGTTTCCCCATGCATAATATGGAATCATGGTAATAGTTACTTCTTCTTTTACCGGCTTTTCATCGGAATACAGTGCATCCGTGGTTTTTCTTCTGCATCCCCGCACCTTTATCGGAACAATTCCGGATAACAGTTCTTTCTCATAAGAGCCGGTCCGTATCTCACCGCTTTCGCTGATGGATAATTCAAGTACATTTCCGTCGTTGTCCACACCCTCTGCACAGTAAACAATCGGTCCGCACATGATTGCCGTCATACCGGAATCGGATGCTACATTGCTGTTTGCATAAATTCTCTTCGGATTCATTTCCATGTCGCATACAAGAATGTCATTTTCCTTAAAATCCATGGTCAGATAAAGATATCCTTTTTCTTCTTTCGCAACATTCCGGAAGTCCTGTGACACACCTTTCTGCGTAGTATAAACTTCTTTTCCGTTAAACAGAATACTTTCATTTCTGCACCATTCCGGAAGTCTTACGGCAAATGTAAATCTGCTGCCTTCCGTATGCATCCGGTAAGAAACCTTTCCATCGTAAGGATATTTTGTTTCCACTTCTATCTTTACTCCACAGCTTTCGGTCCGATCAAGCTCTCCACCGATAAACAGATGGGAATAAATGGTACGTTCCTGCTCACTCCATGCATAATCCGCAATCGAAGTTAATGTTCTTGCAACATTTGGCGGGCAGCATGCACAGCCGAACCATTTTGGTCTCTGTGGAAGGTCATGCTTATGGGTAACTGCTTCTCCTGAAATACCCGGAATTACTTCCAGCGGATTTACATAGAAGAATCTTTTTCCGTCCAGCTGCATTCCCGCAAGCACTGTATTATAAAGAGCCTGCTCCATTACATCGCTGTATTTTCTGTCCATATCCAGTTCCCGCATTTTTGCGGCAAAGAACATAAGACCGATCGATGCACAGGTCTCTGCATAAACGGTATCATTCGGAAGATTATAATCTTTGGTAAATGCTTCTCCGATGCAGGTCGAACCAATGCCCCCGGTAATATACATTCTCTTCTGTGTGATATTTTCCCACAATACTTTGCAGGCATCGGCAAGGCTCTGATCGTCTGTCTCTGCTGCCAGATCTGCCATTCCTGTATACAGATAAACTGCTCTTACGGCATGTCCGACTGCTTCTTTCTGCTCTCGCACCGGCAGATGATTCTGTGCATATTCTTTATCGTCCGGATTCATATTCCAGACGGTCCAGCCGCGGTTGTCTGATTCTTTTTTGAAATAATCGGAATCAACACCCCTTGCATTGATAAAATGTGCCGCCAATTCCTGATATTTTTTATCTCTGGTTGCACGATACATCCGCATTAATGCAAGCTCTACCTCAGGATGTCCCGGATATCCCTCTGCCTTTTCTGTAATAAAATGCTGATATATATGATCTCCCATCCGTTTCATAATCTCTAACAGGCTGTTTTTTCCGGTTGCTTCATAATATGCAACCGCAGCTTCCATCATATGACCTGCACAGTACAGTTCATGTGCCTCCTGGAGATCTGTCCATCTTCTGTCTTTTTCTTTTACCGTGAAATAGGTATTCAGATAGCCGTCCTTATGCTGTGCCCGTCCAATCAGTGCAATGAGATCATCCATTCTCTGCTCCAGTTCCTGATCCGGTTTATGTACGAGGGAATATGCTGCGGCTTCAAGCCATTTTGCAACATCGGAATCCTGAAATACCATTCCGTAAAATTCGCCCTCACAGCTTCCCTTTTCCAACATCTGTGCCGCCATCCGGAAGTTTTCAATGGCATGACTTTTTTCTGCATCCTTAATCTCATCATTTAAAGCCTTTTCCTGATACGGAATTACCTGCTCAATGACTAACTTTTCATAAGCTCCAAGAAACTCATCGGTTAAACGGAACTTTTTTAATAAACTGCTCATAGTAAATCCTCTCTTTCCTGTTGAATATAACATTTGAGTGAAGTGCTGTATACCCGGAAGTTTCCATAATCTATGCCCTCCTATTCCAGATATGCCTGCACACTCTGTCTGAAACGCTGTAAGCCATCCTTTAACACTTCTCTGCTGCAAGCCAGATTCATCCGCAGAAACCCTTCCCCATTGCGGTATTCTGCCCCGTCTGACAGATAGAGTCCGCTGCTTTCACGGATAAAGCTGCTGAATTTTGTGTCTTTTTTTGCAATTCCGGTACAGTCAATCCACAGAAGATAGGTTGCCTGTCCTTTTACTGCGCTGACCTGCGGTATTTCCCGTGCAATATATTCTTCCGCATATTTTCTGTTTTCCCACAGATATTCTTTTAATTCGTCCAGCCAGTTACCACCCTGCTGAAATGCCACGACCGGTGCAATCGCCGCAAATACATTCGGTTCTGCCACTTCATCGGTATTTAATCCACGGTTTACTTTATGTCTTAAATACGCATCCGGAATAATCACTGCTGCCGTCTGTATTCCCGCCAGATTAAATGCCTTTGTCGGTGCAACACATGTTATGCTTAGTTTTCTGCAGGTATCTGACACCGAGGCAAATGGAATATAATCCTTTCCTGGCTCCGTAAGGTCACAGTGAATCTCATCGGATAATACCAGTACATGATATTTGTCACAAAGCTCCCCTATTTTCTGCTGGGTTTCCCTGTCCCAGATTTTACCGACCGGATTATGCGGATTGCAAAAAATCAGCATGGAAGTCTGTGGCCTTGCGAGTTTTTCTTCCAAATCCGCAAAATCAATTTCATATGTTCCGTCTTTATAGGATAATCTGCTTTCCAGCACATTTCTTCCGTTATTCAGAATCGAATTGAAGAAAATATTGTATACTGGTGTAAGTACCACGATATTTTCCGCAACGCAGGTCATTTTCCGCACAATGCTTGATATCGCTGGAACTACTCCAGTGCAGAAAATGAGCCAGTCCTTTTCTATTTCAAACTGATGACGGCTTCTCCACCAGTTCTGATATGCCTCATACCATTCATCCGGAATAAGTGTATAGCCAAAAATCCCCTGTTCTGCCCGTTTTATCAGTGCCTGCGTAATCTGCGGAGCCGTTTCAAAATCCATATCGGCAACCCACATCGGAAGTTCATTTTCTTTCACATCCCATTTCATGCATCCGGTATTTCTTCTGTCCGTCCTTTTGTCAAAATTATAGTCCATGTTTTACTCTCCTGTCTTAAAACTTTTTTCTGTTTTCCTGATTTCCGGACAGATAATCACTGTGTCCTGCGGATTTATCTTTGTTTCATCCATAATCAGTTCTTCTATGACATCCGCCGTTATTTTTCCGCTCTTCGGATTCATGACGCTGGTAATTCCCCCGGTAATTTCTGCATCCACTGAGGAATACTCAAAGGCAAGTGTTGTGTTTATTAAAGTACAGTTTTTCATCACAAGATTCTCAATATAGCACATTCCCTGCAGGCTTTCGATCGTGCAGTCAATCAGTGTCAGATTTTTCGCATTCCAGCCAAGATATTCGCCGGAAATATAGGAATGATACACTGTGACATTCTCTGTATTCCAGAAAGCATCTTTAGATAACATTCTGGCATTGTGAATCTCTACATTTTTTGCCCCGTCAAAGGAATAATTCCCTGCCAGCCGGAAATCATAAATCTTCATATTGCTGCAGTTCATTGCAAAATAATCTCCTTTTGCCATTACCTGTTCCAACACCACATCATTGCAATTCCATAAGGTTTCCTGTGCATTTGGAAGAGATACATTTCTTAAGGTCAGATCCTGGCAGCGTCTGAAATTCTTCGGTGCATCGATCAGGGCATTTTCAACCAGAATATGATTGCTGTACCACACACCCGCGCGTGCCATCTCCGCCCAGGTACAATCCTGTGCTTTCACATTTTTACTGTACCAGAGCGGATACTTCCATTCAAAACTGCTGTCCGTCATTTCAATATCCTTACACTCCTTCAACGGAGATTCCCCCTCACCAAAGATCGTCTGTTCTATTTTAAGTCCCTTTTCGTGAAACAACGGACGTTCCCCGGTATAATGGCCGCGGCTTATTCTCTTTTGTTCCATGCTTTCACTCATTAATACTGCTTCCTTTCCTATATCGTGTAATTAGTTAATTGCGAAACTCATAATTTATCTTTATTGTATATGCAAATTAAACAATTGCTAAGAAGGTACTATGAGGCGGTCGGCACTTAGATGCTGTATTTTAGCATCTTAGTACCGCTACCCACGCACTAGGGAGGGACCCGGTAAACCGGGAAGATTCCCTAGTGCCATAGCCGAATGTAGCGAGAGCGTGCCTTCGTGTAATGTTTCATTTGCATATGCATTTACAAAAATTTAAGTGTTTCGCAATTACCTAATTGTGTAATGTCTCATTTGCATATACACTTGCAAAAAAAATTTAAGTGTTTTGCAATTTTCATTTCATCTTTATTATACACGTTCAACCGCACTCTAAGTCAAGTACCTTTGAATTAAAAAAAGAAAACAGTTCAAAAATTTCCTATCGGAATATTTCCCGGCTTATTTTCTGATATACTGCCTGTGCAAATAAAGCATGATTTTCCTCGTCCATATGTTCTTCATCTGTTTTACTTGGCTGTGCCACTGAAGATGCCGCAAGAAATGGAATGCCTTCTTTATCTGCAATTCTCTGATATACTGCTTCCAGACCTTTGGAAATATCCACGGATTCCATGGAAAATTCCGGATCATACTCACTTTTCCATACATCTTCTCCCAGATGAATCGGAGAAACAAGTAATAACTGGCTTTCTGGTGCATATTCCCGGAGCTGCCGGATTAATTTTTCGATGCCGCGTCCGATAATCTCCGGAGTCGTGCCATATACCGCTTTGCAGTCATTCGTTCCGAGCATCAGGATAACCAGATCCACATTCTGATGTGTTTCCAGAATGGCCGGCAGCATCTCCGAACCATTTCTGTATGCCCGGAAAGAATCTTCAAACACAGTTGTCCTTCCGCACAGTCCTTCCTCGATTACCCGGTAATCTTCTTTTCCCAGTTTTTCATTTAACAGACTGGTCCAGCGGATTCCCCACGGGTAGCGTGCCGGTGCTTTCTCATAATGACCCGGAATATATCCATAAGTATTTGAATCTCCAAAACATAAAATCTCTCTCATTATATTGCCTCCTCGATATTTTTCTATTAATCCTATCGTTTTTATATGTTATATTGTAATTAAAAATAAACTGATTGCATAATATATTTTTTACATACAATATTATAGTTTTTTCCTATATCTTTTTGTTCTTCCTTCATCTGGCATGAAACTGGCATTTAACTGACCTTATTAAACAACTTTGTTTTGGTAATTTATAATATGCCACTTTTGATTATAATAGGAAATCGGGAACGGGATGAACCCGAAAATTATACTTGGAGGAATCAATACAATGAAAACAAATGAAAGATATGAATTAAATAAAAATCTTGCCCAGATGTTAAAGGGCGGTGTTATTATGGATGTTACCACTCCGGAACAGGCAAAGATTGCTGAAGAAGCCGGTGCATGTGCTGTTATGGCACTGGAGAGAATCCCTGCAGACATCCGTGCGGCAGGCGGTGTATCCCGTATGAGTGATCCGAAAATGATCCGCGGCATCCAGAATGCTGTTTCCATTCCTGTTATGGCAAAATGCAGAATCGGTCACTTTGCAGAGGCACAGATTCTTCAGGCAATTGAAATTGATTACATTGACGAAAGCGAAGTCCTCTCCCCTGCCGATGATGTATACCATATTAATAAAAAAGAATTTGATGTTCCATTTGTATGCGGTGCAAAGGATTTGGGGGAAGCATTAAGAAGAATTAATGAAGGGGCTTCCATGATCCGTACCAAAGGCGAACCGGGAACCGGCGATATCGTCCAGGCGGTCAGACATATGCGCAGGATGAATTCTGAGATTGCAAAGATTGCTTCTATGCGCGAGGACGAATTATTTGAAGCAGCAAAACAGCTTCAGGTTCCTTATGATCTGGTCTGCTATGTGCATGAGAACAAGAAACTTCCGGTCGTAAATTTTGCTGCCGGCGGTGTGGCTACTCCTGCCGATGCGGCACTGATGATGCAGCTTGGTGCAGAAGGTGTATTTGTCGGCTCCGGCATTTTCAAATCCGGCAATCCTGCGAAACGTGCGGCTGCGATCGTCCAGGCAGTTACCAATTATACCGATGCAAAATTAATTGCAGAATTATCTTCTGGGCTGGGCGAGGCCATGGTCGGTATCAATGAGCAGGAAATTGCGCTTTTAATGGCAGAAAGAGGTAAATAATGAAGGTTGGTGTACTTGCCCTGCAAGGTGCGTTTATTGAGCATGAAAAAATGTTAAGCAGGTTTGGCATCTCCTGTGCGGAACTGCGGCAGGCTTCTGATCTGAACAAATCCTGTGACGGCCTGATTCTCCCCGGCGGTGAAAGCACCGTCCAGGGAAAACTCCTGCACGACCTGCATATGTTTCAGCCGCTAAAAGAACAGATTACTTCCGGTATACCGGTTCTTGCAACCTGTGCCGGTGCGATTCTGCTTGCTTCAGAGATTGAAAATGATCCCACCGTCTATTTTGGAACAATTCCGATGAAAATAAAGCGGAATGCCTATGGCCGGCAGCTTGGCAGCTTCCACAGGACAGCAGAGGTCGCACATATCGGCGAAGTTCCGATGACTTTTATCCGCGCCCCTTATATCATAAGCACATCCGATGACGTGGAAGTACTTGCCCGCGTGGATAAAAAAATTGTCGGGTTTCAATACGGCAGACAGCTCGCCTTTTCTTTCCATCCGGAACTGGATCGGCACACGGGAATCCACCAGATGTTTGTACACCTGCTTTAGAAAAAAATTATACTTTTATTATTTATTTTTTTGACGAAAGTTAAAAAAATAACAATTTTAAGGTTGCTTTTTCACGACTGATTAGGTATACTAATAAAAGATTTGGAGGAATCCATCTCATTACAATATCCAGAATCTGCTCAGCTCTTTCCGGATATAATAATAAAGAAAAGAGGTTTATTAAAATGGCAAACATCGATTTAAGCAAGTACGGTATTACCGGATCTACAGACATTGTTTACAATCCTTCTTATGAATTATTATTTGAAGAAGAAACAAAGCCAGAACTCGAAGGCTATGAAAAAGGACAGGAAAGCGAACTTGGTGCTGTCAACGTAATGACAGGTGTTTACACAGGCCGTTCACCAAAAGATAAGTACATTGTTATGGACGAGAACTCAAAGGACACTGTATGGTGGACTTCTGATGAATACAAAAATGACAACCATCCAATGACAGAAGAAGCATGGAATGTTGTTAAGGATATCGCAAAGAAAGAACTTTCCAACAAGAGACTTTTCGTAGTAGATGCTTTCTGTGGTGCAAACAAAGATACCCGTATGGCTATTCGTTTCATCGTAGAAGTAGCTTGGCAGGCACATTTCGTAACAAATATGTTCATCAAGCCTACTGCTGAAGAACTTGAAAACTTTGAGCCGGATTTCGTTGTTTACAACGCATCAAAAGCAAAAGTTGAAAACTACAAAGAATTAGGTCTTAACTCTGAAACATGTGTTGCTTTCAACATTACAAGCAAGGAACAGGTAATTATCAACACATGGTACGGCGGAGAAATGAAGAAGGGTATGTTCTCCATGATGAACTACTACTTACCTCTTAAGGGTATTGCTTCCATGCACTGTTCTGCAAACACTGATAAGAACGGTGAAAACACAGCAATCTTCTTCGGTCTTTCAGGAACAGGTAAGACAACACTTTCCACAGATCCTAAGCGTCTCTTAATTGGTGATGACGAACACGGCTGGGATGACAATGGTGTATTCAACTTTGAAGGCGGATGCTATGCTAAGGTTATCAACCTTGATAAGGATTCAGAACCAGATATCTATAATGCAATCAGACGTGATGCTCTCCTTGAGAACGTTACACTTGATGCTGAAGGTAAGATTGATTTCGCAGATAAGAGCGTAACAGAAAATACCCGTGTATCTTATCCAATCAACCATATCGAAAATATCGTTCGTCCTATCTCTTCTGCACCGGCAGCTAAGAACGTAATCTTCTTATCAGCAGATGCATTCGGAGTACTTCCTCCTGTATCTATCCTTACACCGGAACAGACACAGTACTACTTCTTATCAGGATTTACAGCAAAGCTTGCCGGAACTGAAAGAGGTATCACAGAACCTACTCCTACATTCTCAGCTTGCTTTGGACAGGCATTCCTTGAACTGCACCCTACAAAGTACGCAGAAGAACTTGTTAAGAAGATGGAAAAGAGCGGTGCTAAGGCTTACCTTGTAAACACAGGATGGAATGGTACAGGCAAACGTATCTCCATTAAAGATACTCGTGGTATCATCGATGCTATCTTAAATGGCGATATCAAGAATGCTCCTACAAAGACAATTCCTCACTTCAACTTTGAAGTACCTACAGAACTTCCGGGTGTTGATCCTGCGATCCTTGATCCTCGTGACACATATGCTGATGCTTCTGAATGGGAAACAAAGGCTCTTGACTTAGCTGACAGATTCGTTAAGAACTTCGCTAAATACGAAGGAAATGATGCTGGCAAGGCTTTAGTTTCAGCTGGTCCTCAGAAATAATAAATAACGGATTCTAGATTTTATTTATCCGAAACAGAGAGAGTATCGCAAAATAATTAATTTTTAGTTATGGAGCGATGCTCCTTTCTATTTTCAGGCAAAAACAAAGAGCTATTGCTTCTGCAACAGCTCTTTGTTTTTCTTCTTTACTTTTTAAATATTTACCCTAATAAGGTATCTACCACATCCGGTTCAAAGACAACCTCTTCTACATGGTTTACCTCTATCTGGTACAGTGCATTGGCAGCAATATGCTCTGCCGCCTGCTCCAGGTCACGAATCCCTGTGGTATCTGCATATTTCTGTATAATAACATCCAGTGCTTCTTCCGTTACGATGCATTCATTTTCCCTAAGTCCCATTCTGTTTAAAACCTTTGGAAGTGCAAATCGGGAAAAGATGATCTTCTTCTCCTCTGGTGTGTAATCCGGAATATCGATCACTGCAAATCGGGACATTAACGGTGCACTGATCTGACTCTTGTCATTTGCCGTTGCTATCGGATAAACTCCAACCGTAGGCACCATACATTCTATATAATTATCCGTGAACCCAAGATTATCAAGTAGTGTCAGTAATACATCCGCCGGATTTCCATTTCCTTTTCCGGATGCCGCCTTATCAAGCTCGTTAATAATGAATACCAGATTCGATTCTCCTGCAACAGAAAATGCCTCTAAAATAATTCCTGGTTTCGCATTTGCATAAATTCTGGAACTTCCGGTCAGCTGTTCCGGATCGTTGATGGAACTCATATCGAGTGTTGTCCACGGCAGTTTTAAAATTCTTGCAACTGCATATGCGATCTGAGATTTCCCCGTCCCCGCCGGACCTACCAGAAGCAGTCCGTATGCCGGAAGTGTATGCGTCCGGTTGATCTGGATAATGGTTTCGATAATTCTCTGTTTTACCCGTTCCATTCCATAGAGTTCTTCATCAAGAATTCTTCTTGCCTCATCCGGATCAATTGCTTCAAAATAATTATTCTTCCACTGGATATTCATCATGATGGATAATGCTCTCTGAGCATGTCTTCTTTCTTCCGGAGATACCTCGTTAGATCTTGCCACTGCAAGATTTCTTCTTGCCCAGAGTCTGATATTATCCGGAAGTGTTCTTCCCGCACAGGTCATAAAATCCGTAATGCTCTGGATACTGGTAAGTTTCATATCATCCCCGGATTCTTCCTGCTCGTCTTCCGCCGTCTCTTCCGCTGGTGCAGTGCTTGCAAGAAGTCTGTCGATCATAAATTGCAAAAATCCATCTTCTGCGGATAATTTTGTGCCGCCGCCAAAGGCAATCTCACGAATCCGGCAGACTGCATATCCATCTTCCCTGTTTTCCCCGGATAAACGCACATTGATGTGGTTCTCCCCGAGCCAGCGGATCAGGTTGACAAAACGTGCATCCACTTTCAGAATATCCGAACTGACGGTTGTTCCGTCTTCCTCTTTGAATTCAAAAGCGGAGCGCTTTATCTGGTTGGTAAACATTCCGATGGAATGATGATTCCACTTTCTCTGACTGTTATCCAGAACAAGCACCGGTTTCTCCGGTGACATTGTTTTCTCATTGGAGCGGAAGACCGTATAGGTGCATTCCGCTGTATTTTTTTCTTTTGGTGTATTGCTAAAATCAAAAACTGGCATAATTTATCCTCTTATTTAAAGTATTTCACGCCTGATTCAAAGACTTTCAAATCCTGCTCGCCATAGATATTCATTGCTACGGCTTCGCCCTTTCTCTCGATATGGGCCATCTTACCAAAGCATCTTCCATCCGGACTGGTAATACCTTCAATGGCTGCATAAGAGCCATTTACATTCCATTCTTCATCCATGGTAGGATTTCCTGCTTCATCCACATACTGTGTTGCTACCTGTCCATTTGCAAATAATTTCTTAATCCACTCTTCACTGGCAACAAAACGTCCTTCTCCGTGGGATGCCGGATTTACATATACTTTGCCCAGTTCAGCACCCTGAAGCCATGGGGACTTATTTGAAACAACCTTCGTATATACCATCTTTGAAATATGACGGTTAATCGTATTAAATGTCAGTGTCGGTGACTGTGCATCCTGTCCTGTGATTGCTCCGTTTGGAACCAGTCCTAATTTAATCAGTGCCTGGAATCCGTTACAGATACCCAATGCAAGTCCGTCTCTTTCATTCAGAAGTTTATTGACAGCTTCCTTAATCTTTTCATTCTGGAATGCTGTTGCAAAGAACTTCGCAGAACCATCCGGTTCATCACCTGCGGAGAATCCGCCCGGGAACATGATGATCTGTGACTGGCTGATTGCCTGTTCAAATACATTTACAGATTCACGGATATCTTCCGCATTCAGATTGCGGAAAACCTTCACGATAACATCCGCACCTGCCTGCTCAAATGCCTTTGTACTGTCATATTCGCAGTTTGTACCAGGGAATACCGGAATAAATACGGTTGGCTTTGCTACTTTATGTCTGCATACATAGATATCTCCCGTATTGTATACTGGTGTATCCAGCACTTCTTTATTGTCCGTTGCGCGTGTCGGGAATACCTTTTCCAGTGGTGCTTCCCATGTGGCAAGTGCTTTGTCGAATTTGATTTTTACATCGCCATATGTGAATTCGGAACTGTTTGTCACGGTACCAATGATTGCATAATTACCGGACTGTTCTTTCATAACCTGTTCGAGTTCATCTAATTTTTCCAGCGGAACTTCTGCAACGATGTTACCGAATTCAACGGCAAATAAATCATCTGCTTTCACAGAAGAATCAATATTGATACCAAGTCTGTTTCCAAATGCCATCTTTGATACGGCTGGCCCCCTTTGCATCCAGGGCATATGCTGCCGTAATCGCACCATGCTGAATCAGTGTATGGATGGCATCATATAATTTCATTACCTGTTCATAGACCGGCTTGTCAAATTCATCCTTCTCGATGGTAAATTTCACAATCTTATCCCCGGCCTTCTTGAATTCCGGTGAAATAATATCTTTTTCTTTTGCAATATCCACAGCGAAAGATACAAGTGTCGGAGGCACATCGATGTTATTAAACGTACCCGACATACTGTCCTTTCCTCCGATGGAAGGAAGTCCGAAACCAATCTGTGCATCGTATGCACCGAGCAGTGCTGCAAATGGCTGGCTCCATCTCTTCGGATCTTCTGACATTCTACGGAAGTATTCCTGGAATGTGAAACGGATCTTCTTATAGTCACCGCCGGTTGCAACCATCTTTGCAACGGATTCCACAACTGCATAGATTGCTCCGTGATATGGACTCCAGGTTGACAGATATGGATCGAATCCATAACTCATCATGGTAACGGTATCACATTTGCCCGTAAGTACCGGAAGTTTCGCAACCATTGTCTGCACTTCCGTTGTCTGTGTTTTTCCGCCGTAAGGCATAAATACAGAACCTGCACCGATCGATCCGTCAAACATCTCAACCAGGCCTTTCTGTGAGCATACGTTCAAATCGGCCAGTGTTTCCAGCCATTTTGCCTTTACATCCGTAACAGATTTATGGTCAAAGAAATTCGTTTCTTTTTCCGGCATTTCTACTTCTACATTTGTTTCCTGATGTGCACCATTGGTATCAAGGAATGCTCTGGATAAGTCTACGATGGTCTTTCCTCTCCATTTCAAGGTCAGTCTCGGATCTGCTTTTACGACTGCAACTTCTACTGCTTCCAGATTTTCTTCGGCTGCATATTTCATAAATTCTGCGACATCCTTCGGTGCAATGACAACCGCCATTCTTTCCTGTGATTCGGATATGGCTATTTCTGTCCCGTCAAGTCCGGCATATTTCTTCGGCACTTTATCCAGATTAATGTCAAGCCCGTCTGC
>ENA-ORMJ01001537-ORMJ01001537.1-human-gut-metagenome-genome-assembly--contig:-NODE-1537-length-13562-cov-3.876731_pt1 | contig 13562 bp, 7 predicted proteins | sample MGYA00242100_ERZ508989 | MGnify/ENA primary metagenome ERZ508989 (study PRJEB26280, sample SAMEA2531403) | human gut metagenome | biome: human gut; feature: human-associated habitat; material: faeces...
ATACGAAACTATTAAATAAATATCTTGCAGGAGATGCTCTTCCCGAAGAAAAGAGAGAAGTCGTGCGCTGGATGAAAGAAAGTGAAGAACACCGTGAACAACTGATGCAAATGCGTCATATTTATGACGCTACTATCTGGAATGGTAATTTGCAAGAAAAAAAGGCGGAAAATAAGAAAATTATGATGCGTTATCTTTGGACCTCTATGAAGATAGCGGCAGTCATTGCCATGATTGCTTTTATTATTCATAAGGAATATCAAGAGTATCGGTTTGAACACTCTACTGAAATGCAGATGATGACGGTTCCCGCAGGGCAAAGGGCTAGCCTGGTTTTGGCTGACGGGACAATTGTCTGGTTGAACTCCAACTCTACTTTAAAATATCCGGCTACCGGATTTCATGCCAAAGAGAGGAAAGTGATTTTGGAAGGAGAGGGGTATTTTGAAGTGGCTCATAACGAGAAACATCCTTTTATTGTTGAGACCGAGAAATATGATATCAGAGTATTGGGAACTACTTTCAATGTCTCGGCATATCCTAACTCCGGTTTATTTGAAGCTTCTTTGATAGAAGGTAAAGTCACCGTATACCATCCTGAAACGCAAAACGAAATAATCTTGAATCCACATGAAAAGGTGGAAGTTAGAGACGGGAAACTTTATAAAGAGACCTTTACTTCGGATCATGATTTCTTGTGGAGGATGGGTATTTATTCTTTTAAAGATGAACCGTTGGAAACTGTCTTTAAGAAATTAGAGCAATATTATGAAGTGAAGATCATTAATAAAAACATAGAAATAACTTCTCATCCGTGTACCGGTAAGTTCCGCCAGAAAGAAGGAATCGAACATGTGATGAGAGTATTGCAGAAATACATCAAATTTAATTATATACAGGACGACGAAAAGAATCAGATCATAATCTATTAACCCTAGTATTTAATCTAAAAAAACACTGAAAATGAGAGCAAGAGAACCTGCCCGTTTAAAACAGAAATATCGGTAAGTGTTGCAGCACTTACCGATATGTGAGAAGTCAATAAAAAAGACTCGTCATCTGTTACAAATCTTTATGTATTAACTTAATAACTCTAGGCAAAGATATGAAAAATAATCTTTGGTGTGGACGTATTGTCCATAGAAAAACACACTGTACTCAAATTTTAAGAATTATGAGGTTAACTGTCTTTTTCCTGTTATTCATTGTTTTTGAGACATATTCCTTGAATGTCCGTTCTCAAAATCAGAAAGTAACGATGAATAAAGGTACCGCAACACTATCTGACATTATCAGGCAGATTGAAAAACAAACAGACTATTTGTTTATTTACAATGAGCATGAGATTGCTTTAGACAAACGAATAGCAGTATCTACTCGGGAAACCACGGTTGCCGAAATTCTTAATAGAGTTTTGCAAGGAACAGGTTTCTCGTATACGATGGAAGGCAACCATATTATTCTGGTGAAAAATATGGAGAAAATGAAAAACGTAACTCCCGGTCGGAAGATAACAGGAACTGTGAAAGATGATTTGGGAGAGGTTATTGTCGGTTGTAATGTAGCTGTTAAAGGTGAGAAAATAGGAGCCATCACTGATATGGATGGAAGATATACTATCGAGGTTCCGGACAATAGTATATTGGTTTTCTCATTTTTAGGTTATAAGAGCGTTGAATCTCCCGTCAAGAATAATTCGGTTATCAATATAACCATGCAAGAAGACTCCAGATCTTTGGAAGAAGTGGTGGTTGTAGGTTATGGAACACAGAAGAAAGTGAATTTGACAGGTGCTGTATCTGTGGTAGAAGGAGATCAATTGGCAGGGCGTTCTGCTTCGACTATGTCTCAATTACTGCAAGGAGCAGTTCCTAACATGACTGTCTCTTTTTCTTCAGGTCGTGCGGGAGATGGAGGTTCGTTTAATATCAGAGGTGTAAATTCCATTAGTGGTTCTGCCAAACCGTTGGTCCTTATTGATGGAGTGGAGGGAGATGTGAATCGTGTCAATCCGAATGATGTCGCCTCTGTTTCGGTCTTAAAAGATGCGTCGTCTGCGGCAATTTATGGAGCACGTGCCGCCTATGGAGTTATTCTGGTAACTACAAAGACGGGAGAAAAAGGCAAAGTCACTCTTAATTATAACGGACGATACAGCTTTAGTGATGTAACTACGTCGACAGATTATGAAACCCGTGGATATTATGCGGCCGGTATTAGTGATATGTTTTTCTCTACCTGGCAAGGGACACCATTGCTCACATATACGGAAAAGGATTATCATGAGTTGTGGATCAGGAGAAATGATAAGACGGAACAACCCGAACGGCCCTGGGTAGTAACTGAAAACGGACAGTATAAATACTATGGGAATTTTGATTGGTATAATTATTTATATGACCATAAACGTCCGACGCATGAACATAATGTAAGCATTTCCGGTGGAAGTGAACATTTGAAGTTCAGGCTTTCCGGAGGATATTATAATCAGAAAGGAGTTCTTAAAATACAACCGGACAAGTATGAACGCTATAACTTCAAATCAAGGCTGGAAGCCAAAGTGACTCCATGGTTATCCGTCAGTAATAATACCTCTTATTTCAAATCGAATTACTCCTATCCGGGACTTGGTGGAGTGAATACAATATTTAAGAATGCAAGCTATCGTGCCTTGCCTATATTAGTGCCTGTACATCCTGATGGTACACTGGTGTATGAAACTAATATAATGAACTATACTTTGGCGGGTACCACTGTTGCATTATCCAATAAGAAACATAATAATAAAGATGAGATAGACGAGTTTATGACCACATTTGAAGTAGTTATAAATCCGGTAAAACATGTTGAAATCATAGGGAATTACACATATTCGAAATATGACAAGAAATGTACCAATAGAAGTGTAGACATGCAATACTCCAAGGTACCGGGTGTTACGATTACCATGCCCGAGAGTACAAGCGGAGGGAATAAACTGACTGTGTTGAATACAAAAAATCTGTATTATGCATATAATGCTTACGGAACTTATGGTAACTTGTTTGCCGGCTCTCATAATGTGAAACTGACAGGCGGTATCAACTATGAGACAAAATCTTATGAAGATCTGACTGTGAGTAAAGATGGACTGTTATCTGATGAATTGAATGACTTTAATCTGGCTAAAGGAGAAAATACAGTAGTCACCGGAGGAAAGAATAAATATGCTTTATTTGGCGTCTTTTATAGGGCAAACTATGATTATAAAGGAAGATACCTGTTTGAGGCGAGCGGAAGATACGATGGCAGTTCCCGGTTTAAAAAAGGCCATCGGTACGGCTTCTTCCCATCGTTCTCCGCCGGATGGCGCATTAGCGAAGAGCCTTTTTATGGAGCATTGAAAAATACAGTAGATAACCTAAAGTTACGACTGTCTTATGGAACTTTGGGCAATCAGCAAGTTGGTTATTATGATTATCTGCAGCAAATAGAAACAGGAAAAGTTCTTAATTATTCGTTTGGTGATAAAGAAAAAGCCTCGTATGCCTATGAAACCGCTCCTAATGCTTCCGACTTGACATGGGAAACCGTAGTTACTAAAAATATTGGCCTTGATATCGGTATCTTCAATAATAGATTGAATATTTCGGCAGATGCTTATATAAGGGATACAAAAGACATGCTAATGCCCGGCAAAGCATTACCGTCTGTCTATGGCGCAAAATCTCCTAATATGAATGCTGCTGACTTAAGGACCAAAGGTTGGGAATTGGTCGTTGCCTGGAATGACCGTTTTAATGTGATGGACAAACCTTTTAACTATGGTGTTTCGTTTGGAATCGGGGATAATGTCTCCAAGATTACGAAATATGATAACCCTAATAAAGAAATCAGCTCTCCTTATGTCGGTCAGAGACTGGGAGATATATGGGGGTATATGGTTGATGGCTATTTTGCGACAGATGAAGAGGCAGCTAATTATGGAGTAGACCAGAGTGTCGTAAACTATATCATCAACAATGCCGTTGTCGATAGAGGACTGCATGCTGGAGACATGAAATATCTCGATCTTGATGGCAATAATAAGATCGAACAAACTGTCAGTGCTAATGATATTAAGGACCAACGGATTATAGGTAATTCTCTTCCGCGCTATACGTACAGTATCAGACTTAATGCAGAATGGAATGGCATTGACTTTTCCGTGTTCTTTCAGGGAGTGGGGAAACAAGACTGGTACCCATCCAGTGATGCATTTGCCTTTTGGGGACCGTATAGTTCACCAGCACCAAGTTTCATTCCGAAGGATTTTTTGGCAGACGTATGGAGCGTAGACAATCCTGATGCTTATTTCCCCCGCCCCAGAGGATATATCGCATGGACTGATGGCCGTTCCTTGTCATCGGTTAATAACAGATACTTGCAAAGTCTTGCCTATTGCCGACTGAAAAACCTGACTGTGGGATATACGCTACCTGTTAAATGGTTATCAAAGATACATGTGCAGAAAGCCCGTCTCTATTTCAGTGGTGAGAATCTGCTCACATTAGACAGGCTGGATACGGATTATATTGATCCGGAAGCGGCTGCTGCCGGAACAAATTGGAAAACAGGTAAGACTAATGCACTCTCTTATCCGTTCTCAAAGACCTATTCTTTTGGTATTGATATTACATTCTGATAATAACTAATATATCTATATATGAAAACCAAGTTTAGTATCATATTTATGTGGTTGTTTACCATTCTTTTTATATCGTGTGATAAACTGGACCTTTATCCTGAAGACAGTTTGTCTCCAACCACCTATTTCAAGAATGAAAACGAACTTCAACTGTATAGTAATCAGTTTTACTATAATATACTGCCTACGGCAGCAGATATTTATAAAGATAATGCAGATGTATTGATTGTTTCTCCGTTGGATGATGAGGTAACTGGGCAACGGATCATTCCATCGACGGGTGGAGGATGGAATTGGGAGGCATTGAGAAGTCTTAATTTCTTGTTAGAGAATTCTCATAATTGTGAAGATCAAGATGTACGTAATAAGTACGATGCAATCACCCGTTTTTTCAGGGCTTATTTTTACTTTAAGAAAGTACAGCGATTTGGAGATGTCCCCTGGTATGATAAAGTACTGGATTCGTCTGATGCTGAACTGTTGTATAAACCCCGGGATTCCAGAGAGTTTGTGATGCAGAAAATCATTGAAGATTTGGATTTTGCTATTACTACTTTATCCAAAGATAAAGAACTTTACAGAGTCAGTAAATGGGCTGCATTGGCATTGAAGTCAAGAGTTTGTCTGTTTGAAGGCACTTTCCGCAAGTATCATGGGATAGCAGACTACGAAAAATATTTGGATGCGTGCATTACTGCTTCCGATGACTTTATGAAGAATAGTGGATATAGCTTGTATAAAACAGGCAGTACTCCTTATCAGACTCTTTTTTCTTCCTTGAATGCCATTCAGCAGGAAATTGTTTTGGCTAGAGACTATAATGGGACACTGAATATCCGCCACGACGTGCAAGGTTTTGAAAATACAGCTTCGAAAGGCAGACCCGGATTATCGAAAAAGATTGTAAATATGTATTTGAATAAGAACGGTTCCCGTTTTACGGACATGCAAGGATATGCCACTAAGGTATTTTTTGATGAATGTCAGAACAGGGATCCTCGTTTGGCACAGACCATCCGTACTCCCGGATATATACGTCCGGGAGAAACGAAACAGTCGGGGCCTAATTTCTCTTCGGCAATGACTGGGTATCATTTAATTAAATATTCGGGTGCCTCTGAAAATGATTTTCCTATTTTCAGGACGGCGGAGGTTTTTTTGAATTATGTGGAAGCCAAAGCGGAAAGGGGAACGCTGGAACAGAATGATATTGACAGGACGATTAAATTAATAAGGGATAGGGTAGGAATGCCGAACCTGAATATGAGTGACGCTAATACAGGCCCCGATCCTTATCTGCTGAATGTCTATCCTAATGTCTCTGAAACGAATAAAGGAGTCATACTGGAAATCCGTCGTGAAAGAGTCATAGAATTGTTAATGGAAGGCTTCCGTTATTATGATTTGATGCGTTGGAAAGCGGGAAGTTGTATGGATGATGAGTTTCTGGGAATGTATTTCCCCGGTCCGGGCAATTATGACCTGAATCATGACGGAACCATTGATGTCTGTTTGTATAAAGGAGCAAAACCAAGTGGAGTAAATGCATTGGAGTTTCTGGAGATTGGGGTTACGGTGGACTTGACGGAAGGGGAGTCTGGAAATGTGATTTGCTACAAAGACGTTCCTCGCCAGTGGAATGAAGAACGGGATTATCTATATCCGATTCCCAGACAGGATCGTATTTTGACAAATGGAGTCCTGACACAGAACCCGGGATGGAATGATGGTTTAAACTTTTAATTTGATTGAGCATGAAAGAATATAGAATAATGATATTGTTGGTTTCTACACTTTTTACAATAGCTATGAGTTGTTCCAGTCAACTGGACAATGAAGATTTTAGCGATATGATAGGAAAGGGACAGAATTATACTCCTCCTCCTGTTCCGGTTGAAGAACCGACATTGAAGGACAAAGAAGGCTGGAAAATTGATTCCATTGATGGAAAGAGCTTTATATGGTATTCTTATAATAAAAGTGCTTTTAATGCCCGGCAACAAGTAAATGTGCTTGAAATCGACCTGTCGAGTCCTGACTACGAATTAGAGTTTGTTTCGGCTCCTCAACTGGATTCTTTGTCAAGTGTTGCTCTGAAACATGATGCGGTAGCCGGAATTAATGGTACGTATGAACTTGAAGCCTCTTTCGTAAAAGTCAATGGCTCAATAATTTCACCGATCACTCTTCCCGAAGGGCATTTAAGATATTGGAAACATGAAGGGGCCATAGCTTATGACGGCTATAAGGTTGAAATTGGATATGGAACAAAGGAATCATATTCCTATAATTCAATGCCTAACATATTCTCGGGAGCACCGGTATTAATAGATGATTATCAACCGGTGGGTGAAACATTTATTGGAGATATAACCGGAATCAACCTGAATTCCCTGGATGGAGAGGATTACCGAAGACATCAGGGAGTACGTCATCCCCGTACCGCTGTGGCTTTGACAGAACAGAATAAACTTTTGTTGGTAACAGTGGACGGTCGTGCGGATTTGGCGGCAGGAATGACTGCCAAAGAGCTTACCTCCTTTATAAACCAGTATTTTAAACCACAGCATGCCTTGAACGTAGACGGAGGAGGGTCTACAACGATGTATATACGCGACAGTAATCTTTCAGCCACAGATGTAGTCAACTATCCGTGTGATAATAAAAAGTTCGATCATTACGGACAACGCAGTGTCAGGACTTTCATCTTGGTAAAGAAGCATAGCAACGGGCAGTTGTTTGACTCTGGTGACGGTTCGGAGGATAATCCTTATATTATAAAAACGGCGAGACATATGCAGGATATGCATAAGGTCAATTATTCTAAAGGAATGGTTTATTTCAGAATGGAGGCCGATGTGAATATGTCAGGGATTGATTGGCAGGCTTTGAATGTGAGTGAGCCTTATGACAGACTCGTCCATTTTGACGGAAACGGGCATGTTATAAAAGGCTTGAAATCGCAAGGTAACTATGCCAGCTTGTTCGGGGTGTTATGTGGAGTCTGCAAGAATTTGGGAATTGTGGATGCAGATATTGTGGCACAAAATGGAGGCGGAATATTAGCCGGCTATGTAGGGATAAAAATCCCGACTTCGGATGTACTTACCGGAAGTGTAGAAAATTGTTATACGAGCGGAAAGGTATCGGGATTTGATATAATTGGCGGTATTTCCGGTAATATCGGTAAACCGAGCGGATCTGTGTATTCGTCCATTAAGAATTGTTATTCTACTGCCACAGTTACAGCGAAGAATGAAACAGGAAATTCACGTGCCGGGGGAATAGTAGGTATTGTCTGGGCTGGTGGTATATTGGAGAATTGCTATGCGGCAGGTGAAGTTATTTCAATGAATTCCGGAGCAGCAGGTATCGGAGCTTATTTTGATACTGCACCTAAAAGATGCGTTGCTTTGAATAAATTAGTGGAAAACAAGAAAAATGGTGTAAATTTGGGGCGTATTGCCGCCTTCATGGGAGCAGCTAATATGACGGTTGTTGATTGTTGGGCAACAGACGATATGAAGATTTTGAATGCCGGAGTACCTAAAACCGAATTTTCCGGTGAATTAGTCGGTGTGAAGCAACCCCACGATGGGGAAACTAAGTCGAAGGAGTTCTTATCGAATATGCAGAACTACCTTGATGCAGGATGGGGAAACTCATGGTATTACAAGGTAAATGCGAAAGGATATCCTATTCTGTTATGGCAATATAATCGGGAAGATTATAATACGGATATTACTGGTCATTAAGACTAATATATATTATACTTAACACATTTATTCGTTAGTTTATGAAGAAAAACTTGTTAATCGTCGTTATCCTGGCTGTGTGCTCCATTGGAATAGTAAAAGGGCAGACAGTAGCGGATTCATTGGCAATTGTATCTGCTTGTTGGAAGATAGAAAATCCTCAAAAAGGAATTGTATATAAGTATGCTTCTATCCCTCAATTATATCAAGGTCCCCAATCTATCAGCCTGATAGAAATTGATCCTGTTGCAGGTTTGAAAGTCGGTGTTGCCGTTTCGGATAAAATGAAAGAAACAAGTAAGATTGCTTCTGAATATAACGCCATTGCAGCCATTAATGGCTCCTATTTTGACATGAAACGGGGAAACTCGGTCTGTTTCCTGAAGACGGATCGCCAAGTTATTGATACAACGCTGCAGAGTGAGTTTAAACAGCGTGTCACAGGAGCCATTAGTGTGCGCAAAAGGGGAATGAAATTAATTCCTTGGAACAAACAGATAGAAAAGAATTATAAAGGCAAAGCAGGTACGATACTAGCTTCCGGTCCGTTAATGTTGAAAGACGGACAGGTTTGTGATTGGAACTCGTGTGAACCGAATTTTATCCGGACGAAGCACCCTCGTAGTGCTGTTGCTACTACTAAGGATGGAAAAGTCCTGTTGATAACGGTAGACGGGCGTTTTCCTGAACAAGCAGGAGGAGTGAATATTCCGGAATTGGCACATCTGATCCGGGTTTTAGGAGGTGAGGATGCATTAAATTTGGATGGAGGTGGATCTACTACTCTTTGGTTGTCCGGTGCATCGGATAATGGAGTCGTTAATTATCCTTGTGACAATGGGCGGTTTGACCATGCCGGAGAACGGAAAGTTCCTAATATTCTTTATATAACGCATCAATAACGTTTCCATTATTCTTCATTGTATTTAAGGTCTTTCAGTGCATAGATTAAGACTTTTCAGTGCAGAAACTAGTGACTTTTTATGCAGTCGGGTGGTCGTCCTGTTGTAACGGGACAATGGGCACTTTATAAAAAGACGAATGTCACCTTATAGGGTGACATTTATCATTCTATAAGGTGACTAGCTATCCTCAAAAGGATGAAAATTACTAAAGATACAAAATTAATTAGTGAAAAGCAATAGTAGGGTAAGAAATTTATCTGTATTGCAAACAGGCTTAGAATTCAAATCCGAATCTAGCTCCTACTCCATGTAACTCCCATGTATCATTCCAACTATTATGATAATAATGCCCTCCATAGCTGTAACTATAATCCGTTGTGGCGTCATAATCTTGGAAGTTATACATCAAAGCTAAATTCAAGGCCTTTTTCCCTTTTAAAGAAAAACGTACTCCTACTCCTATTGAAGCATACGCTCCTTCTATGTCTCCTACAGCATATCCGGCTTTTACGTCGGCGAACGGAGTCACTTTTTTGTTGATGAAGTTAGCTCTGAAGTTAGCATAGATGGGGGCTGCATAAAGATCTGCATCGGTATAGTAGTTGAAAGCAACGCCACCACCTACAAAGAAATAATTGTTGAATTGATAACCATGTGTGGTTGATAATTCAATTTTAGAGGCATTGTAGTCGCTCACATCGCCAATATATGCAAAGTCTACGAAACCCTTATAGCCTTTTAATGTATTTCTTGCGGCTTTGCGGTCGTTGGTATCCTTACGATAATCTCTTGTGTACCGCTCTTCTTTTGTGATTTTAGTCACATCACTCATCTGACAGATGATGAGGCTGCCATCACCTGTTTTGATTTTTAAAGAGACATTGGGCACTTGTTCAATGATTACTCCTTTAATAATGCTGCCATTCTTTAAATACACTACTTCTGTGTAATTCTGTGCTGCGACATACGTACTGATACTTAATAATAAGGTCAGTACTAATAGTAGTTTTCTCATACTTGTATTTTTATTGTTTATAGTTTCTTGAGTGCGCTATAGATAGAGCCTGCCCAGTAGTTGCGCAATCCGAAACCACGTGCTTTTCCATCTGTTATCCATTCTTCAATGATCTCCTTTGTTTCAGTATTGAAGAATACGACTTCATACGTACCTCTGGCGTTTGATTTATCCAGGAACTGTGCGATAAACACCATACCTACGCCCGGCGTTTTTTGAATAGGTAATGCTTCGATAGCCGCTTTGATTTGTTCTTTACTAAGGCTATACTCTCTTTTGGTAGTCATCAGTTCCGCCACGTTGATGTTTTCGTTCACTTGATTGACTGCATCCAGTGAGATTTCCGTTACTTCTTTTTTCAACTGTTTTTCTACGTTATACTTTTTTGCTTCTGTGATGAACAGCTCATTGATACGTCTGAAAGCATCTTTGAATTGTATCGGTGATTCATCTGCACCGAAAACTTTAGCTTGGGAGTAGTCCACTCCATAGAACTTGATAGACTGGATGTCTTTCAATGCACTCTTGACTTGTCCAAAACAGAACAGGCTCGTACTTAAGAATAAGAATAGAATAAGTTTTTTCATATACGTTAATGTTAAAGTGATATAGTTGGTTTACTAACTTCCAAAAGTAGAAAATAATTATCGTAAATCAATGAATTTTATTGTTTTTCGACTCATTGGAGGCATTTGAATTTTTGCGATGTATTCTGCCGACTCAAAATTAATGCTTGGAGCTACTCTTACTTTCGAACGAAACAGGTCTTTTATCTCCTTGGCAAAACCTTCGCTACGGTTTTCACTCCCGATACGGATCAGAATTTCATCCGTCCCCAATTCGTTGGTGTAGACTTCAATGATGTAATTCTTTACCGAAGGGATATTGTCCAGTATGTCGAACAGTGCGGGTGGATACAAAGTAGTCCCTTTGTATTTAATCATTTGCCCTTTTCGTCCGAGGATGGAACTAAGGCGAATCGTATTTCTTCCGCAGGCACAAGGTTCGGTATGATGGTAACAAATATCACCTGTCTTGAAGCGGAGCAGCGGCATACCTTCTACTCCGAGCGTCGTGATCGTCACTTCGCCTGCTTCTCCCTCTGCGACAGGACGATTGTTGTCATCCAAAAACTCTACGATGATAAGCTCCGGTTGCAAATGCCCGCCATGGAATTCGTTACATTCAGTAAAAGACGACTGCATTTCGGTGGAAGCATAGGTGGAATATAGCTGTAAGGCAGGCCATTTGTCATGTATCTTTTGTCCGAGCGTATTTAACTGAAACTCCTGATTGCGCAAAGCCTCACCGATACAGATACATTTCTGCATCGAGCACGCATTATGGTCGATATGATTCTTTTCGGCAAACTCTATCAGTTTGATAAGGAAAGAAGGAACGACCATTCCACAAGTCGGATGAATCCGGCGAATCGTGTCCCATTGCAGTTCGGGGATGCCGTTACCTACACGGATCACTCCCATGCCGAGTTCGCGTGCTCCCATATAATAGGCAAGTCCGGCCATGAAGCGGCGGTCGATGGTAGTCATGAGTTGCAGAATATCCTTTTTACTGCATCCGGTGGTGGTGAAAGACAGGTATTCGTTGTAAGATAAACGGTCCAGGTCCTCGGAAGTGAGAACGAAAGTCACCGGATCTCCCAGTGTGCCGGAAGTTGTTACATAGTCGATGATTTGCTCCTTGTCTACACAGATGAAGTCGTCGTTATGAAGTTGCAAGTCTGTCTTGGTGGTGACAGGGATTTGTTGCAGGTCTTCAATCTTCTTTATCTGATTGATGTCAATGTGGTGTTCTTCGAACATTCGTTGGTAGAACTTGGAGTGTGCTTGCAGGTAGGTCAACGTTTGGGCTAACCGTTCTTCCTGATAGCATTTGATCTCTTCCGGTGAGCGGAACTGAATTTCAGGATTCTTTTCCATCTTTGGATTGTTTTTGAATTTTCTGTTGGATACGTTCTTTCTCTTGCAACTTGGGAATCGGTTTCTTTAATGCTTTTTGCCAGTATACGATGGCTTGTTGCGGTTGCTGCATAGCCTCGTAATAATTTCCCATCACTTCATATACATAATATAGAGAAGGATTAGAGGCTTCGTATGTTTTTAAAACATGCTCTTCTATCTTCTCCTTTTTCCTGATCTTCTTCAATAGGAGCGGAGTCAGCTTCTTATAAGTAAGAAGATGCTGGAACTCCGGTGTTTCGGCGAATTCATCTGCCGAAATGGTCAGGTTGGAACTGTATATTTCGTGTTGCAAGTTAATCGTGTCGTTAAATATCTTATTTAGGTCATAAGCTACATACTTTCCACATTGCCAGGGAGAGGTAGATACCCACATCAATCGTTTCTCCGGTTGGAAGATAACGGAATGATGAGCAATGAATTGATTGATAGCCATTTCGTTAGCCAGTCCCAAGTCTGCATTTTGCAAACCCTTGTGGTTACGCAGGATAGAGGCGGCCTTGGAGGCGTCTATCGGCATATTTTCATTGATGAGTTCTTCCAGTCGTGCAAAACGGTATGGACTGTCCGAAGTACGGATATTTTCCATGTTTCGTTCATCCTTACTGAATTCCTCCGATTGGTAATGATTGGTGCAGATGAGCCGGTCGGCTTCTTTTCCTTTAAAGAGCACTGTCTTCTCCGGAGATTTCTCAATGATAGCGGCTTTGCCATCTTTGGAAGAACCTATCAATATAGATTCGGAGACGAATGTCTTCCGTTTCTTTGCGATGGCAAAAGCCTCATCAATCGTTGACGCATATTGCAGTATTTCTCTGGTCAGAATGGAAATAGGAGTGGCGGAACCTGTTGGAACAGCAGACTTGGCGGCATTGATCGTGACGGTCAGCCCCGTTTCGTTCATACCGGATAGTACGCCTATCATGCCAGGCCATCCTACGGACGCGAACTTATAACCTTGATCCGGTGTATAAAAAGCCACTTGTTTATTTTCTGCGAAGGCATCTCCCACATAGAAATCGAAGTTGCGTCCGATCAGTAGAGACGAATCTGCACTTTGAGTTCCCCAAGTGGCAAACGAACTGCATCCTACTAACATATAATCTTGCATGGCATGTCCCAGGTCGTGTGCCGAATGGTAATTCAACTGGCGTTCGTAAGGAGTGCCGATGAAGTCGTATTCATGCGTACATGATAGCGAGATTCCGTAGATCTCGTCGCGGTATTCTTCGAGGACGTTCT
>ENA-ORMJ01001557-ORMJ01001557.1-human-gut-metagenome-genome-assembly--contig:-NODE-1557-length-13436-cov-19.666542_pt1 | contig 13436 bp, 10 predicted proteins | sample MGYA00242100_ERZ508989 | MGnify/ENA primary metagenome ERZ508989 (study PRJEB26280, sample SAMEA2531403) | human gut metagenome | biome: human gut; feature: human-associated habitat; material: faeces...
TTAGAAACGAGCTATATTCTTTTTCTTTCACAACTTTGCAATATACAAAGAACGCATTGATTACCAGTGCAAAGATAAATTGAAATTTTGAAATACAATTATTTTTGCCCATTTTTTCACTTTCTTTAATGGATTCCCTTGGCAAGCCCTTTGGCACTTTACCTACTTCAAGGTATTGCAAATATATACCGATTTTCGTACCTTTGCAGCCGATTTTGAATATTCAAACCAAGAATGAAGGTACGATATGCTTATGTGTCTGTGCTTTTGCTCATGTCCTTCTCAACAATAGCAAATGTATGGGCATCGTCTTCCCTTTCTCCTGACGGAAGGGCTTTCTCTTATGCTGTGTCGAGTGATACAGTAAGGGAGAGTCGTGCCTTGTCAGAGGGCGATGGCGACTCTGTGGAAACGCAAAAAGAAGATTCCATCTTTAAGACGCTCAACCTCGGCGAAGTGGTGGTTACTGCTGCCATGAAGGAGGTGGAGATGAAGGGCGATACCACGGTTATCAATGCCAATGCTTTCCAGACTCCCGAAGGAGCATACCTCGAAGAACTCTTGAAGCGAGTGCCTGGATTGGAATACGAAAAGCAGAACAAGACGATGACCTACAACGGTCTTCCCATCCATGAAATCAATGTCAATGGCGAGAGTTTCTTTGGCGGCAACAGCACCCTCGCCCTCGAAAACCTGCCAGCCAAGTTGGTGAGCAAAATCAAGGTGTATGACAAGCGGAGCGAACTGGAGAAAATCACCAAGGTGCGCAAGGGCGGCGAAAACTATGTACTCGACTTGCAGACCAAGCGAGAGTTCAACGGCACGCTGATTACTTCGGCTGGCATAGGCAGGGGCAACAACGAAAAGAAGGAAGCCGAGTTAATATCCAACCTCTTCCGCCAGACTGGCGATAACATCTCCGTGACAGCACGAAGTGGCAACAAGAACATGACCTCCCGCTACCCCGACAACCGACAGGACAACGTGGCGATGAACTTTGCCAAGAAGTTCTCCAAGCGATTCACCCTCTATGGCAACATGATGTACAATCATTATGCCAGTGGCAACGAGAGCACCCTATATAGCGAGCAATATCTCACCACAGGCAACCGTTACCAGAACTCGGCATCCACCAGCACCAATCGCAACACGATGGGCAATGGTTCGTTGGGCATGAGGTGGAGCTTGGATGACAAGACCTATTTTAATATAGGTGGAAACTTCAGCAAGTCGAAGAGCGACAACACCAGCGACAGCCAGCAATCCACCTCTTCAGAAGGCGATGAGCGTATCAACAGCATCACGAGAAATTCGGATTCGAAGAGCGACAGCCATTCGTTCTCCGTCAATGCCGACATCACCCGAGTGTTCAACGACAAGGGTACGAGCATCAGTCTCACGGGTAGTTACTCCGACAGCAAGAGTACCAACGAGTCACATTCCCTTTCCGAGACCACTTACTATCAGTTGGAGAGCAGTCTGGGTGGCGATTCCGTGCTTTATCGCAACCAATACCAGCACTCCCCCTCCACCAATCGTGCCTATTCCGTAGGTATCAACTTGACGCAACCCTTGGCTGAGAACTTGCGCCTGCAACTCGGTTATCGCTATTCCGCCAACCGACAGGTGAGCGACCGAAGTACTTACGAGAGCGAGGTGTATATGGATAGCCTAAGCAACCACACCCTGAGCAAGACCATTACCCACGACCTCAGCCTCTACCTCAATTATGATGGCAAGCAATGGGAGGCAAATGCAGGAGTGTTGATGCAGCCCGAGCGCAGGAGTCTTGACCAAAAGACCGGCTTGCTCCACGCCGACACGGTAAGGACGAGTGTGAACTGGAACCCACAGTTGAATGTGTCATGGCATCGGGGCAAGACTCGCTTCGAGCTGAATTATGACGGTAGTAGCCGACAGCCCGACCTCGGTAGCTTGATGTCGCTCACCGATAATAGCGACCCGCTGCACATCACCCATGGCAATCCTTCGCTCAAAGCATCCTATAATCAGAATTTCCGATTGACAGGTAGGAACACTCGCCTCGGTCTTTCGGGCGATGTTAATTTCAGCAACACCTATAACAGTCAGACGCAAGCCGTCTTTTACAACCTTGCCACAGGTGGCACAGAGACTTACCCCGTAAATGTGAATGGCAACTGGAACATGCGTGCCAGTCTTCGCTATCAGAAACGATGGAAGAAACGGTTCAATCTCTCCGCTCGCACTGGTGCCAACTTTAGCCAAAGTGTAGCCTTGGTGAACGAGGGGAAGAGCGAGGAGCCAGAACGCAGCGTCACCCACAATACGTCGTATAATGCCAACCTTCGCTTGGGTTATCAGCCGAAATGGGGAGGCTTCGACTTGCAGGGCGATTGGCGTTACCGCCATGCCACCAACCAGCTTCGTAGTACGTCCAACTATATCCGAAGTTACAACTTTTCGCTGAATACCTATGCAGAGCTTCCTCTTGGTTTCCTGGTCAAGAGCGATGCTGCATACTCTTTCCGTAACGGCACCAACATCAAAAAAGGCGAAGACGACCAAGTGGTTTGGAACTTGGGGGCATCTTGGCAATTCCTCAAAAAGAAGCAAGCCGAGCTTTCGCTCTATTGGTCAGATATTCTCAGCGACAAGAAAAACTATTATCGCAATGTTACGGCGACAGGATTGACGGAAAGCCGTACCTCACAAATTGGCAGCTACTTCATCATCAGTTTTAAGTATCGGCTGAATAAGCAACTGTGAAAAACATATTGAAAATCTTAGATATGTTATGATTTCTCAACAAGACAGATGAGAAACCCTATAAATCATAACAAATTACTATTGCAAATTTCATTATTTTTAGGTATTGCACATTATTTAATAAATATGTACCTTTGCAGCCACAAATTAAGGGTAATATTTTATATTAATTATAAACATTTAAAAGAATAATAAAACAATGAAGATTTTTAAGAATTTCATCGGTCTCGCAGCCATGGCGCTCTGCCTCGGCTTTGCTTCTTGCAGCAGCGATGACGATGCACCTTCTTATAGCAATGTGGCTGTAAACAACTCAGAGTTGATGACTATCCTCAAAGCTAAGGGATACCAGTTTGATGAAAATGGCAAAATGCTCCTTGACGACAAAGCCAACAGCACCACATCTCTCGACCTTTCAGGCACAAAGGTTGATACCGCTGCCTTGAAGGAACTTGCTGTTTTCCCTAATTTGAAAGAATTGAACCTTAGCAGCAATGGCTATGGTCCAGTTTTCCATATCGCTTCACTTCCTTCACAGATTACAGGTCTTGACTTGCAAGGCAATGACATCTATGACTTCGACGGCTTGGTAACAGCCAAGGTTGAGAATGATGAGGTGAAAGCTACTATCCTTCATGAGTTTACAAAACTTTATCTCCCTGCTTCCTGCAAGTATAATGTAGAGGACTTGATGCCTTTCTATACAGAGAATGAGGCAGAGAATAAGACTGTTGACATGCAAATGGTAAATGATAAGGGCTCTTTGGAGAAGTATAATACTTTGAGAGAGATTCCTGATGAATACTTCCGTGCTTATTTGAAGATGAAATTTGCTTCATTGTTTGCTGATGACACCCATATTGATATTAGCAAGCCAATGAAAAACAATGAACAGGGAGAAAGTTTAACGCTCGGACTTACTAATCAGTTTGCAGATGTAAACAAAATACAATCAATTAGCGGTATAGAATGTTTTATAAACAATCCTTATTATCAACCATTCTTCGTTAGCATTGCAATAAATAATAATGTTTTGTTTGAGACGAAATATTTAGACTTGCATTCTAATATAAAAGGTCTCATGTTGAATAATGTAAATACAACAGAGGGCATTAATTTTGCAAATGCTACAAGCCTTGTTGCTTTGACATTAACCCATAATGATGGAATAAAAGAGGCTGATTTGTCTAACACATTAATCTCGGCGCAAGATATAAAGGATTTTGATGCAACACTTCAAAATTACATTGCTATAAAATATTGTAAGAATCTGGAAACACTTCTTCTGCCAAAAACAGATAAAGGTGTCGTAAATGCTTGCGAGTTAATTCAATTGCCTAAACTGAAAAGTGTTGATTTGTCATCTATAAAGGGATTGGAAGCATTAGCTTTGGTTGTCTTGCCAAATTGCTCAATAACATATCCAAACCTAAAATATGTTTACTATAGTCAAGATAATACACTCGTAGAACTTTCAGAATTTGACTACATCTTGTTCGCAATATCAGAAGATGTATATAAGATGGAATCTACTAAGAATTTCTTTGCTGCTCATACCTTTGGACTTGCAGATGATGGTTCTTCTTACATGAATGACGGCGCATATTTTTGGGAATAATTATTTTTATTAATTTTAAATACAACAAACAATGAAGAAGTTTTTATTTATGTTGGTTGCTTTGCTGACTATCTCAGCAAGCACAATGAGCGTTTCTGCTCAAGTTTCTAGCTCTTTTGCTACATTTGCAGCAGGAGATTATGCTGGTACTTACAATGGTGACTTGACAAAGGTGTATATGAACACAGATAAGGATCCAGTATCTGGTGTTACATCTACAGTTAGAGAGAACACTTCTGGTACCATCAATATTCACATTGATGCTTTCCAAATTGGTAGCATGCCTGGCACTATCACTATTGACGCAAACAACATCGCGGTGAACGCAGATGGTACTTTTGCCCAGACTTGTACTCGTGCCGTAACATTGCGTATTTTAGGTATTCCTAAGAGGTACAATGCATATGTTGAGGGTAGCATCGTGAACGGTGAATTGACATACACCATTACTGTTAATTCTGAATATTCAGGAGCAGCATTTACTGCCATTGTTACTTTCAAAGGTAATAAGTAAAAATAATTAATACTCAGTCAGCTCATAGTGTTAAAGTTATGAGTTGGCTTTGTTGCTTTATTCTATTAAGAATTATAGTATAAGTTACTAATGAGACAATTTAAAACTTTAGCATTATTTGCTTGTCTTGTCTTTGGCTTCATGTCTTTGGTATCTTGTTCTTCTGATGAGGAGATTACAGATGCTGATGCAAACACTGAACTTGTGAAAGAAGCCACAAATTATCTCAATGGTGAGATTGTGCTTAGTACCAATGCAACGATGAATGGAGTGAACAAGACCCTTTTACCAGAGGGATGTCCTACAAAGTTTAAGTTTGAATGGAGTAAGACTGACGCACAAACTGTCACCATTTCTTTGCTTGACTTCACGGTCGGAAACATGGGAATGATTATCAATTTTAAGTGTGATGTCAAGACCATGGTTCTCAACTCTTGGGAGCAGAAAGAATACACAGGTGATGGTTGGATAAAGTTTAAGGGTGAAGATGGTTCTGTATGGGGTACAGATACAGACGGTTCTGCATCAAGTGCAAAAGGCAGTAGCGTGCAAGGCTATTACAATGCCAAAACTCACCAAATTCAGTTTATCGTCAACTACAACATGATGAATGTACGTTCCGAATGTTTTAAGCAGACTATTGACAAGTCACGTCTCGCAACATTTGATGCCGACAAGGCAAAGTACGAGGAAGACTTGAAAGCGTATAAGAAAGAGCACGGAATCAAATAAGAGACTGTAGCTTATATCTATTCAAGGAAAGAGGGATATGCCCAGACATGTCTCTCTTTCTTTTTGCAAGTAAAAAATGAAGGGAAGAGAAACAAGCCATAGCGAGGCTGAAATCGTGTAAGGATTTGGAAAAAAATAGAATGACAATATAAATGAAGACAATTAGAAATGTAATGCTCATCGGCTTGCTGCTGATACTCGCCCTCCCTGTCGCTGCACAGCGAAAGGTGAAGTTCGGTATCTTCGACAAAGCCACCGAGCAGCCAATCATCGGCGCAGTCATCACCTGCGCCGACAACGAGAAATTGAAATCGCCACAGCGTGTTGTTACCAACATGGATGGTGAGGCTACCATCTCGGTGCCTCAGAGTGACAAGTGTTATTACCAGGTGGTATCCGTGGGCTACAACCCGCTGAAGGGAACCATCGGAAGCGACAGCTCCATCAAGCTCTTCATGACCGAGGACGTGATGAAGGTGAACGAGGTGGTGGTTACTGGTTCCCGTACCGCCCGACCTATCAAGCTCTCGCCAGTGAGCACGCAGGTGCTCGGTGGTAAGGAACTGGTAGATGCAGGCTATGCCGACCTGACCAAGGCTCTGCAACAGGAGACACCGGGTATGAACATCCAGAAGGTGGGCTTCGGCAACGAAATCTCCATGCAGGGCTTGGATGCCCGCCACGTGCTCTTCCTGCAGGATGGTGAGCGATTGACGGGCGACATGGCTGGCAACCTCGACTATGAGCGTTTCAACCTCCATGCCATCGACCGCATCGAAATCGTGAAGGGTGCCAGCAGTACCCTCTATGGAAGCCGTGCATCGGGTGCCGTCATCAATCTCATCACCAAGAAGACCACCAAGCCTATCGACATTCAGGCTGGTGTACGCTGGGGACAGATGAACGAGACCAACTACAAGAATCCTTCCAAGAAGGACTTCCTGTATATGTTTGAGAAGAACGCCGACCGCCCGAACCTGCAGAGCTGGGTATCGGCAGGATTCAATGCAGGCAAGGTAACTTCGCAGACGGACGTGTGGTATTCTTCGAGCGATGCGTTCTACATGTACCAGGCGGAGAACGACAAGAAGGTATATACCCAAGAGGCGAATCCTTGGCTCGACCACGACGTGACCATTACCAGCGTGGCTTCCCGTCCGCCAATGGGCATCGAGGGTACAGAGCATATCTCGGTATCGCAGAAGGTTTTCTACGACCCTTTCAAGAACCTGGAGATTCTTGCCTACGGTAGTGCGTTCTATATGAATACCTACGACCTCATTCAGGACATGACCTTCAGTCAGGCGCGTGACTGGACGGCTGGAACCAAGATTAAGTACTCCTTCAAGGATTGGTTCAAGATTACCGCCTCCCTTCATGGCGACTTCTACGACCGCTTCAAGCGTCACGAGCGTATCGACGAGCGTACCAAAGTGTATAAGAGCCGTATCTTCCAGCCTCGCCTCTCCATCACCTCGCAGAAGTTCGAGGGCCACGACCTCATCCTCGGTATCGAGCACCTGAGCGATGACCTGACGAGCGACCGATTCAACGGCGATGCCTCCCACATCATGCGCACCCGTTCATTAAAAGAGACGGAGGCTTTCCTGCAGGACGAGTGGACGATGAACGACCACTGGATGGTTTCGGCAGGTGTGAGAACCAACTTCAGCCGTGCCTTCGGACTGATGGCGATGCCTAAGATTGCCTTCAAGTGGAGTCCTTCGGATCACTGGGCATGGAGAGCCAACTATTCGATGGGCTATCGTTCGCCAAGCATCAAGGAGCTGTTCTTTAACTGGGACCACCTCGGCATGTTCATGATTAAGGGTAACGAGGACCTGAAGCCTGAGAAGAACAACTACGTGAGCCTGGGCACAGAGTACTCGAATGATAACTTCTTCATCTCGGGCAATGTGTATGGCAACTTCTTCCGCAAGAAGATAGAGGGCGTATGGCGCATCTACGACATGCAGTATAACTTTGAATACACCAACCTCGCCAAGCAGAACCTCATCGGACTGGAGACCATCATGCGCTGGCACTTCCTCAACCACTTCACGATGAATGCCACCTACAGCTACGTGAACGTGAGCAAGAACGATGGCGTACAGGTGAACACCACTTCGCCTCATGCTGCTACGGCGAGCCTCGACTATAAGTACAACAAGAAGAACTACCGACTGGGCGCCACCTTCTCGGCAAGCTACATGGGTGAGAAGAAGTTTGATGTGCAGGACCGACTCTCTGTAAACGGTGAGAGCCACGATGCCTACTTCCGCTGCCAGTTGCCTCAGTATGTATTGTGCAACCTGTCGGTGATTCAGACCTTCTATAATAAGGTAAAGGTAACCGTGGGTGTGGATAACATCTTTAACTATGTGCCAAAGACCCTGGGTTCGGGCATCACCATGTTTAACGTGCCAGCCACGGCAGGAGCCAAGGCGCATGTGCAGGTGGAAGTGTTGGTAGATGAATTGGTAAAAGCATTTAGAAAGAAGAAATGATGAAGAAAGCATTACTATATATAATAGGTGTGGCAGCTGCAATGACGAGCTGCGTATCTTATGAGGCTGAGGACTTCACAGGTCATACCTTGCCCCGAAAAACAGGTTATAGCACGGGTGTTACCAACGACTGGCTCTATTTTGACCTGAAGACGGGACATCGCTATAATGTGCTGAATCCTAACCAGAGTGTCATCGCCTTTATTGATGGAAAACCAATAGAGGAATATTTCCATTATAAAGGTACTGCCAAACTCGTAAAGTATTGGAGCGAAGGTGTGCAGAAGAACATCTTCGAGGATGCAGAGCGTGATGAGAACGGCGATACCATCTTCACCAAGAATCAAGCTACAGGCAAGTTAACCTATAAGACGGTGAAGAGACAAGCCAACAGCATCTTAGTGATGGAAAACCAGGAGGATGATCCAAAGACCATGGCTTATCCTGCTACGGAGTGGGACCTTGCCTTTAATGGTTACCAGCTGCGTACCAACAGCGGAACGAGCGGACCAGGCAAGGGCGGTGCTGCCGACCTGGGCTATGGCGAATATGACAAGTGGACGAGCAAGGCGCAGGTGGATGCCTATCTGGCAGAACACAACATGACTTTCGCCGTGGATGATTCGGCAAGTGTCTATGTCACCATGTCGCAGAACGACTGGAACAAGTATTGCATCGCCAACAAACTGGATATGAACGAGAACCCTTGGTTCGACCCGAACAACGGACCTGCCAAGCAGTTGGTAAGCGGCAATCCGGTGCTCGAAAAGGCAATGAGTTTCTCTGGTCCACCTCCAGTATATACTCCTTCTTTCCATACCTACGTAATCCGTTCATGGGATGGTGAAAGATATTACAAGCTCCAGATTATCTCCTGGTATGATGCCAATGTGCAGATAGGTGATGAAGGAGGAAGAATCAGTTATTACTTAGATGAATTAAAGTAAATATTAAACATTATGAAACAATTGAATTGGTGGAAATCCATCGCTTCGTTCCTCGTGGTACTCTTTACCATGCCGTTGGGACATGCGCTGATGATGATAATGGATAAGACGATGACTCCTGAAGCTGTGCATTACTCAGCCTTCTTCATGGGGTTGGCAGGTCTTATCATGGTAGTAATCGGTGTCTTCGTAAAGGGAGACACCAAACAGACTCTTTGGGGACTTTTCGGAGGACTGCTTTTCTGGACCGGTTGGATAGAATTCCTGTTCCAGTACTATGCTACCCGCTGGGGTACACAGCCGGAGATGGAGAATGGCGAAGTTGTGACTCGCCCTGAATACCTCATCCTCCCTGCCACCTTCGGCATGTGGATGATGATAATGGTGCTCTACATCTTCTCAACCAAAAACGGATGTAACTTCATCAACTGGTGGCAGCGTGTTCTTTTCCGTTCACGCAAGAACGAGATTGCCACCCGTCCGATGACACATCATACAAGTATCGTTACTTTCATGGAACTGAACATGATTCTCTGGACCAGCTATCTCCTGTTGATGTTCTGCTACGACAAGAACTTCCTCGGCGACCATCATCCTGTAACTTCGGTTGTTGCCGTAGCTTGTCTGATAGGTAGTTTCTTCATCTTCCGAAAGCAGTTGCGTTTGAGCACATGGGGAGCAAACATCCGTATGGCTATCGCAACGGTTGTCGTGTTCTGGGTTCCAGTGGAAGTGCTCGGTCGTTTGGACTTTTTCAAGGAGATTTGGATTGAGCCGGAGAAGTATACTACCCAGATGATTTGCATCCTCGTGGCATTCGTGGCATTGCTCGTCTATATCATGTTTGCAGCTCACAAGAAGAAAAGCCATGAGTAACAAGAAACTATATTGGTGGAAATCCATCGTGTCGATGGGCGTGATATTGGGAAGCATGCCCATGGTTCACTTGGTGGCACGAGTATTGAAGGACAACTACGACGGCACGCAACTGTTGGGTGCTGGCATGGCTGTGGGATTCGTGGGCTTGGTGATGGTGGTGGTCGGTGTTTTCGTCAAGGGACAGACTCGCCAAACCTTGCTCGGACTTATCGGTGGCATGTTCTACTGGACGGGTTGGGTGGATTTCCTCTTCATGTATTATGCCCATCGTTGGGGCACACATGCTGAGATTGACCCAGTGACAGGAGAAGTGTTGAGCCGCCCTGAATATCTTCTGCTCCCTGCCACCTTTGGCTTGTGGGCAATGGTGATGTTGCTCTACATCTTCTGTTCCCGAAATGCCTGCAACTTCCTCAACTGGTGGCAGACGCTCTTCTTGGGGAAGAACAAGCGACTCATCGCCGCTCGCCCGATGACACGCCACACCAGCATTGTTACCTTCATGGAAATCAACACAATGCTCTGGACTTGCTATCTCCTGCTGATGAACCTCTACGATCCTCAATTGTTTGGTCGTGAGAGTCCAGTCACCTTCGGTGTAGCCTTCGGTGCCTTGCTTTCCGCCCCATACGTATTTCGCAAACAACTCCACTTGCAATCGTGGGGAGCAAACATCAGAATGGGTACGGCAACGGTCATCGTGTTCTGGATAGCGGTAGAGGCATTTAATCGCACGGGCATCACCGGGAAGCTCATTGCACATCCGAGCGAATATCCTTGGCATTGGGTGGTAATGGTGATAGAACTTTGTTTCTTGGCAGGAAAGATTGTCAAGGATGCAAGGGCGAAGAAAGAAAAGAAATAATTCGTTATGATGAGAGCTGCCATGATTGGCTATTATCCTCATCGGAAGGATTCTATTCATTGAACATCAAAACTGCTACAGTGAAAGTTATTACTTCTGTTCCACCTGTCAGCGTGATGGGATTGAATGTATTACAGAAAGATGCAAATGGTAGATGGCTTTGCGGTTCATTTAGCGGCTTGTTTGTTTGGGACAGACGACAAGGAACTGCTACCGATTACTTTACGAACAAACCTGCACTGAATGAAGCAGGAGCACCATTCGGAAAGAAAGCTGTCGCAGGTATGAGCCAAGACTTTTCCACCCCTGTCGTAGCGGAATATTACGAGGGAACAAACTTTGCCCCTCAACCTTCGAGCATGAACCAACTTCAGATGTCGCTTTGGAATGTGGCATTAGAGGTGCATAGTGGCAGAATTTTCATTGGAACGATAGCCACATACATATTCATCTTTATTATGGGCATTCTTGCGTTTTGGTGCTTGTGGTCGGGCTATAAAATTAGGTTAAAAAAGAAATAACATTGCACAAAATCCAATTCTCATTAAATGCGAAAACAAACTGATGGTGGCGAGGTAATATTTTTGCCACTATCAGTTTTTTATATAGTGTTCCACCTGCTACAATGGTGCAAACACAAGAAACAATATCTTATTATTTCTTGATAAGCCTTTTGATTTCATTTGATTCGTTTGTCAACTTTCTTGCCAAGCTATCTTTGTATGCTGCTATCTCCGCCATTTTATGATAACGAAAGATTGAATCTTCATAAATAGCAACACGACTTCTTACATCATCAATAACTTTCTCATCTCGGCAAACAGAGAAATGCTTTTCGATGTAGCGAATATTCGGGTCGTTAGATGGAAGAACCATTTTTAAGGCTCTATACTTCAAGTCTGCCTCCTCCCAATTTTTGTGCTCTCGCCATTGGGTGAGATTACCCCAAATGGAGATAACAAGAGATAAAGCCAAGCCCCCGATGAAAAGAAGAACATACTTTGAAGTTGGTTCTAAGCGGTGGGTGACAACCTTCTTTTGAGGTGTGTAACCTATTGCGTGAAGTTTGTCCTGCACAACTTTTGATGTGTCATTCAGCTCTTGTTTCACCTGATTAACAGTATCAAACAAGAGTTTACTTCGCTGTTCATCTTTGCTTACTTCTTTCTTGGTAAGGTCGATATAGACGCATATCACCTCTCTTAATTTTGCCAATTTTCCAATAGTTTCCTCTTCTCTTGCAGATGCAGAAAGAATGGCTTTTTCAAGTTTGCTTGTGTCAACACTTGCAGGGCTGAGAACAGTTTCCGCTCCTGCGTTCTTTGGTGAAGCAGAAAGTTCATCAACCTTCTGCTCCAATCTCTCAACTGTGCCGTAGATGGCTTCCAATAGTTCTTCTTTCATATTTCTTTTTGTTGTTTGAATGGTTTGTAACTTGCATCAAAGGCTAAAGCCTCTTCTGCGTTTCTTCTTTTTCTTCTTGGATGATTCGTCCTCTGGGAAAGACTCAAAGGTCTGAGCGTTGGCAGAAGCAAAAAGTCCGATGGAAGAAATGCCGTCCCAAGGGTCTTGGCTGCTATCCGACATGGATGGCTCATGGTTGCTCTTGTGATAGCCTTGCTCGTATTGCAGAGTAGAGTTGGATTTTGGTGATACATGGTTCTCCGTTCCCTCAAATCTTGCATTCAGTTTGCCAAAGCTATAGTCTCGGCTAATCTGCGTACCCTTGAAGCTATATCCATCCTTACAAAAACGGATGCCTTGAACCTTGCTCCGCTCCTTGTCTTTATAGACAAGCTCCAGGTGAACACCTCGTTTTTCAAGCTCACTCTTGAACTTCTGCCAACTATCAGCGCCTTTCAAGGCATCCATGACGGCATTGTGAATCTCGTATTTGGCACGCTCAGCATTGCGTAACTTGCGAGTATTAGTATTGCTCTTGTCCGTTCCGTAGGTCAGTCCATACTTGGATTTTAGAGCCTTGGTCACCTGCTCATTACGCCTGTAATCATTTCTGTCTGATATGAGTTTGCTCTCATTGTTGATGCGGTTATACACGATATGACAATGTGGATTGTCCGTGTTGTGATGCCTTACGATAATGAATTGGGTATCGGTGATACACATCATCTGCATATATTCAAGGGCAATCTTAGCCATGAGTTCATCCGTCAAACGTGGCTTGTCCTCTGGTTTGAAGCTCAATGCAATGTGTCCCACAGGCTTCTTAATCCTTGGATTTAGCTGCCTCTGTAGCTCGAAACTTTGCGTTATCTCGGCATTCGTGCCGAGTAACACTCCATCGGATGCAAGAATTTTCGCCTCGTCCTTGTCTGTCACGTAGCGGACGCAACCACCAAAGGATGCACCTTTCTTTAGCTTGCCTATCATGTGGTATCCTCCTTTCTGCCCATACTGCTTGGCTTCGGTTTATAACTTGCTTGGCGATACTCGCCAAGGATTTCTTTCAATCTTCTCAACAAGTCCACCACATATACATGGGTTTCATGGAAACCTCTCTGATGCGACAGCTTGGTAAGTTGGTTGAGGTTGTTCGCCATGCCAATGAGATTCTTGGCGATGGCTACCGTCTCTGCATTGTGTCCGCTGACCACCTCGCCGTTCA
>ENA-ORMJ01001561-ORMJ01001561.1-human-gut-metagenome-genome-assembly--contig:-NODE-1561-length-13382-cov-2.613792_pt1 | contig 13382 bp, 12 predicted proteins | sample MGYA00242100_ERZ508989 | MGnify/ENA primary metagenome ERZ508989 (study PRJEB26280, sample SAMEA2531403) | human gut metagenome | biome: human gut; feature: human-associated habitat; material: faeces...
CAGAAATTATTGATGAATTTGTTCGTCTTGGATTTACCCGTTTCTTCATCGTGAACAATCACCTGCACAACACACAGCCGTTGACTGAGGTGCTGGAAGATGCCAGAATCGCATGAGATGTCTCGGAACGCGGCGCACGGTATACACTTCCCTGGTCTCGCCCTGTCCCTCTGCAAAGACAAGTTCCACAAACGGTTCCTGCGCAAAATCCACATACTGACTCTGCAGAACAACGCCGTCTTTCTTATTTGTCGAAGAACTTGCCTCCCCATATAAAGCAAATACGATCGCATCAAAAATAGTCGTTTTCCCCGCTCCGGTATCTCCCGTAATAAGAAAAAGATTCTGGTTTACTTTCTCAAAATCGATCACTGTTTCCTTACCATAAGAGCCAAATGCCTGCATTTTTAAGCGTAAAGGTTTCATCTATTTCACCCCCTGAACCGTGTGAAGTACATCCTGCAGGATCGTCTTCTCTTCCTCATCCAGATCTTTTAGAAAAGAGCAGCATAACTCATAAGGGTCAAGCAGTTCTTCCGTCTGTAACGTTCTGGTATAATCAGCTTTTCTCAGATTTTCCCTTCGGATCTCCAGCAGATTCGGAAATGCCAGCCGGATGCGCTCCTGCATATCGATCACGTCAAGATCTGCTTTATCTGTCAAAATGACTGTTACATAATCTGCACAGGATTCTTCCAGAACCTCTTCCAGTGTTCCCTTTACAACCTTCACCTGACGCAGTGGTTCAAGTGATAAGACTGTTGTTTTGACTTCGCCTTTTGCGCCCATTTCTACCATTATGATCCCTTTCTGCTGCTGTGCTTCACTCACAGAGCAGGCGAGAGGTGTTCCGCAATAACGCCAGTTTTCGCTGCCAGCTTTCATTGGTTTGTGGATATGTCCAAGCGCCGCATAATCAAAAATCTCCAACACATCTGCGGAAATTTCATCGATATTTCCTACCGTGCAGATTTCTGATTCCATTCGCTCGATCTCATCTGCTTTCTTGCCGACAGGAAGATAAAACTGGTGGCTGACGAGTACATTTCTGTCATTCTCATCAATTTCCTCACGCCTGATCAGTCTGTGCAGGGTTTCATTATAAGAAAGATTATTTCCATTCTCGTCCACCCCCACGACCTGTTTGACCATAGATGGTTTTACAAACGGAAGCAGATAAAAATTCACATTTCCATATGTATCATGCAGAACGACTTTTTCTATATATTCTGCCTTTGTTCTCGGTGGCTGACCGATCATATATACCTTCTGTCTGGACAAAACATTTCGAAAACAGTTGACCCTCGGCGCACTGTCGTGATTTCCGCTGATCATCATGATCACCGCATTCGGAACAGTCTCCGTCAGTTCTTCGAGAAACCGGTCAAAAACTTCGACTGCTTCGGCAGACGGAACGGCTTTATCATAAATGTCTCCCGCGATCACAACCGCATCCGGCTCTTCCCGACCTGCTGCCTCGACGATCTTACTCAAAATATATTCCTGATCTTCCCGCAGATCACGGTTCATTAATTTCAATCCGATATGTAAATCTGATAAGTGAAAAAATTTCATAGTCACGTTCCTCTCTGGCAATATTTTCTGTCTCTTTTTACATCATAACATTTCGACTGTCTGCCTGCATCTTTTTCTTTCGCTATTTCTCGACAGGAAGTATTTTTTATGACGTTTCTTTTGCCTTTTGCACAATTTAGGTATCTTAAAACCGATGTTTTTCAACTTTTATTAGTTACTTTTTACAAAGTTTTTTTGCCTGATTGAAAATTTTTGTATACTATGTTATAATTCATTTAAAGGTATTACCTCATACCAATCATAAGTCAAAAACAACGAAGGGAGAAACCAATCATGTATAGAGAACATGAATATTATCTGAAACGATGCATCGAAGTTTCCAAAACATCCCGTGAACACGGAAACACACCATTCGGCGCAATCCTCGTTGACGAGGATGGAAATATCCTGTTAGAACAGGAAAATGTAGAGATTTCCACTCACAAAAGTACCGGACACGCAGAAACACAGCTCGCAGAAAAAGCATCCACCATGTATTCCAAAGATTTTCTCTGGAAATGCACACTGTATACAACTGCCGAACCATGTGCAATGTGCGCCGGCTGTATTTACTGGTCCAATATCGGACGTGTCGTTTATGCAATGACAGAAAAGGATCTGCTGTCACTGACCGGTTCCGATGAGCAGAATCCGACCTTCGATCTTCCATGCAGGGAAGTATTTGCCAAAGGTCAGAAAGATATCCAGGTGATCGGACCATTCCCGGAACTTGCACCGCTTGCAGCTGAAGTTCACAGGGGATTCTGGAACAAATAACTTATGGGATCAGGGATTACAAAAACTATTTTATTTTTTTAGAGGGTATTTACTATGGGAAACACAAACAATACTAACGAACAGGATACAGAGTTCGCACTTTGTACCGTTCCTGAGAATGAGCGAAAAAGCTATTTCAGTCTGACGATCGTCTGGACTGGATTCGTATTTGTTATTACCAGTATGATGGCAGGAGGGGGATTATCTGCCGGGCTGGATTTTAAGGGAATTTTACTTGCTGTTGTACTTGGAAACGTCTTTTTGAGCATAATCGCCGTGGCTGTCAGCTATATTGCCAGCAAAACAGGCCTTACCTTTGCTCTGCTTACCAAATACAGCTTTGGTGAAAAAGGCTCCCGCGTTGCTTCCATGTTTGTACCTGTCGTAAACATCGGCTGGTATACCATTCAGGCAGCAACCTACGGACATTTTATCGCCCAGGCATTTAACTGGAGCGGAACTGCTGAATTATTCTGCATGGCTGTCAGTGCAGTTATCATGGGGATTTTCTCCATGAAAGGCTACAAGGCTATCAGTATTCTTGGATACATTGCAATCCCTGCAATCGTATTCCTGTCACTGGCAACCTCCATCCGTGCAGTAGGCATGGTTGGTGCAGACGGCATCTGGAACCATGTTCCGACCGACAGTATTTCTATCGGAAGCGGAATCACGATTGTAATCGGTACCTGGATTCTTTCCACTGCTACCTGTATCGCAGATATCATGCGTTATGCAAAATCTGCAAAATCCGCCATCGCAGCTACGCTGACAGGACTTCTCGGTGGAAATATCTTCATGATTCTCTGCGGTACACTTACTTCTATTGCTGTTGGGGACAGCGATCTGACAAATGTACTGTTATCCATGGGATTACTGATTCCGTGTCTGATCCTGATGACAACCAATATTTTTACAACAAATGCATCAAACCTGTATTCGACTTCACTGAACCTGTCCAACGCATTCAAAATGGACAGAAAAAAAATCATCATCGTGATCCTGATCATTTCTGCCGCAGCAACACTGTGCAGACCTTATCAGATCTCATTCCTGTTTACATTCCTGAACCTGCTCGGTACTATCGTACCGCCGCTTCCGGGAATCATTCTGGCTGACTACTTTATCATCCATCATGGAAAATACGCCAGACTTGAAGGTGTCAGATTCCACAGCTTCAACATCATCCCATGGATCGCATGGGTACTGTCACTGGTTCTGGTATTTACACTTCCATTTGGACTTCCGTCCCTGAACGGACTGATCCTTGGTGCCGTTATCTACACTGTACTGATGAAGATTACCAAAAAACAGGTTATCATGGAGGGCTAAATCATGGATGAACTGAAAAAATACAAAATCGCCGCACTTATCGGTATCATTATTATGGGCATTGGTGCCTTTATGGCATGCCTTTGTACTGCATCATCGCTGATCATGACGGGAAATGTTTTACTGATCGCCAGTATCTTTGTTCTGATCTACGCATTTTCATCCTGGCAGCCATAACAAACGCGTCAGTCGGCTTTGATAAATTTTTCCTACCTAGTAAAAAAGAGACAGATCTTTTGCGGACCTGTCTCTTTTTTATGTGTTTTTCAAAAAATCCTCTTACGGATCTGTGAGTATTTCAGGATCGATGTATTGATATATTCACGCATATATACGCATTCTCTGTTCTGTTCATCATAGTTTACAGATCGCAGGAACAAAAATGGTTTGCGTTCTGGAAATCCTTTGATCACGATTCTTCTTGGCAGGATATCATCGCTTAAGATCGTATCGATCTCTACCTTATCCCAGCTGATCTTTCTCCCTGTTTCCTGATAAATAAAGTAAAAAATACTGTCTTTATAATTCTCCAGTTTCTTCAGGGATTCCTCAGAAAAAAGCTCCGCAGGAACATAATCATAACTTACCGCACACGGATGTTCATCTGCATAAAACACTTTAAGTGCAGTCCAAACCTGAGATTCCAGAGGAATCTTCAACGCCTCCGCAACATCTTTTTCTGCTGTTTCCACTCTGATATAAAGCGTTTCCATACGAGGCTGAAAGCCACTGTTTCTGATCAGATCCGGGAAATGGATCGCCTGGTCAAAGCGGCAGTCAATCTCTCGAAAATGCGGATTTACAAACGTTCCTTTTCCATGGATCCGGATAATGATCCCCTCTGCTGCCAGATCATCCAGCACGCTCCGAAGTGTTACCCTGCTGATTCCGAGAATACGGCAGAGTTCTTCTTCTCTGGGAAGTTTATTGGACACCTCCAGATCCATTTCGTTGATATATCCTTCCAGTTCTGCACGAACCTGTGTTTTGAGATTTGTCTTTTTTATCTGTTTCATTATGGTCATCATCTTTCCGGTATATTTTTCTTTTCTGCTGATAATAGTACCATAATTTCCTTATATATGAAAAGACAGGATCGATATTTTTATACTTTAAACTTTTCTTTCGCCATCCAAGATTATATAATAGAAGCAGACATTGATCAACTTTTTCAGGCGGTTTTAATTTATGAAATACAAAAAATCTTCCGGTATTTTCAGCCGGATCAAGGTACAGCATCAGCTGCATATTATCTTTTTATAGCAATTTTTATCCCGGTTCTGCTGCTGGGAAATTATCTTCTGTATAACTCAAGGACGCTTCTCGCGGACCATTACATCTTCATCGTAAGCCCACGGCACACGGTAGGAAGTGCTTCCGTGCAGTCTGGAATGAGAAGACATCAGGCCAAAAGCAGCCCAGCGTTTGTACACATCCGGTGTGGAAGTGCTTTCAAAGCCGCCGATATCATGGCTCCAGTAACCGAATCCGGACATGGTAAGGGAGAGTCCTCCACGAAGACTTTCTTCCATAGATACATAGTCAGACCAGCAGTCACCGCCCCAGTGTACCGGGAATTTCTGACCTCCGACAGTTGCTGAACGTGCAAACAGCGCAGCCTCTCCTTTGCCCCTCTTGCGCTCCAGAAGTTCAAATACTGTTTTGTTGTAAAGATAGGTGTAATAGTTATGCATTTTTTCCGGATCAGATCCGTCTGCATAGACACAGTTGACCGGGATCCTCTCGCCGAAATCTGTCTTGAAACAGTCAACGCCCATGTCGAGAAGGACTTCCAGTTTGTCCTGGAACCACTTGCATGCTTCCGGATTTGTGAAGTCAACAAGTGCCATTCCCGGCTGCCACATATCCCACTGCCATACGTCACCGTTTGGTCGTTTGATAAAGTATCCGTTTGCTTTTCCTTCTGCAAAAAGTGCAGATTCCTGTGCAATATATGGATTGATCTATACGCAGATGTTGAGTCCTTTTGCCTTGATCCTGCCCAGCATTCCTTCCGGGTCCGGGAATACACGGGTATCCCACAGGAAGTCTGACCAGTGGAAATCTTTCATCCAGAAGCAGTCAAAATGGAACACGCGAAATCCGATCCCACGGTCCAGCATACCATCAACAAAGCTCATAACTGTCTCTTCATCATAGTTTGTTGTGAAGGATGTGGAAAGCCAGAGACCATAAGTCCACGATGCCGGAAGGGACGGTTTTCCTGTAAGATCTGTATAGCGTTTCAGGACATTTTTCATGGTCGATCCGTTGATCACAAAGTAGTCCAAGCTCTCTCCTTTTACGGAAAATTCAACCTTTGTCACCTGCTCTGTTCCCACTTCAAAGGAAACTTTGTCAGAGCTGTTTACGAATACACCGTATCCTTTATCTGTCAGATAAAATGGAATATTTTTGTAGGACTGGTCAGTGCTTGTACCGCCGTCTTCATTCCAGATATCAACAGACTGTCCATGTGTCGGTGCACAGTTCACAACTTCATAGTCATTCCTGTTTACAAAATAAGCTTCCTGCGGCGCAAAACATTCAATTCCTTCCTTCTGCAGCCAGCATCCATTTCCGAATTTCATATGTCCATACTCCTTTATATATCATTCTTTTTCTCCATTATGCAAAGCTATGGGAAATAAAAATACTATCAGAATTCATAAAAAAATACGCTACTTTTTAGACATCTGGAGGCGATGCCTGCATAAGAAACTTTTCGACAAAATACTACCCCAAATTAGATTTCATATATATTGACGTATTCTCATGTTTTTTTTATAATCAAACTACACCTACATAAGATAAAAAATTAAATATGATTCGACTATAATTTATGTAGGGAGATTTTCTATTGTTTCAAATTTCATATTCCAAAAAGGCAATCAAATTTTTAAAACGCCAGGATATTCCTTCGCAGAAAAGATTGATAGCAGCCATTTCCAGACTTCCGTTGGAGGGTGATATAAAGAAATTACAGGGTACCGACGGATATCGTCTTCGTGTAGGAAATTTCAGAGTTTTATTTAATGTTAATGGTATCATAATAGATATCATCGATATCGGAAACCGTGGTCAGATTTATAAAGGAGTGTGATACTATGTCCAGTATAAAAGAACGAATTTTCGGAGCTGTTACTGTTATGAGCGAAGAGGATGCGCAAAAAGTCTGGGATCTGATTCTCTCCACTTTTGCTCTTGATAATATCGAACAGGTTGTGCCTGATCCCGACGAACAGGCAATTATGAACGCCTATAAAAATGGCGATCCTGATTATCAGCCATCTGTTTCTCAGGAAGATTTGCTTAAAGAATTGAATTTAAAATAACAAGAAAAAAGTTCCTGACAAAGTGCCGGGAACTTTTTTTCTGTCTTATTTTTTATTTGTGTTTCTTCAAAATCCTTGTCTGCAGCGGTGCCATGACTTCGCTTTCGGTTCCATAGAGCAGTTCATACTCTGCCGGAACTGGAACAGCCTGTGGCTTGCGCGCATAGTTCTGGATGAAGAGGTATTCGGTGTCTTCGCTTTCTCTTACGGTCACGGCAACGCCTTCCGGAATGAATTCGATCGGGGATTTCAGACCTGTTTCTGCAGCTACTCTGCCGTAGAAGTCCTGATAGAATCCAAGTTCCATATCCGCGCATACATAGTATACGTGGCCTTTGCCGAATGCCTTGTGTGTCAGCACCGGATATCCCTGATAGAAGTCTTCGCCGTAGCGCAACAGCACTTCCGCATCGGAAACTTCAACCAGTTCGCAGAGGTTCTTGCAGGAATATACATTGCTGATTCCGAGGTGGCTTCCAGCCTGTGGGATCGCATGGTTTTCTTCCCAGTCATAAAGAGCGTCGATCTCTGCACTGCGGATTCCTGTTACGTCCATCAGTCCGTATGGAGTTCCGTCAAGGAAGCATTTGTCTGTACCGTCTACCAGTCCGGACCAGTAGGAAAGTACCAGAGTTCCTCCATTTTCTACATAGGTGCGGAGTTTTTCTTCGTATCCGTCTTTGAACATATATGCCATCGGAGCTGCCAGAACTTTGTAGTCTGCAAGGTCATGTTCCATTGCAATAATGTCGACATTCAGTCCCTGTTCTCTCAGTGCACGGTAGTTCTTCTGCACATTTTCACGATAGTGCATATCTTCGTTTCTCGGTCCCTGTACATCCGCGATCGCCCAGTCGTTTTCGCGGTCATAAAGGACAGCCGCCTGTGACCTCATACTGGTTCCAACAGTCTCCTGAATCTGTTCCAGTACTTCTCCAACCTCTGTTACTTCCTTAAATACACGAGTATCGTCTCCCCCATAATGGTCTATCACAGCACCATGGAACTTTTCAGAAGCACCCTGGCTCTGGCGAAGCTGGAAATACAGAACACTGTCAGAACCGTGAGCAACTGCCTGCAGAGATCCTGCCAGAAGCATTCCCGGTTTCTTAAGTTTATTGATTGGTTTCCAGTTGGTTGCAGACGGACAGGATTCCATAAGAAGAAACGGTGATTTCTTGATGCTTCGCATCAGGTCGTGCTGCATTGCCACATCAACAGCTGTGATATATTCCTCTTTTTTGTGCCAGCTTGGATAATTATCCCAGGATACAATATCAAGAACATCCTTAAATTTCTTATAATCCAGTCCGTCATAATCATACATCAGGTTTGCTGTTACAGGCAGTTCAGAACCTCCCTCGCGAATTGCATCGACTTCATTTTTAATAAAATCAATTGTCTGATCTGTTACAAAACGTTTCCAGTCAAGCTTCAGTGCATGAAGTTCGTTTTCACCCTTCGCAGATGGACTTTCAACCTGATCAAAACTACTGTAAATATGACTCCAGAAAGTCGTACACCAGCGTTTGTTGAGATTTTCAATCGTGCCATATTTTTCTTTCAGCCAGTCTCTGAATTTTGCCTGACACAGAGGACAATGACACTCTCCTCCAAACTCATTGGAAATATGCCACAGCATAACTGCCGGATGTTTGCCGAATCTTTCGGCTAATTTCTTATCGATCGCATGGACTTTTTCTCTGTATACCGGAGAGGTAAAACAGTGATTATGTCTGCCTCCGAAGAATCTTCGGGTTCTGTCCGGATCCATACGAAGGACTTCTTCGTATTTGTCTGCCATCCATTTCGGTCTTGCTCCTGACGGAGTTGCAAGAATGGTATGAATCCCCTCTTTATAAAGATTGTTAATGATCTCTTCCAGCCAGTCGAAGTTATATTTTCCTTCTTCAGGTTCAAGAACAGCCCAGGAAAAAATCCCTACTGATACAGTGTTAATATGAGCTTTTTTGAAATATTCGATGTCTTTCCGAAGAATATCCGGGCGATCAAGCCACTGCTCCGGGTTATAATCTCCACCGTGAAGATAACGTCCGTATTTAATCTGTTTCGCCATGTTGTCTCCTCTTAAAGTCCTTTAAATACAAAGGAAAATTCCATTTTTTTGTCAGTTTTCAGTAAGTATTCTTCATGTGTGCGGGCTCCCCAGCTGTCATCACCGCCAACTCCCATCTGGTCTTTTGCAACACGTACAACGGTGTAATGAACCTCCGGAAGTTCGTATGGATGCATTGCATTTTCCATCTCATGCGGAGTGTATGGAAGTGCTGAGAACATCATTGGACCATTGTTCTCATCCATCTCAAAGAGCATTCCTCTTCCCTTGCGGTCAGTTACTTTTGCCCAGCGCACTTCTTCTTTTGCACCACATTCCTGCGGAACCATATATCTTGCAATATTGTCTGCGACTTTGTTTGCATAGATGCCAAGTTTTGCTCCTTTTTTACGGTCAGAATAGGTCTCAGCCTCGCCAAGTCCGTACCATTCTACGCGGTCATAATCTGCATTAAATTTGAAGATCACACCAAATTCCGGCATGTCACCAAGTTCTTTGACTGGGTCATAACTGAGGGTTGTCTTTACTCTTCCATCACCAGATACTTCATAGGAAAGTCTGCATTCGCTGAGTGGTGTGGTCGGCATGAGATACGTGTAAGTCACTTTTACAGTCTTCTCATTTACCTCTACTTCCGGCTCATTTCCCGGTCCGTATGGTCCCTGACGGAAGTCTTTGTGGCTTAAGTACATGCTGGCGATCTTCCACTGTCCGTAGCGCATTCCCATGAGATTTCCACAGTCATTATCCGTTGGTGCACGCCAGAAGTTTGGCTTTGGAATTGCCTCGATCATTTCTTTTCCGGCATATTTATAAGATACCAGACCGCCGTTCAATACAGAGAAAAGTACTTCAAAATGCGCTCCTCTGACACCGATATTGTGTGTACTGCGGATCACTTTTACACCTTCCGGGCAGGTCTTTTTCGGTTCTTCAACCTGGTATACATACTGTCCAAAAGCTACCTCATGTCCCGCTTCTGCCCATGCTTTATCTTCTTTCAGATGGAAGGAAACAGTCACTGCATATTCGCCTGGTTTCTCTTCTTTTGCTAGCGGAAGTGCATAGGTTTCTTCGCTTAATGGAGCAACTGCCGTTGCAAGAGAAGCCTTGCGGATCACTTTACCATTCTTTGCAACAGTTACTTTGCAGTCAAAAATATCTGTGTTCACAAACAGGTTCTTGTTGATGACTTTTACGCTGTCTGCACTGACTTCTGCAGTGATGTTCTGGTAGTTAAATTTGACTTCCTGCATCTTCGGAGAAGCATCTCTGTTTCCACCGTATGCGATACCATTTCCACTAAAGTTGTAGTCTGTCGGACGTTCTCCGAAGTCGCCGCCATACGCCTGGAACTCTTTGCCGTAGCGGTCTTTTTTGTAGATAGACTGGTCAATGTAGTCCCAGATAAATCCACCCTGATACTTCGGTTCTGTGTCGGTCAGATCTGTATATTTGTGCATTGCACCGCAGGAATTTCCCATTGCATGTGTATATTCACAGCAGACAAACGGTTTGGAGTCGTCCTTTGCAAGGAACTCTTTGATTGCTTCTACAGACGGATACATCTGGCTTTCCATATCACTGGTATCGTTATATCTGCGGTCATGGCAGACTCCTTCATAGTGAACCAGGCGGGTTGGGTCTGCCTTATGGAAGAACTGTGACATTTCAAAAATATCCTTTCCTCCAAAGGATTCATTTCCGCAGGACCAGATCAGAATCGCTGCATGATTCTTATCTCTCTGATACATGGAGTTTGCACGGTCAAGCATCATATCCAACCATTCCGGTTTGTTGTGAGGAACAACATGAGTATAATCCTTTGTAAATTCCGCCACATCCCAGGAACCATGGGATTCCAGGTTTGTCTCATCGATCATATAAATACCATATTCATCACAAAGCTGATAGATCAGTGATGTATCCGGATAATGACAGGTACGGATGGCATTGATATTATTCTGCTTCATAATGCGAAGATCCTTGCGGAGTTCTTCCTCTGATACATGTCTGCCGCTGACAGAACTGAATTCATGACGGTTTACGCCCTTAAACACGATACGTTTTCCGTTCAGAGTCATAATACCGTTCTTCATCTCGAAACGGCGGAATCCAACCTTCTGAGGAATCACTTCCTGAATATTTCCTGCTTCGTCATAAAGTTCAATTGTAAGATCATAGAGCTGCGGATCTTCTGCGCTCCATAATTTTGGATTATTGATTTTCCATGCAAAACTGTTCTGTACAGTCTTGCTGCTATTTGTTTTCTGAATATAAAATGGCTCTGCATTTGCTTCTTCATTTCCAGCTTCTGTAAGAGATTTTTTCTCTTCCAGCACACATTCTCCATCTTTCTCAAGTCTGAAAACAATGCTTCCCTTTCCCCATGTCTTTACCTTAATTTCAAGATCTGCTACATCCAGATTCTCTTCCGGGATTGCACGGATCTGGAGATCATATGCATGGGTATCCGGAACTGTATAAAGATACACATCTCTGTAAATTCCGGAGAAACGGAAGAAGTCCTGATCTTCGCACCAACTGCTGGAGGTCCATTTGAATACCTGTGCTGCCAGCTTATTCTGTCCATCTTTAAGATAATCTGTCAGTTCAAATTCAGATGGGGTGAAAGAATCCTCACTGTAGCCAACAAAGGCTCCGTTCAGCCACAGTGCAAGTCCGCTCTCTGCTCCCTGGAAAGAAATAAACAACTTCTTTCCCTTCATATGTTCCGGCACTGTAAAATATTTCACATAGCTTGCAACCGGATTAAATCTCTCAGGAATCTGACCCGGATAAATTTCCTCATGTCCTTCCCATGGATACTGGACATTGGCATACTGCGGTGCATCATACCCTTCCATCTGGATATGTGCAGGTACATGAATGTCATCCCAGTCATAACAGCAGTAATCCTCTTTCTCAAATCCCTGAACTGCACTTTTGTAATTACGCGCATAATGAAACTTCCATAAACCGTTCAGACTGTAACGGAAAGAAGTTTCTGTCCCATCCTGCACAGCAGTCTGCATTTCATTCCCATCTCTATAATATACATGATCTGAATGAGCTTCCATTCGGTTATCGCAGAAATACTGTGGATCTTTTACCAGTGAATAATCAAATGCCTTCATACTCTTATGTTCTCCTCATGATTTGTTTTTTTATAACTGTTCTCTCTGCCTGCAATATTACATTTCGCCATGCATTTGTAAAATACTTCCAGCAAAATACTTTATATATGACTTTTTTCATAAAAATATCTTATACGATATTGCCAACAGCCAGTTATCTTTCATAAACAAAATTATAACATTATACCAATCCGCATAGTTTGCATATTTGACTATATAATATTCATTTTCGACTTTTATAGATTGATCCTTCGCAGCATTTTCTCAGCCTGCACAACACTCTCCCAGAAGAGGAATAATCGGACTTCTCTTTTATCCGAAAACTCCCTATACAAAAAAGGCAGGTGATCTTCACCTGCCCCACAATAGCACTGCATTTATTCAGCCTTCCGCTATCTTATTCCCCTTTAGTTTCCTTCTCTGCCATTCTTGAAAACACCATCTCATATCCGTCATTTCCATAATTCAATGAACGATTCACACGACTGATCGTTGCTGTGGAAGCTCCGGTTTTCTCCGAAATATCAAGATAGGTTCTCTTGTCCATCAGCATCTTGGCAACCTCAAAACGCTGTGATAAGGAAAGAAGTTCATTGATCGTGCATACATCCTCAAAAAAAGTATAGCACTCTTCTTTATCCTTCAGGCATAAAATCGCTTCAAAAAGCTGATCTACAGCCTCTGTTCTGATTTTTTTACTCATTTTCATGCTCCTTTTAGAACTCTGTACTTCACTGGACGGACATTTGTCTTTAAAATGTCCGTGTTATATTTCTAACAGTGATATTTTACCACGTTAAATTATAGGAAGCAAGCCTTTAACCTAAAAGAAATTACAGATTTTTTTATTTTCTCACAAAAACCTCTTTCGAAGAGTAAGGCAGATAAAATCATCCTCTTTGCAACTCGGCTCTACACCAAATAACTGCTTCTCAGTTTATCAGAACTTACGATTCACATACTTCCTTATTGCATCCGCAGACCGATTAAGAACCAGCTCTTCCGGAAAATCCAGTTTCTCCAGCAAATCTCTCGCCAGATCAAGCTCCCCGATCAGAAGATCAAAATGAGCATCACTGTCCATCACCACCGGAACCTGATATTTCTTACACAGATTCAGCATCACAGTATCATTCTCCCCAGCATTCT
>ENA-ORMJ01001577-ORMJ01001577.1-human-gut-metagenome-genome-assembly--contig:-NODE-1577-length-13303-cov-5.439161_pt1 | contig 13303 bp, 8 predicted proteins | sample MGYA00242100_ERZ508989 | MGnify/ENA primary metagenome ERZ508989 (study PRJEB26280, sample SAMEA2531403) | human gut metagenome | biome: human gut; feature: human-associated habitat; material: faeces...
CACAGATACAGATGTAAATAATTGGACTATTTCCAAAGATGGAACAGTTGAAACTGACAAAATCATCGACATTGCAAACAGCACAGGTTCTCTCCTTCCATCCACTGGTGGACGTGGAGCAATTGCATTTGCTGTAATCGCAGCTCTTCTTGTATTCGGTGTAGCAGTAAGCTTCATCCGTGACAAAAGAAAAGAAGCATAATAATTTTACCAGAGATATAAGATAATATTTAAGGAATTGGCGGTTATCTTCCACGGAAGGTAACCGCAATTCCAAGTATAACAACAGGGAGAATGAAATGAAGAGTAAGAAGAAAAAAAAGAAGGTAACAATAAAAGATATTATTCGTCTGATTGTGCTTTTGGTTGCATTCTCCGTATTGTTATATCCAACGTTTAGTAGTTATTTGAATGAAAAGAATGGTTCCAAAGTTGTATCCTATTATGATGAGGAAAGCGTAAAGTTAAGTAAGGCAGAAAAAGAGCAAATGCTGGAAGATGCGAGAGCATACAATAAGGAAATGCTGGGAAATATTGATTTGATTGATCCATTTTCGCAGGAAGATGTGGAAATAGATGCTCGCTATGAGAGCCTGTTAAACGTAGATGGTTCTGGAATGATGGGATACATTCGCATTCCTAAGATTAATGTAGAACTTCCAATCTATCATGGAACAAGTGAAGCTGTGTTACAGGCAGATGTCGGACATTTTTGGGGTACATCTCTTCCAGTTGGTGGAGAAAGTACACATGATAAAGAACATGATGGAGAACTGATTGAAACGCTGCAGGCGTATCTGGACTGTGATAAGAGTGCGAATAAAGCAGCTGAAAAACTCTATGTAAATTATCGTACTCTTTCAGGGCGATTGAAAAAAATAAGAGATATTTCTGGCATTGATTTCAAGAATTCTGCTGAGATGCTGGCTGTTAGAAATGGAATCGTTTTATTCAAAATGGCAGAAACACTGTAATTTAAAGAGAAACTATATCTCTACGGTATGGTTTCTTTTTTTTGCGAAAAACCGATAACTACAAACTTTTTGTAGCAAAACGTGAAAATATCTTCCTATTCTCTGTATTATTTTTGCAAAAAACAAGTGCTATACTTTAACCAGTACATAAAAGGATACCTTGATTATCTAAGTTGATATGAAGCAGGAATGAAACATGAAAAAGAAACAGGTTGAGAAAGAACAGAATAATGAGAAACAGCTTCCCAGACAGGAAACGACACTGGGAGAAGATATCTTTCAGCTGTTATTGAAGATTGTTCTTATCATTTTGGCGGTCATCCTTGTTTTTACATTTATGTACGGGATGGCGAGAATCAATGACGTATCTATGAAACCAGCAATAAAAGATGGTGATCTGGTCATGTATTATCGACTGGACAAGCGTTTTGTGTCCGGTGATATTGCAGTATTTAAGAAAGATGGCAGAACAACCACAGGCAGGGTCGTAGCAGTCGCAGGTGATACCGTAGATATAACAAAAGACGGTTTGATGATTAACGGCGCTACGCAGATTTCACAGGATATTTATTTTGACACCACACAGTTTCAAAATGGAGTTGACTTTCCAATCACTGTTGGAGAAGGTCAGATATTTGTACTGGGTGATAACAGACCGGAAGCGTCAGACAGCAGAATCTATGGCTGTATTAATATTAAAGACGTCAAAGGAAAAGCGATTGCGGTTATTCGGACCAGAGGACTCTAATCCCCTCCTCCGTTAATCAAATAAAAACAAACAATATTATCTACAAGGGAGGAATCATTATGAGCATGAACAAAATGTTCAAAAAAGTGCTCGCAGTTGTTGCTGCTGGTGCCATGACGATGGGAATGGCAATGCCAACATTTGCGGCAGATGGGGGCAAGACAACCGAGGCTTGGATTACTAAGACCTACAACACAGAGGTCGGAAAGGCTGAAACATTTAGCTTTACAGCAACACAGAAAACAGGTGATGGTTTAATAGGTACAACAGCTGACGTTAAAATACCAACAATTTCGTTTACAGCTGATCAAACAGGAACAACTTCTAAGAGAAGTCAGATTACATTTCCGACATATTCAGAAGCAGGAAAGTATGAGTATACTGTAAAAGAGACACAGACAGCAGATCCAATAGTAGCAAACAGTGATCATGAAAAAATGATCATGTCACAGGCTGAGTATACAATGGATGTATATGTTACAGATGGTGCAACTGGTACAGAAATTTCTAATATCGTTGTAAATAAAGTGAAAGATGATGCAGGTCAGACAGATACTGGTAAAGTAGATATTGGAAATACCAGTACTAATACTTTCAACTTTACTAACACTTATGTACAGGAAGCTGGTACAGGTACAAATCCTACAGATCCTGATCCGACATATAATGAGAATGGCTCTTTGAAGGTATCTAAAGCAGTTGTTAATGCAAATGGTACAACAACAACTCCTGACGATGAGTTCACTTTCATAGCAACATTTGCATTCCCGACTGGAACAGATGCAAGCACACTTGGCGGAATCAAAGATGCTAATGGAGGTGATGTTACACTTGCTGAGGGCGGAACATACACATTCCATTTGAAAGCAAATGAAAACATGAAGTTCACTGGTGTTCCAGCAGGAACAACAATTACTGTAAAAGAGTCTGCAGCTAAAAACTATAAATGTAGTGCAGTGATTACTATCAATGGTACTCAGTTGAAACCTGTTAGTGCTACAAAATATAGTACAGAACTTACAGTGGTAAATAAGGAAAAATTAGGTCAGAAACAGAATACCGTTGATGTAACCAATACATACAACGATGTACCTGTAACTGGTATCATCATGAACACTCTTCCATACGTTCTGATGATTGCACTTTGCGGTGTAGCACTGATTGCTTTTGTAGGATTCAAACGCAGAAGATTACAGAAATAATAAAATATAGCAACCAGGAAAGGGGATGTGTGCGGCGTTGCTCCGCCGCACCCCTTTTTGCTAATTTTGCGAGCAAATTGGTCAGATGAACCAGTTTTGATAAATATAAAAGAAACAGAAATGGTGAAAGGAACTTGTACATATGCTTCGGATGAAGAAAGTGCTGAAAGGAATTATCAGAGGATTAGACCATATTGTAAACTTCACAGCCTTATCGCTGATTCTTGCAGCCATGTTTCTCTCTGGTTATATGCTGTGGGACTCCCACCAGGTATACCAGACAGCAGATGCAAAGAACTATGAAGCATATATTCCGACAGAAAAGAATACAAAATCTTTTGAAGAATTACAGAAAATCAATCCGGATGTGATTGGATGGATACGAGTGAATGACACAAATATCAATTATCCACTGGTGCAGATGGACAATGATGATACTTATATGAATACAGATGCGGAAGGAAACTATTCCTTAAGCGGAGCAATCTTTTTACATTGTGCAAATAAGCCGGATTTTTCGGATTTTGATAATATTATATATGGTCACCATATGGAAAAGCACATGATGTTTGGAGATATCGGTGAATTTACAAATGAACAGTATTTCAACGAACATCCATATGGAAATCTGTTCTTTGACGGAAAAGATCATGGAATCGAATTCTATGCATTGATGCAGGTAGATGCCTATAATGAAACGATTTTCAATGTGTGTCTGGACACACCAGAAGCGAAACAGGAGTATCTGCAGGAAATCGAGAACAATGTTTTATATAAAAGAGATATGAATATAACGGAAGATGATCATCTGGTTTTGCTGACCACCTGTACATCGGATATGACAAATGGAAGAAATATCCTGGTGGGACGCTTAACAGATCAGATATATCCGGAAAAAGAAAAAGCCAAAAACGTAGGTACAGGAATTGATGAACTGAAAAATGCAGTAGGAAAAGTGCCAGTTATTGTATGGTTTATCCTGATTGTCCTTGTACTGATTCTGATAGCAAGACAGATAGAAAAGAAAAGAAACAAGAAGAAAGAAGGAGAGGGAGAAGCATGAGAACAGCACGTTTAACAAAAATAGCCATGGTTATATTCCTGTCCATGATATTCTTTCTGGGTGTTCAAAAACCAGTACTGGCAGCTGGCAAAAACACAACAGTGAAAATACCAGTGGAACAGATATTTGAAGTAAACAATTCTGCAGATGCTGACAAAACAGGCTCTTATGTTTTAATAGCAGATCAGATACAAAATCCAATGCCGGAGGGAAGCAATAGAAGAACATTTACCTGGAATATGAGTGGCAATTCTTCTACAGAGCTGATTATGAATGTCGGACAGGCAGGAGAATATCATTACAAGCTGTACCAGGCAACAGAGAATAAAGAAAATTATACATATGATTCAAAAACCTATGATGTAACGATTGAAGGATCCTTTGATTCCAATAATGAACTGATGGCGGTAACCGTGGTCAAAAATGAAAATGGAGATAAAGTATCGAAGGTTTCATTCAAAAACTCGTATACCGGTCAAACTGGTAAAAATCAAACCCCAGTCCCATCTTCTACAGGACCAAAAGATATCATTCATAACGGTTCGCCGGTAAAGACAGGTGATGATAGTCCGGTTGCAGGATATTTGTTCTTATTCTTTGGCTCAGTTGTCTGCCTTTGCGGATTACTCATGGAGAAGCAGAAGAACAGGAAGGAAGATGCGAAAAATGAGGCATAAGAATTGGAAAACATATTTGAAAATAGCATGTTCCTGGCTCCTGATTTTTTCCATTTGTTTTATGAACTTGGAAACCGTAAGTGCATCAGAAGATGAAACATCAGTGGTTACAGAGCAGGAAGAAACACAAGATACAGAAGCATTTACAAGTGAGACAGATGCTCAACAGACAGAAACCGAGCAAACTTCGGAGCAATTTACATCAGAAACAGAAACTGAGACATCGGCAGAAACTGAGGAACAGATTCCGGATAGCATAGAAGTGGAGAAGCTGGAGAAAGAAATACAGGAATGAAGAACCTGAAAGTATGATTCTTCCTTTTTACAATGAAAGAAATAAGAAAAATGTTCAGGATAAAAATAATTATTGGGGACGGATAGAGAGGGTGACATCATGCAGCTTACAAATACAACAGATTATGCCATTAGAATCGTATGTTATCTAGCATCAGAAAATAAGGTAATAACTACAGCAGAACTATCTCGTGAATTAAATATTCCGGCAAGTTACATTCCTAAAATAACAAAGCAATTAAAAGAAAAAGAAATTGTTAAAGCGGCAGAGGGATCGAATGGAGGCTATATGCTGGAAAAACGACCGGAAGAAATTTCTCTTATGGACGTTATTAACTGTACAGAGTCAACAATGGCAATTAGCAGATGTCTGGAGAAGGACGGATACTGTTCCAGAAATTATTCAGATTGCTGCAAGGTACATAAGGTATTACTGGATCTGCAGAACACTTATAATAACAGGCTGGAAAATGTGAAAATATCAGATATTATCAGACCTGGAAAAGATGAATATTTTGGACGATTTTATATCATTCTGAAAGTTGATTTAGCGGAAAACAGTTATGAATGTATCTATTCTCATAACAGGGGGATTTATGATGATGTAAAAACTGCAGGAACATATGATGATTTTCTGAAAGTATATTGTGAAAAATATGTATGTGAAAAGGATTGTGAAAAACTGCAGGAATTTTTGAAAAGCGATTCGTTGACAGAGCATTTGAAAAAGGGCTGTTCAGAAGAAGATATCGTTTATCAAAGAAGAAGCGAGAAAAACTCAGAGACTTATGTTTGGATGGAAGTAAAAAGATTTGTGGATGAAAATGAGAAAACTGCTGTTATTACATTCCATAATGCAAAAGTTATTCCTAACACAATTGTAAATATGGAACGGGAATTAAGACAAAAAGCACAGGATGAGACAAAACAGTATTGGGAAATGGTTTCGCTTCTGGCTGCAGTGTTGAATCACAATAATCTTATAGAAACAGAACATCAGGATGATATCTGTTTTTATACAAAACAAGTGTATCTTCAACTACAGAAAAACTATCCGGAGTATGGGATTACAGAGGAAGAAATAGAAAATGTCTCTCATCTGTCTCCAATTCATGATATTGGAAAAATCCGTGTGCCGATAGAGATATTGAACAAAAACGGTAAATTAACAGCTGATGAGATGGGAATTGTAAAGCAGCATCCTCTTACAGGGGCAGAGATGACATTGCGGTTTCCACGAGGAGCTACGACAGAAAAACTTAATAAGTATAGCTATGAAATATGCAGATATCACCATGAAAGATATGATGGTTCTGGTTACCCGGATGGACTAAAAGGTGATGAAATACCACTTTGTGCTCAGGTAGTAGGCCTTGTGGATGCTTATGATGCATTGGTCAGTGTACGCCCCTATAAAAGAAAATTAAAGCATGAAGAAGCCATAAGAATGATTGCCAACGGTGAATGTGGTGTATTTTCAAAAAAACTATTGCAGTGCTTTATAGCAGCGGCAATGCAGAAGGAATGGATAAAAAGGCAGATAGTTGAGAAAAGGAAAATATGTTTTTAGGAGGAATTTGTGTGAAGAGGAAAAAGAGATGGCTAAGATGGATAGCCTGGACACTTTTATTGGTTTTGTGCATGAATAGCGCAGGAACGACAGTTTTGGCAGTTTCAGTGGAAGAAGAGAATATTCCAAATATAAATAGTACTCAAGAGGGTGAAATGCGCACAGAAGATTTTATTCCGGAGGAAAGTACATCATTGTCGGAAGAGACGTCGAAAGAAGAAAATACTTCGCCATCAGAAGAGACTCCTGGAGAGGAAATCACCCCGCCATTAGAAGAGATTCCGGAGGAAGAAATTACTCCATCCCAGGGAGAGCTTTCAGAAGAAGAAAAAGCCTTCGAGGAGCAGATTGCACAAGAGGAATCACCGAAACTTCAGGAGATTTCCGAAGGATTTGATATTGATTTCTATGTCATTATTGATGGAAACAAGGTAAAGCTTCAGCATAATGACATTACCGGCATTGCAACATGGAAAGACGGAAGAACTACCTACTATGGTGTTTCCATTGAGGACCTGCTCCTGATATATGAAGAATTTGGATTTGTGAAAAATGGTGAGAATCAGAATCCGGATGCAAATAATAAGTTTGTATCTGCATACCGGGGAAAAAGCGGGATAGAATACGGAAAAGTTTATACAGACACAGAATCCGGAAAGACATATGTTTCTTACAATTATGGACAGAATAAACAAGGGGAAGCGATAGATGTTTACTACCTTCCAAATGGAAAAGGCCTTGCATTAAATTTAAAAGATTCTGTAAAAAAGGACAACTCGTTTTATTCCGTAGAGGTAAAGGGAGAAGGGCAGGATCGGATTCGTTATGCATTAACAGGAACTGTAGTGGAAGAAGCTGTGGCTGATTTTAATCCCCAATTGTCGGACCAGACAGACCAGATCGAATGGACCTGTATGGGAACAGATGATAAGGTGATAGATGGTATACGGGAATCAGGGAACCAGACGAGGTTCACAATCGGAAAGATCACACAGTCTTATGTGATCCAGAGAGCGGATCAGACAGCCTTTGACATTCAGTTTTATATATATGCAGACAATGAGGTTCGAAAGCTGCCGGCTGATTCTCTGAAAAAGGTGTATAAATGGAACCGTCAGGGCAGATGCTATTTATCTGTCAGTGATCTTGCTGAGATTTATAGAGAGTTCGGCTTGAATGCAGAGGAAACACAGTCCGGAAATTATTTTCCATATACAGTCCGTGGTGAGAAGACATTAGCACAGGCGACAGTGGTAACTTATAAAGGACAGCAATATGTATCTTATAACCTGGACAAGCAGGAAGCAACTGTACCAACAGACGTTTATTATATGCCAAAAGGAGCATCTGATGGCGAAAAAATTCCGGATAATAATTCAGACCAGATTAAGCAGAATAAGAACAGTTTCTATTCGGTTACAGTGATCAATCCGGATGGAAATCGAACTGTGAGTTACTATAAGAAAGATTCTGCGGTCACAATTTCCGTTGATCCTGGAGATACGAAGGAAAGCGACTGGCTTTGTGCCAGTGAGGATGAAAATAAAACAATTTCTCCGGTGAAACAGGGCGATAAACTAACCTTTTCTATTGGAAAGATAGAGCAACCATATACGGTTGCATGCAACACTTTTGCACCAGCAACCTTGAACATTAAATTCTATACTTTTGTAAATAATGAGAGATATAATGTTCTAAACGAAGAAATTCCTGTTATAAAAGATACTACAACAAAGCCGGGAACAGTTTATTATTATATTTCTAATGATGAGTTAAAAAAGCATTTTGAAAAATTTCATTACGATGGTTCTATTCAAAATGGAGCAAAAGAGCGTTTTTATTATTCCAAGAGAGATTACGATACAATCCATAATGCAGGGAAATACACGATAGAAGGTCATGAATGTATTTATATAGGAAAGTCCGGAGAGCCGATGGATGTGTATTACCTGCCAAATGGAGAAAAAATTGATCCCATGAGTGCAAAGACCTTATTCGAACACGACGATAATAGATATAACGGTTTTTACAGTGTGACAGTACAGGATGAAGATGGACAGGTTTACAGCGAAACAGCTTTGCGTGATCTTCCGGCAATTGATTTTGTTGCAAGAAAGTCAACACTTACAAGAACAGTTAGTACAAAGCCGCGTGTAGAAGAACAAACGCAGGATATAAACTGGGAATGCAGAAAGGAAGATGGTACTCTTTCAGCGGTTACATGGAGTAAAAATGAAGCAAAGCATACCATGAGCTTTACTATTAAGCCAGATGATGCAGTACGTCCATATGTGATTGTTCCTGATAATACAGAAAAACCGGCAGCAACAAAAGAAGCAAATATTAGTTTTTATGTATTTATCGATGGACATTATAAGCTGATAAAGAACCTCAATGCTGAGCAACATTACATAATCAAAGCAAACAGTGGCCGAGCCAGTCGTTATTATTTGCGAGCTACACCAGATGATACGATTTCTAAAATTTACAGTGAGTTTGGTTTCACTCCGAGCAAGCTGGAGCCCGGCGCAGATCAGAAAGAGAAGATTCTGTTTGGTTATGCGACAGACAGCCGTGTGTTTGTACAGCACCCTTATAAGGACAACGATGGTACATGGTATATTCCTGTCCTGAAAAACGGGAAAGATGTATCTGTCTATTATTTCTCACAGCCAAACCCACTGAATCCAGACAGAATCGAAAATTATTTTGATCGTTTGACAGGACTTTCTTCTCAGGTTGGGCTGGCAGGAAGACATTTCAGTGTAGAGGGAAGTTTTCATCTGATTGAAGTGTTGGATCCACTGAACCTGACCAAAAGAGAGGCGATTAAGAGACAGTATGTAGGCCATGGGGAAGCATATACTGTGGAAGTACCAAAGAGGGCAAGTTTAGAAGGTGAGTATTATGGCAAGGAGATTGTCTGGAGTTGTACATCTAATGACAGGGACGAAAATGAGGTTCTTCCGGAACCGTCCGGAGATGATAAGGTAAAATTTGAAATTCCGAATGTTAACTCATCTTATGAGGTGATCGCAGACAAACCGCTGGAGTCTGGGGCAGTCAGGGTTATCTATAATACAACTCGTTATATGAAGAAACTTCCTAAGGAAGCTAAGTTGACCCCTCAGGTTGAGAATAAGACAAGACATACAGATGATTATGAGAATGAAATAGAAGCTGGAAAACATAACGTTAAGTCACCATATCCTCTGGTTTATGATCATGAAGATAATGACAGCAAAGAGTTGGAACAGTATGAATTCGATCATTGGGATTACAGAAACAAAGACGGAAAGTGGCAGGAATGCGGTGCAGGGGATTCTATTTCTGATCTTATAAATAATAGTGCAAGACAGCCAATCACCCTCTATGCAGCGTGGCGTAAGGTGAGTAACCAAAATCGAAAACAGGTACAGTTTTATATCTGTAAGTCAGCGATGCCGGAAGATGGTTCGGTAGCATTACCAACCACGAATGTAGACGATTATACAAGTGCGGTTGCCGTGGCAAACTGTAATGTGAAGGCAAGTATATTGCATGATGTTCCAGTTCTTGGAAATAAGAATCCATCTACGTGGGAACAGTATGCGGATGGAAATAAGAGAGTGCAAGAACTTTTGCAGGGAACTAAACCAGATGAGGGATATATTGGAAATGGAGACTATATCTACAAGATAGATAGAATTCCTTCCGATGAAGAGGTATTCCAGACAATTCGTGAAAGCGGACGTATGATTCGTATCGGAGACAGGGAGATTCCGCCATCGAAATTAGATACCGAATTCTTTACGATTTATTGGTATTCTTTCAAAAGTGAAATGTCCGATGGGTGGCATATTGACGGACGTATTGTAGCAAAAAATGGTTACCTGACAGTAAAGAAAGATTTTGTCGGAATGCCGGAAGCAATAGAGGAAGTCAAGAAAGATTATTATATCCAGGTAGATATGGATGAAAAGCTTTTAGATGGAAAACCGCAGCCACCTGCATTTCATGAGCATATGAAACTTGTGCTTCCTTCAGAAGATAGCCAGAAACCGGATGCAGAAGCTCCGCAAGCGGAGGATGCTCCAATAGAAGTTGTAGGTACATGGACAGATGAAACACATACAAGCTGTACGTGGATCGTTAAGGCGGACTCATTCTGGAAATACACATTAAAAGAGTACAACTATAAGCCAAAAGATTCGAATGTGAAATTTTCAGGTTGGTACAATGTTCGCAATTCTCATGAACAAGGAGATAATGTAAATTCATGGGAAGCATATCCAGAAAGTGGAATTCAATTCACAGGACGTGGAATTGGACGCGGTGGTGAGACTCTTACTATTGAATTGGAGAACCGTTATCAGAAAGAGGGAATACTCACACTGAACAAATTTGATGAGTCTACCGGACAAGGAATGGAGAAGATCAATTTTGCTGTTAGTAAGAACGGTGTTGAGGAGGAAGCGGTAACAACTGATAAATACGGAATCGCACAACTTCATATTCCGTTACAAGATGAGAACAAACATAATCGAACAGCAACTGAGACGTATTTGTTGCGAGAGACAAACTTACCGACGGGATATGTAGACACAGGAGATATACAGATCACAGTTGAGATTGCCAATGGAGCATTCAAAATCACTGATGCAAAACTGGTGGATAGGGAGGCTAACGAAAATCAGGAGGCTGTTAAGGCACCAGTTGATGGTAAGATAGACGGAAAATCTGTTCTGCTTCAGCGGGGAGATACCAGCCTTAATATCCGAAATTTTGCTAAAACAGGCACTCTGCATATCAAAAAGACATGGGAAAATCCAAATGATGCACTGACGGAAAAACAGGTGAAAATCAGATTGTATCAGAATGGAATTTCTACAGGACAGGAATTCCTGCTGAATGAAGAGAACGGATGGGAACACACAGTCGACAATGTTCCACTATTCCAGGACAGAAATCCGGTGGAATATAAGGTGGAAGAAATCGAGATAGGAAAGACACATTATTCTTCGGACTACGGGGATGGTTTCCTATATTATGAAGTTATTTATCCAGAGATTCAGTATTTCGATTCAAATGGACAACAAATATTCCCGAAGGATGAGAATGAGTTCAAGGATGTTTCCAAGATGGAACTGGAAGTGCAGAATCTGCATTTCAATCTTGCTGAACGAAGTTTCTTAAAGACGGATGATCTTCCAAGAAACCGACTTGCTGGTGCAGGTTTTCTGTTCTACAAAGTACCGTATGATGATGTTACGAAAGAATATGCGGATGATACAGGATATACAGTAGATTATGACAATACACAGAGCAAGGACGATATCGTTCTGAAAAAGGATGGAAAAACGTGTACGACGTATCGTTCCTTAGAAACAGATGAAAATGGAATGCTTCAATTACCGGAGGACTTTGAGAACGGACGATACTGGATGGTAGAATCTGTTACTCCAAACAAAAAGGACAAAGCAGATAAAACCAAAACACAGTATCAGGATAATTTTAATTTATATATGGTCGATGTAGAATCCGATATTTTATTCCTATATGAGAAATCACCGATGACAAATACCTGGAGAGCTGTTTCGGACAGACATATCGTCAATCATCCGCAAAAAGGCGGGGTGACGGTTGAGATTACAAAGGAAGTCACTGGTCCACTTGGAAACCGCAAGAAGCCATTTGATATGGAAATTCTCTATTGGGAAGATGGTCAAAAGCTGCGTAGCAAGACAATTAGAACTTCTTTGAAACATGGAGATAAAGTTACATTAAAAAATGTAGATATATCTTCGGATATCATAATAACAGAAACTGTTGATACATCAAAATACGCTGTTTCGATTTCTAAAAAAGAAGAGAATGATAAGTATTCAAATCCAGTGCAGGCAACATCGAATGGAAATACAGCTGTCATGAAACAGCGGATTGAGGCTGCACGAGGAGACGTGATTGAGTTAAAAATCACAAACGAAAACACACAATTAATACCGGAAACAGGGGTTCGTCTGGAAACAAGCAGGCATGTATGGTTACTATTTGCCATAAGTATTATCATGATTCTGTTTTTCAGAAGAAGACGGAAAATAAGATAAACACTGCTATGGAACAAAACTTGCAAAAATACATCAGACATTTTACATGTTTGTTGCATTGGAATAAAAAAAATAAACCACTATAATAATGGTATGCTCCCCGTCAAGAGGACAATAAAAAATAATAAATTTTTGTATCGTCAGCCATGCTATGGCTGGCGATATTTTATGCTGCTTTTGTATATTGCTCATGATATTTCATTGGTGTCATTACATGCAGTTTCCTTTGAAGTCGTTGGTTGTTGTAGTAATCTATAAGTCAGTTATAGATAGTACAAAGATAGGATTCTTTTATCAGGTACTGGAAAAGATGAAAGATATAAATCAGTTGCAAGCGTTTATACCGGAGTCATTGAATAAACTTCGCCAGTACGATATTCAGAAAAATGGAGAGCTGGTTGATACATTGGAATGTTATCTGAATGTCAACCAAAGCTTAAAAAAGACTTCTGAATTAATGTTTATTCATTATCGAACTGCTTCATATCGTTTGCAGAAAATAATAGAAATAACGAATATAGATTTTAATAATCCAGCAGAAGTGCTTAGTGTTCGAATTGGATTGATAGCAATTCGAGTTCTTGAAGTAATGTAGAATTTTTAAGAATCTTTTGGAGAGGCAAAGATGAGATTCATAATATTAAAAATATTGGAATTGTTATAAAAGATAACGAATCACATGGTTAGTG
>ENA-ORMJ01001604-ORMJ01001604.1-human-gut-metagenome-genome-assembly--contig:-NODE-1604-length-13146-cov-2.637996_pt1 | contig 13146 bp, 10 predicted proteins | sample MGYA00242100_ERZ508989 | MGnify/ENA primary metagenome ERZ508989 (study PRJEB26280, sample SAMEA2531403) | human gut metagenome | biome: human gut; feature: human-associated habitat; material: faeces...
AGCTTCTCCTCCATCACCTGTGTGTCTCTGTCATGTAGAAACTCCGCGATCTCCGAAAGCGGCAGATCCAGCACCCGCAGATAACGGATCGTATTCAGCACTTCAAGCTGACGGACTCCATAATAACGATAGCCTGTTTTTTCATCCACATACTCCGGTTCCAGAAGTCCTTCCTGCTCATAATGGCGTAAAGTCCCCATGCTGACATGAAAAATTTTTGCCACCTCTCCGATCTGGAGCAGTTTTTTATCCTGCATAATGTCCCTCGTTTTCAGATTTTTTCTTACTGTTGTTACCCTTTTTGCACATGATATACCGCGTCTCATACCATGTCAATCCCCTCGCAGAATATAAAAAGCCTCTCTTTCGTACAATCCCTAAGGTATATTTTTCCTGTTTTCTTTATATCTTTAGATAAAAGCCTTTTCGGAGTCTGTCATGCCAAGGGACAAACAAAAAGCTTCTTCCCGGATGGATATGACCATGCTGACCCTGGTGATCCTCCTGACTGTTTTTGGTCTTGTCATTCTTCTCAGTGCCAGCGAATACAATGGCAGAGTCCGTTTCCATGACTCTGCCTATTACTTCAAAAAACAGCTCTTTGCCTCTGCGCTCGGGCTGGGTGCTATGTATTTTGTTTCCAGTATAGATTATCACTTTTTTGTCCGGCTCGCCCCTGCAGCATATCTTCTTTCCATGCTTCTTTCAACAGCCGTGCTTCTCTTTGGACAGGAGATCAACGGTTCCAGGCGCTGGCTGAATCTCGGTCCTCTTTCTTTCCAGCCATCCGAATTTGCCAAAGTCGCTGTTGTCCTTTTTCTGACCTGGCAGATCGACCGCTCCCGCAAAAAGACGGACGGATTCTGGTTCATGTGCCGGACGATGTTTACCCTGCTTCCCATTGTCGGCCTGGTCGGTTCCAACAACTTAAGTACCGCGATCATCATTCTCGGAATTGGTGTCATTCTGATTTTTGCATCGTCACCTCATTATCTCCAGTTCATCGCTCTCGGCGGTGCAGGCATTGGATTTATCGCCATTTTTCTTGCTGCAGAAAGTTACCGTCTGGAGCGCCTTGCGATCTGGCGGGATCCTGAAAAATATGAAAAAGGCTTCCAGACGATCCAGGGACTTTACGCAATCGGAAGCGGCGGGCTTTTTGGACGGGGACTGGGTAACAGTATACAAAAACTGGGCTTCGTACCCGAAGCCCAGAATGATATGATCTATTCGATTATCTGCGAAGAACTCGGTCTCACCGGAGCCATTCTCCTGATCCTTGTTTTTGGTCTGCTCCTGTGGCGGCTCTGTGTGATCTCCATGCACAGTACAGACCTTTCCGGTGCGCTTCTCTCTGCCGGGATCATGGGACATCTGGCGATCCAGGTCATCCTGAACATCGCCGTTGTCACCAACACGATCCCCAACACAGGGATCACCCTCCCCTTCATCAGTTACGGAGGAACTTCCATTGTATTCCTTCTCGGTGAAATGGGGCTTGCCCTGAACGTCAGTCATCACCGCAGATAAATCTTATGTATAAAGATAACCAACTAATGTCTTTTAGAAGAAAAATCCTCCCACAAGATAGACCACAAACGCTGCCAGCCATGCGATCACGCATTGCCCGATCACAACACCAACTGCCCATTTGCCACCAAGTTCTCTCTTTATAGAAGCGATCGCTGCCACACATGGTGTATACAGAAGACAGAACACCAGAAGGCTTGCTGCTGAGAGCGGTGTAATACAGGAAAGCAGTGTCGCTGTATTTCCAAACAGAACAGACAGTGTGGAAACAACACTTTCCTTTGCCATAAATCCTGTGATCAGTGCTGTGGAGATCCTCCAGTCGCCAAATCCCATCGGTCTGAAGATCGGTGCCGCTACACTTGCCACCATGGCAAGAATGCTGTCTTTGGAATCCTCCACAATGCTGAGATGCGCATTGAATGTCTGCAGGAACCAGATCACAAGCGTTGCGACGAAAATAACTGTAAATGCTCTCTGCAGGAAATCTTTTGCCTTATCCCAGAGAAGATGTCCGACATTCTTTGCTCCCGGCATACGATAGTTCGGAAGTTCCATAACAAACGGAACCGCCTCTCCACTGAACAGTGTCCGGCGCATCAGAAGTGCCATCAGGATTCCCATCACGATCCCTCCAAAATACAGTGCGATCATCACGATCGCTCCATGTTCCGGGAAAAACGCCGCTGTAAAAAATGCATAGATCGGAAGCTTCGCAGAACAGCTCATAAACGGTGTCAGCATGATCGTCATTTTACGGTCACGCTCTGACGGAAGTGTACGGCTCGCCATAACTCCCGGTACGGTACATCCAAAACCGACCAGCATCGGAACGATGCTCCTGCCGGAAAGCCCGATCTTACGAAGCAGTTTGTCCATCACAAACGCAACCCGCGCCATATATCCACTGTCCTCCAGAAGCGAGAGGAAGAAAAACAACGTCACGATAACAGGAAGGAAACTCAAGACACTTCCCACTCCGTTAAACACACCATCGATCACAAGAGAATGAATGACATCGCTCACATTCGCTGCCGTCATCCAACGGTCCACCATACCTCCAAGTGCCGTGATCCCCATATCCAGCAGATTCTGGAGAAATGCTCCGATCACACTGAATGTCAGGAAAAACACAAGTCCCATGATTCCCACGAAACACGGGATCGCTGTATATTTGCCGGTCAGAATCCGGTCGATCTTCATACTGCGAAGATGTTCCTTACTCTCTTTTGGTTTGACAACCGTTTCATCACAGACTCTCTCAATAAAATCAAACCGCATATGTGCGATCGCCGCCGCCCGATCGAGTCCACGTTCTTTTTCCATCTGCTTTATGATGTGTTCCAGAGTTTCCTTCTCATTCTGATCCAGCTTCAGGCTGTCCATGATCAGCTGATCTCCCTCTGCCAGCTTTGCCGCTGCAAAACGGACCGGGATTCCTGCTGCCTGTGCATGATCCTCGATCAGATGCATGATTGCATGAAGGCATCGATGAACAGCGCCTCCGTCTTCATTTGCATCACAGAAATCTATGATCCGTGGTTTCTCCTGGTATTTCGCAACGTGAAGCGCATGCTCTACCAGTTCGTCAATACCCTCGTTCTTGGCTGCCGAGATCGGTATGACCGGAATTCCAAGCATTTCCTCCATGTGATTGACCAGAACAGAGCCTCCATTCTGTCTCACCTCGTCCATCATGTTCAATGCAAGGACCATCGGCACATCCAGCTCCATCAGCTGCATGGTCAGATAAAGGTTTCTTTCTATATTAGTAGCATCAACGATATTGATGATTCCCTTCGGGTGCTCATCCAGGACAAAATTCCTCGTTACGATCTCTTCGCTGGAATACGGTGACATGGAATAAATTCCCGGAAGGTCTGTTACCAGTGTATTGCTTTTGCCACGGATCATTCCATCCTTACGGTCTACCGTAACACCCGGAAAGTTTCCCACATGCTGGCTTGATCCTGTAAGCTGGTTAAACAGCGTCGTCTTGCCACAGTTCTGGTTTCCCGCCAGTGCAAATGTCAATGGTACATGATCCGGCAGTGGATGTTCATCCTTCTTTTCATGGAACTTTCCACCCTCGCCAAGTCCCGGATGCGGCATCGCCTCGGCTGCTTTCTTCTGCAAAGGCGTTGGCTTCTGTTTCGTTTCTTTTGCATCACGGATATTTTCAATCTCAATCTTTTCCGCATCTGCAAGACGCAGTGTCAGTTCATAACTGTGGATACGAAGTTCCATCGGGTCTCCCATCGGTGCATATTTCACCATGGTCACATCACCCTTCGGAATCAGACCCATGTCCAGAAAGTGCTGTCGCAAAGCCCCCTCGCCACCGACAGAGCGAATCGTCGCGGTTTTCCCGATCGGCAGTTCTCTTAATGATGTCATAATCTGCTTTCCTCTTCTTTCCTCTGTTCTTTAGTTTTTATTGATATTTATTACTGTTCACAGGTAATATCCCGCGAGGTGTTTTGCCATGAATATGGCAAAATCCCGAGACATACGGGGCAAAATGCCATCACCGAAGGTGATTTGGAATGCATTTTGACCAAATTACTGTGAGCGAAGCGAACAGTAATGATACTTTTTCTCAGTACGTACGAACTAACCGTATTCTAAATGAGAATATTTGTCAATAGTTATTCTGTAAAAAGTCAAAATATCGTAGTTTTTGGTCAGATTCTCATAAGATTTTTTTCATTCTGACCATTATAATAAAGTACAGAATTTAAGGAGGAATTTCTTATGGAACGTAAATGGTGGCAGGACAAAGTAGCCTATCAGATCTACCCAAAAAGTTTTTATGATTCAAACAATGACGGAATCGGTGACATTCCGGGAATTATACAGAAATTAGATTATCTCAAAGATCTCGGTGTGGATATTATCTGGATCTCTCCATGTTATCCATCCCCTTTTGCAGATCAGGGATATGATATTTCGGATTACTATGACATCAACCCTGCATTCGGAACTCTCGAAGATATGGACCATCTTCTTGCCGAGGCACAAAAACGCGATATGTACATCATCCTGGACCTGGTTGTAAACCACTGCTCTGATGAACACGAATGGTTCAAAAAAGCCTGCGAGGATCCGGATGGAAAATACGGAAACTTCTTCTACATCGAAGACCGCAAAGAAGGAGAGCTTCCGTGCAACTGGAGAAGTTATTTCGGAGGCTCAGTCTGGGAACCGCTCCCGGGACATCCGGACAAACAATATCTCCACGTCTTCCACAAAAAACAGCCTGACCTCAACTGGGAAAACCCGGAAGTACGCGAGGAAGTTTACAAAAACATCAACTGGTGGCTTGACCGTGGAGTCAGTGGATTCCGTATTGACGCGATCATCAATATCAAGAAAAAACTTCCATTCAAAGATTACCCGGTTGACCGCCCGGACGGACTTTCCAGTATCCACTATATGCTTGAGGATGCAACCGGTGTCGGAGAATTCCTCGGCGAGATGCGTGACCATACTTTCAAACCACACGATGCTTTTTCTGTAGGTGAGGTTTTCAATGAAAAGGAAGAAGAACTTCCTGATTTCATCGGAAGCAACGGATATTTTTCCAGTATGTTTGATTTCTCCACGACCGTATTCGGTGGAAGTCCGAACGGATGGTACGACCACAAAGAGATCACACCGGAAGATTACAAGGAATGCTGTTTCCACTCTCAGAAACGTATCGGCGATATCGGATATCTGTCCAATATCATCGAAAACCACGACGAGCCGCGAGGTGTCAGCCACTACATTCCTGACGGAGATCTTTCTCTCCAGAGCAAGAAATTCCTGGCTGCCATGTACTTCATGCTCCGCGGACTGCCGTTCATCTATCAGGGACAGGAGATCGGTATGGAAAACCTGACATTCACTTCTATTGACCAGGTAGATGATATCAGTTCCATCGATGAATACCATGTAGCCCTGGATGCCGGCTGCACCGAAAAAGAAGCTCTCGCCTGTGTCTCCAGATACAGCCGTGACAATGCCCGTACACCGGTCCAGTGGGATACCACCGAAAACGCAGGATTTTCCAAAGGTACTCCATGGCTTCCTGTAAACCCGAACTACAAAGACATCAATGTAGAAGCTCAGGTAAATGACCCGGATTCTTTATTCTCTTTCTACAAAGCACTGATCGCTCTGCGCAAAGACCCAGAATACAAAGAAACCATCGTTTACGGTAAACTGATCCCTTACCTTGAGGAACAACACAATCTGATGTCCTATTATCGAAAAGGCGACAAAACTCTCCTGGTTCTCGGAAACTTCCAGAAAGAACCACAGAGTGCAGTCCTTCCATCTGCATACAAAAAAGTACTTCTCAACAACTACCCGGAAGTATCTGTAAGCGGAAATACTGTAACACTTGACAATTATCAGGTTTTGATCCTGGAGCTTTAATATTACCCCCTTAATATTGCTTGTTTATTTATCATCTTTTCTTTCTTCAGGCAACTCCAGTAATTAAAAAAAAGCCCCCGCGAAGTTTTCCTTACTTCGCAGGGGCTTCTTTAGTATCTGGGTATTTTTTATTTGCAGAGTTCTTCTGCCATCTTGTCCAGTTCTTCGATATTTTCATCACTTAAAGAAGACATGATCTTGACTGTATTGTCCAGCCAGGTGATATTCTTGCTCTTCTCGAATTTCGCCTGCATAACTTTGGCTGCATTCGGAGCCCAGCTTCCGTTCTCGATCAGACCGATGGTTCGGTTCTGGTAGCTTCTCTCTGTCAGATGATCGATGTATGTCTTCATGAATGGGAAGATATCTGCATTGTAGGTAATGGTTGCAAGAACCAGTTTACCGTAGCGGAATGCATCCTCAACTGCCTTTGCCATGTCATCTCTGGCAAGGTCAAATACAGTAACCTTCGGGCAGCCTTTTTCTTTCAGTTTCTCAGCCAGGATTTCAACAGCTTTCTTAGTATTTCCATAAACGGATGTGTATGCGATCACAACACCCTCATCTTCTACTTTATAAGAAGACCAGATATCATATTTCTCAATATAATGTCCCAGATTCTCAGTCAGAACCGGTCCGTGCAGAGGGCAGATGATCTGGATATCCAGAGTTGCAGCCACTTTGAGAAGCTTCTGAACCTGCGGACCATATTTGCCGACGATACCGATATAGTAACGGCGTGCTTCGCAGTCCCAGTCTTCCTCTACATCAAGTGCGCCGAATTTACCAAATCCGTCAGCAGAAAACAGAACTTTGTCTGTACTGTCGTAAGTTACCATAACTTCCGGCCAGTGTACCATCGGAGCAAACACGAAAGTAAGCACATGTCTGCCAAGGGTCAGGGACTCACCATTTCCAACTTCAAGAGTTCTGCCCTCAAGATCCAGGTTTCTGAAGAAGTTCTTCATCATGCCAAAAGTCTTGGTATTTGCCACGATCGTTGTATCCGGATATGTATTCATAAAGTTCTCGATATTTGCTGCGTGGTCCGGCTCCATATGCTGAACTACCAGGTAATCCGGCTTCGCGCCATCCAGAACTGCTGCGATGTTATCGAGCCATTCCTTTGTGAAGTTTGCATCAACAGTATCCATAACTGCGATCTTCTCATCCTTGATCACATAAGAATTGTACGCCATTCCATTCGGCACATCATACTGACCTTCAAACAGGTCTACCTGGTGATCATTTACACCTACATATAAGATATCATTCGTGATTTGCATTGTAATTTCTGCCTCCTTGACTTTTGTCATTTCATTGTTTCTTCTATTATAGCATCCTTTTTCTGGAAAAGAAACACTTTTAGTTGAATACTTTACTTTTTTTATCCAGTTTCAACTCTCTTCGTATTTTTCCCGTTTTTACTGTAAAAAATCCGTCGAACGTGGTATGATAGAAATAATCTCCGGAAATATCCCGGAACAGATTATGTGATTTTAGTTTTGGAGGAAATAATCTTGAGAAAACAAATATTAAGTTATCTTGAAAAAAACAGCAAAATGGATTCCAAAGAGATCGCCATTCTGCTTGGCACAGAACCAGATGTTGTCGAAAATGAGATCCGCAAGATGGAAGAAGAAAAAATCATCTGCGGCTACCACACCATGATCGACTGGGACAAGACCAGCTCCGAAATGGTCACTGCACTGATTGAAGTGCGTGTAACACCACAGCGTGGCCAGGGATTTGATTCCATCGCAGAACGTATCTACAAATATCCGGAAGTCCGTTCCGTATATCTGATCTCAGGCGGCTACGATCTGATGGTCATTCTCGAAGGCAAAACCCTCAAAGAAGTTTCCCAGTTCGTAACAGACAAACTGTCCACACTGGATTCTGTCTTAAGTACCGCAACCCACTTCATCCTGAAGAAATACAAAGACCACGGTACGATCTTCGATCAGAAAATCAAAGACGAAAGGATGCTGGTGACACCTTGAGAAAACTTGTAGCAGACAAGGTGGCAGCCATCCAGCCATCTGGAATACGTAAATTTTTTGACATCGTAAGTGAAATGGATGACGTAATCTCTCTCGGTGTCGGTGAACCTGATTTTGATACTCCATGGCATATCCGTGATGAGGGTATCTACAGCCTGGAAAAAGGCCGGACATACTACACTTCCAATGCCGGACTCCTGGAACTCCGTCAGGAGATCAGCAAATATGTACAGAACAAATACAAAGTTTCCTACGATCCCAAGAGTGAAATCCTTGTAACCGTAGGCGGCAGTGAGGCGATCGACCTCTCCATGCGCGCCATGCTGGAACCTGGAGATGAAGTCCTGATCCCGCAGCCATCCTTCGTTGCATACGAGCCATGTGCTGTCATGGCAGACGGCGTGGCGAAATTTATCGACCTCAAAGCTGAGAACGAATTCCGCCTGACCGCAGATGATCTGCGCGCAGCGATCACTGACCGTACCAAGATCCTGGTCATGCCATTCCCGAACAACCCGACCGGTTCCATCATGCCACGTAAAGAACTGGAAGAAATCGCCCAGGTTGTGATCGAGAATGATCTCATCGTAGTATCTGACGAGATCTATGCAGAACTGACTTATTACGATGAGCCGCATGTTTCCATCGCAAGCCTTCCGGGAATGAAAGAGCGTACACTCCTTCTGAACGGTTTTTCCAAGACTTTCGCCATGACTGGATGGCGTCTTGGATATGCATGCGGACCTGCTGAACTTATCAAACAGATGACCAAACTTCACCAGTTCGGAATCATGTCTGCACCGACTACCAGCCAGTATGCAGCGATCGAAGCACTCCGCAATGGTGAATCAGCTGTACAGGAAATGCGTGAGGCTTACAATGGCCGCCGCCGTTACCTGATGCACGCTTTCCGCGAGATGGGACTGGAATGTTTCGAACCTTTTGGTGCTTTTTATGTTTTCCCGTCAATCAAGGAATTCGGTCTGACTTCTGAAGAATTTGCCGAAAGACTTCTTCGTGAAGAACACGTAGCTGTTATTCCGGGATCCGCATTTGGTAAATGTGGCGAAGGATACATCCGTATTTCCTACGCTTACTCTCTCGAGAATCTGAAGCTTGCCATGTCACATCTTCAGAACTTTATCGAGAAATTACGCAGAGAAAAACACTCATAAAAATAACAGGAGCAGCAAAGAATTAATTTTTCTTTGCTGCTCTCATGTTATATACGAACATTCCAAGCGATGCCAGAATGATCAGTCCATATCCTATAAAGCTGTATTTGTCCGGAATTTCGCCAAAAAGGAAAAATCCAAGAAGTGTTGCAAATATGATCTGTGAGTAATCAAAGATCGATATCTTGCCCGCTGGTGCATAACTATACGCCGCCGTGATCGTAAACTGGCCTCCTGCTGCAAACAGACCTGCCATCAGAAGCGTTCCAAGCTGTGTAACTGTCATCGGGACATAATTAAAAATCAGATACGGAAGCACAAACAGGCAGGAACACACAGAAAAATAAAATACAATAATCGGTCCCTTGATCCCATGTGTTCCAAGTACACGGACCATCGTATACGCGATTCCTGCGCCAAGTCCCCCGCAGACTCCGATCAGTGCCGGGATCAAAGCCGTATTCTGAAATCCCGGCTTCACAACAAACAGGCATCCTATAAATGCCAGGAATACGCAGGCCCCCTGTACCGGCGTGATCTTTTCTTTCAGAATCAGAAATGAAAAGATAATTGCAAAGAACGGGGACAGTTTGTTCAGGATAGATGCGTCTGCAACAAGCAGATGATCGATCGCGTAATAGTTACACAGGATTCCCAGAGTTCCAAATGTACATCGCATGATCAGCGGACCCCAGTATGCTTTCTGTACCTTCGGCACAACATGATTTTTTGCCAGGATAATAACCGCAAAAAAAGCCGCTACCAGATTTCGGAAGAAGCTCTTCTGAACGGAAGGAAGATCCCCCGCCAGCCGGACACTGACATTCATGCAGGCAAAGAAAAATGCCGACAGAATGATCATGACCATTCCCTTTATATAATTTTCCTGTTTCATATGATTTCACCATACCTTTCTCTTTTCCAGTGTTTCTATCATAACACTATTCCTGAGGAAGATACAATAGAGATTCTTTGTAACTGTTCGCAGATAACGATTGTTTTTGTTAATTTTTCTTTCTGCAAAATTATATATAGCGATTTCGACATTTTTCGGCTATAATAAAGTCTGTACACACACTTAGAGAGACGCGGCACCTTATTACAATGCTAAAGCCGCTTCAGAACGGAGGATTATTATGGAAATTGTTTGTTTAGACCTTGAGGGCGTACTGGTACCTGAAATCTGGATCGCATTCGCAGAGGAAACCGGTATCCCGGAATTAAAGAGAACAACAAGAGATGAGCCGGACTACGACAAATTAATGAAATACCGTCTCAATATTCTGAAAGAGCACAATCTTGGACTGAAAGAGATTCAGGAAACAATTTCCAAGATTGATCCACTTCCGGGCGCAAAAGAATTCCTCGACAATCTCAGAGAAATGACACAGGTAATCATCATCAGCGATACCTTCTCTCAGTTCGCAGGACCTCTGATGAAAAAACTCGGCTACCCGACTATCTTCTGCAACTCTCTCGTTGTAGCAGACAACGGCGAGATCACAGACTTCAAGATGCGCTGTGAGAAATCCAAATACACTACGGTCAAAGCCCTGCAGTCTATCGGCTACGACACCATCGCCAGCCACAACGACCTCGGCATGATCCAGGCAAGCAAAGCAGGCTTCCTCTTCAAGAGCACCGACGCCATCAAATCCGAATACCCGGAAATCCCGGCATACGAGACTTATGATGAGCTGTATGATGCAATCAGGAAAGTGATCGAAGGATAATTCTATCAATCAATAAATACACAACTAGTGTCTTTTTGATTACAATGCAATAAAAAACTCCCCGGCAGATCGTCCCCTCATATATAGAGGTTAGCGGTCCACCGGGGAGTTTTCATTTCATATTTGTCCAATTCTGTAAATCTTACAGAAACTGGCTGAATTCTATTTTCTCTTCATTCGGTCCTTTGATCGTGAAGAAACGGACACCATTATCCCAGAATGGAAGAAAATGGATCTCGTCCTGCAGTGTGTTCATATTTTTATCGCAGATTTCCTTATAAACCTGCTCAATATCTGTGACATCGATCGCAACATGCTCAATGGCACCGATTTTTCCTGCTGCATCCTCCGACTCATAAACTTCCATAACCAGATTGTGCATTTTGAGGAAACATACCCTCGCTCCGTCATTCACTGTCTCAAACGCAGCTTCAAATCCCAGATCCTCATAAAACTTTTTTGTTGCATCCATATCCTTCGTAGGAATTCCTACATGCTGGATCCCCGTTGCATAATCTTTCATCCCGATCGCTCCTTTGCTTTTTCTTCATATTAACAGCTATTCCTGAATTTTTCCAGTACATAAAAAACACCGATTTCTAAGAAACCGGTGCTTTATTGCAACAAAAAAGCGGGTGATGGGAATCGAACCCACGTATCCAGCTTGGAAGGCTGGTGTTCTACCATTGAACTACACCCGCATCTGTAATGCATTAATTATAATACCACATTTTCCGGAAAATGCAAGCAGATTTTTAAAATTTTTTATATTTTTGTGTTTGTATATATTATTTGCTCAAGATGCACTATCCGGGACTTTAAAAAGTCCCGGATAAGTATATCCTTATCTTAGCTTTTCGACAACAACTTTGTCATATATCTTCTGATATTCTACGGGATCAAAATCTCCCGTATTTGGAGAAAGTGCACTTGCTGCTGATACTGCCACAGCATAACTCAATGCCTCTTCTGCCCTGTAATTTCTCTTAAGAGCAACTGCAAAGCCACCAACCATAGAATCACCACAGCCAACGGTATTTACCACCTGGATTTTGGGAGGTTTTCCATGATAAATACCTTCTTCACACACAAGAAGTGCTCCTTCTCCACCCAGCGAAACTGCCACATACGGAATTCCTGATTCATGAATTTCAACTGCATATTTTATTACTTCATCCATAGAGTGTATTTTAGTATCAAACAGCAGTTCCAGTTCATCCTGATTCGGTTTCACCAATGTTGGTGCTGCTTTCATTCCTTCCTGTAAAAGAACGCCACTGGTATCCAGAATAACTTTTTTACCAGCCTCTTTCAGCTTTGTAATGATCTTGGCATAAATATCTTTTCCCATTCCGCATGGAACACTTCCGGAAATTGTAACGATCTCACTGTCTTTCACAATCTCTGGCAATTGCTCTATAAACCTTGCCTCTTCTTCTGCCGAAATCTCTGATCCTGGCTCCAGATACTCCGTAGAACCATATCCTTCATCCAGAATATTGATACAGCATCTCGTTTCTCCTTCCATATGTCCGAAATGATATGCAATCCCATCCCGGGCAAGCATGGATTCCAGATACTGTCCGTTAAATCCACCAGTAATTCCTGTTGCCTGTACTTTTTCCCCGCACAGCTTAATCGCCCGGGCCACATTCAGACCTTTTCCACCTGCTGAATTTCTGCATCTGGCAACTCGCATGACAGTCCCATTTTCAATCGTATGATCCATAAAATATGCCTTGTCGATTGAAGCATTCATAGTCACCGTAGTAATCATAATCTTCTCCCCGCTTCAGTCTTATGCCTTATCTACACTTCCGCAGACTTTGATCTTTGACATTACATACTGCTTCACTTCTTCACGCCCTGATGCATTATATTTCTTTGGATCGATTGCATCCGGATTTTCCATAAGGTATTTTCTCACACCCTTTGTAAAAGCAATACGTAAATCTGTTGCATAATTTACCTTGCAGATTCCACGACTGATGCATTCTTTTACTGCATCATCCGGTACGCCGGAGGTACCATGAAGAACAAGCGGAATGGATACGACTTCTCTGATCTCACTGAGTCTGTCTACATCAAGTTTCGGAGTTCCCTTGTATACACCATGTGCCGTTCCAATCGCAACGGCAAGAGAATCCACACCTGTCGCATTTACAAACTCAGCTGCCTCAGAAGGAACTGTATATGGATTTCTATCACCGCCCTCCAGATCATCTTCCTTGCCGCCAACTTTTCCAAGCTCTGCTTCTACTGGAACACCTGCAGAGTGGCAGG
>ENA-ORMJ01001609-ORMJ01001609.1-human-gut-metagenome-genome-assembly--contig:-NODE-1609-length-13106-cov-2.939085_pt1 | contig 13106 bp, 10 predicted proteins | sample MGYA00242100_ERZ508989 | MGnify/ENA primary metagenome ERZ508989 (study PRJEB26280, sample SAMEA2531403) | human gut metagenome | biome: human gut; feature: human-associated habitat; material: faeces...
CCCCCCCTGCCATATTGACACTTCCTGCGATCAGCAAAAGTTTTCCATAGTTTCCTTTATTAGAATGACTTTTTCTCTCCGGGAGCAGCAATATATCTTTCGTTTCCAATGCCATTACTGACGGTGTCTCTCCCAGCCAGCTTTCTTTCGTGATACCGATATCACATACGATCACTCTGCCGGCATATTCATTTCCCGGCCAGAGAATACTGCCTAATTTCGCAAATGCGAATGTGATCGTGATATCTGCGCGAAATGCCATACCAAGGACAGCACCTGTATCTGCAGAAATTCCGGATGCAATATCCACTGCCACTTTTTCTCCCGGAAGTGTATTCATACAACATAATATATCTGCATAAGTACCAGTCACGTCTCTCGACAACCCTACACCAAATAGTGCATCTATGACAGTTGTTGGTCTGATCTGTTCCGGTAAATCCGTATAGACAGGAACACCATATGCATTTAAAATTTCCTGCTGGATTCTGTTTTGCTCCGAGCAATGATCTTTATTTCCAGCAAAAACAACTGTAACAGTATGTCCCTCCAGAAATAAAAGGCGGGCGATCGCAAGACCATCTCCACCATTATTTCCGCTGCCGCATACGATAAGAACTTCTGAGAGATCGACCTTTTGCTTATGGAGTTCATTTACAAATGTTATTGCTGCACGCTCCATCAGAAGAAGTCCCGGAACCTTAAAATGTGAAACGGTATTTGCGTCATATTTTTGCATTTCCCTGCTGTTTACAAGATACTTCATGATAATAAGCCCCCTGTTATAAGCAAAAAACGCCGCACAAAGATCTGTGCGGCAGCTAATTGCTTCCTGAATTTATGGCACCCTTTTCAGTTACCGTTTTTTTCTGCTTTTTTGTTTCTGACAATGTTGTAAGATAACTGCATCAAACTGTCGGAAAGATGTACATTCTCTACAACAACATTTTTATCAATGAGCTCCAGGTCTACATGCGCAAAATTCCAGATTGCGCGGATTCCAAGTCCGACTAGTCTGTTTGCAATGGCATCAGCCTTTTCCTTTGGCATAGTAAGCGCCGCAATATCCACCTGATTTTCTGCACAGAAACTCTCTAATTCATCCAGCATGCGGATTTTGATTCCACGCACGGTCACACCGTCCAATGCAGGATTTACATCAAACAGTCCTATGATCACAAAACCAAGTTTTTCAAATTTCACATAGTTTGTAAGTGCCTGTCCAAGATTACCTGCACCCACCACAATAATATTGTGTCTTTCATTTAAACCTAATATCTTACCGATTTCCTCATATAAAAACTTTACATTATAACCATAACCCTGCTGGCCAAAACCACCAAAATTATTCAGATCCTGTCTGATCTGGGATGCAGTCACATTCATTCGTTTACTCAGATCATTGGATGATATACGTTCTACACCGGCATCTAAGAGTTCTCCGAGGTAGCGGTAATAACGCGGCATTCTCCGGATAACTGCCTGTGATATTTCTTTTTCCTGCACAAAAGGTTCCACCTTTCTTACGTTCTCTCGTTTATTATAGTGATTTCCCCTGTGTCTGTCAATGTGTGAAAAATTTAACTATCTTTTTTTCAATAAGATATTTTCTGTTTTGTCAGGAAATATCATCAATCAGTTCCATCTAACTGCATTGACAGCTCTTCCCAGGTTTCATAGCAGGTTTCCAGTCGTTCCCTGCACTCCTGCTGTCTTGCTGCAAGCTCATTTAATTTTGCGGAATTAACTGCGTTTTCCGGCTTTGCACATTCTTCATCGATCATGCTTATTTCACTTTCAAGTGCGGCAATCTCTTCCTCGGCTTTTTTTAAACTGTTTTCAATTTTACGAATCCTTGCCTGCTCTGCTTTTTGTGCCTGCCAGTCGAGCTTATTAACGGCATCATCCTGTTTCTTAGGCTGCACATCTGAAGTTTCTGGCTGTTTCACATACAACTGCGTCATAATATCATGTTTTTCCAGATAATAATCATAATTTCCGATATAATTTACAATTGTTTCACCTGTCAGCTCCAGGATTCTTGTTGCTGTCTGATTGATAAAATAGCGGTCATGTGAAACAAAAAATACCGTTCCTGTATACTGGTTTAATGCAGATTCCAAAATTTCCTTGGATGTAATGTCCAGATGGTTTGTCGGCTCATCTAAAATAAGAAAATTAGCATCTGAAAGCATCAGTTTTGCCAGAGAGACACGGCCTCTTTCACCACCGCTTAAATCTGAGATCCGCTTAAACACATCATCATTTGTAAATAAAAAGGCTGCCAGTACATTGCGGATCTTTGTGTTGTTCAGCTCTGGATAAGCATCTGAGATCTCTTCAAATATGGTTTTATCCATATGTAAAAGCTGATGTTCCTGATCGTAATATCCAATGTGAACATTCGAACCAAGTGTTACCGTACCACCATCTGCCTGTATCAGATTATTGATGATCTTTAAGATGGTCGTTTTCCCGGTTCCGTTATTGCCGATCAGTGCTACCCGCTCCCCACGTTTAATCTCGAATGAGATATCCGAAAACAATGTAACCGGCGGATATGATTTTGCAAGACCTGACACCGTAAGGACATCATTTCCGCTGACCACATTTGGCTCTAACACGATCTTAATGTCTGTATTGTCCTCAACTGGTTTTTCAATACGTTCTATCTTGTCTAACATCTTTTCGCGGCTCTCCGCACGCTTGATGGATTTTTCACGGTTAAACGATTTTAACTTTGTGATAACTTCTTCCTGATGTCTGATCTCACGCTGCTGATTATAATATTGTTTTAACAGATCTTCACGGACTTTTGCTTTCTTCTTCGCAAAATCCGAGTAATTTCCCTGATATACATAAGCCTTATGCTGGAAAATCTCAACTACTTTCGTGACAACTCTGTCTAAAAAATAACGGTCATGAGCCACGATCACAACAGCACCTTTGTATGCACGCAGAAAATTCTCAAGCCATCGGATCGATTCCATATCCAGATGGTTTGTCGGCTCATCTAAAAGTAATACATCCGGCTTTGTGACTAAGAGTTTGCCAAGCGAAACCCTGGTTTTCTGTCCTCCGGACAATTCATTCATCTGCTTTGTTAAATCTTCGTCCGAAAAACCAAGTCCTTTTAAAATACCGGTTACTTCACTCCGGTATGCATATCCGCCCTGCAGTTCAAATTCGTGGCTCAGACGATGATAAACCTCCATCAGTTTTTCCAGTTCCCCACCGGTCTGCTGATTCATTTCTGACTCCATATTGCGGAGTTTCTGTTCCATTTCAAGGATGTCAGCTCTTGCATTAAGAACTTCGTCATAAATGGTTCTGTGCCCCGATACATCCTGATACTGTGCCAGATAACCGATTGTTTTATCTTTTGCAAGGATCACTTCACCGGTATCGGACGTTTCTTCGCCCATAATAATTTTAAGCAGCGTAGACTTGCCGGCACCATTGATGCCGACAATCGCTGCTTTTTCGTTTGCTTCAATATGAAAACTTACATCTTTTAAGATCTCATCTGTTCCAAAAGACTTTGAGATACTCTGACATGACAAAATCATTTTAAACTTTCCTCTAATGTTGTTCTGATTGCCTTGATGAAATTTTCGCTGTTTAATACAACCGGATTCGGATTTGTAGTAATCAGCGCAAGGTCTTTTGTCATTTTACCATCTTCAATGGTCTTTATACAAGCCTTTTCAAGTTTTTCTGCAAAATCAGATAATGCCTGGTTAGAATCAAGTTCTCCACGTTTCTTAAGTGCACCTGTCCATGCAAAAATAGTTGCAACAGAGTTTGTGGATGTCTCCTCACCTTTTAAGTGTTTGTAATAATGGCGCTGTACCGTTCCATGTGCAGCTTCATATTCATAATATCCATCCGGGGAAACTAATACAGAAGTCATCATGGCAAGTGAACCAAATGCACTTGAAACCATATCACTCATGACATCTCCATCATAATTTTTACATGCCCAGATATAACCACCCTCAGACTTCATTACACGTGCAACTGCATCATCGATCAATGTATAAAAATAGGTAATACCTGCTTTTTCGAATTTTTCTTTGTACTCTGCATCAAAGATTTCCTGGAAAATGTCTTTAAAGGTATGATCGTATTTTTTTGAAATCGTATCCTTTGTTGCAAACCACAGATCCTGTTTTGTATCCAGTGCATAATTAAAACAGCTTTTTGCGAAACTTTCAATGGAATTGCAAAGGTTATGCTGTCCCTGAACAACGCCTGCTCCGGTAAAGTTGTGGATCAGTTCTCTCGTCTCTGTACCATCTTCAGCCGTATACACCAACTCACATTTACCAGCTCCCGGAATCTTCATCTCGGTTGCTTTGTACACATCACCGTATGCATGACGTGCAATCGTAATCGGCTTTTTCCAATTTTTTACACATGGCTCAATTCCTTTAACAACGATCGGCGCACGGAATACCGTACCATCTAACATCGCACGGATCGTACCATTTGGGCTCTTCCACATTTCTTTTAAATTATATTCAGTCATGCGGGCTGCATTTGGTGTGATCGTTGCACATTTTACAGCAACACCGTATTTCTTTGTTGCATTGGCAGAGTCAACGGTAACCTGATCATTTGTCTCATTACGATGCTCTAATCCAAGATCATAATACTCTGTTTTTAAATCAATAAACGGCAGAAATAATTCATCTTTGATCATTTTCCAGAGGATTCTTGTCATCTCATCTCCGTCCATCTCTACCAGTGGTGTTGTCATTTTGATTTTTTCCATTATGTTCTCCTTTTCTATTGAAATAAATTGTCCCATCCGTAATTGTCCATATTGTGAATGGTGTTCATCATATGCTCATTTGCAAGTTTTTCTGCCAGATTGGCATCATGTTTTTTTAATGCTTCCACAATCTGTCTGTGTTCCTGATTCGATTGCACAGAACGTTTTGGATCTGCAAGTGTGATTTTACGTACACGCTGCACATAATGATGAAAATCAAGCAGCACATGTTTCAGCTCTTTACTGTCAGAAGCGTTATATAAAATCTCATGGAAACGGTTATCTAATTCCACGACTTGTTCTGAATTTCCTTTTGCTGCATGGAAATCAGACAGATATATATTTTCATCCAGTTCATCTAACTGCTCTTTTGTGATATTGTCCGCAGCCCACTTTGCACACAGTCCCTCCAAACGTGACCGTATCTCGTAAATATCCTGAATATCTTTCTTGGAAATACCTACAACATAAGCACCCTTATTCGGAATGATGGTGACTAATCCTTCCAGTTCAAGCTGGCGGAGCGCCTCACGCACCGGAGTACGGCTGACGCCTAACTCTTCGCCGATATTTTTTTCCTTCAGTTCTTCGTCTGTCGCATATTTTCCGGATAAAATATTCTCACGGATCGTATGGAACACACGGGAACTTAAGGAATAATTATCCTCTCCCATATATGACACCTCATGCTCCTATTGTTACATTTAATTCCTTACAGCATTTTTCAATTTCTTCTACTAATTCCTTATCCGTCAGTACCGTAACACGTCCATCCTCATACTGCTTGTCTACCCAGACTTTTACTTTTTTTACAAGTTCTGAGTTCTTATCGACACTCTTATCTTTCGGAAGATGATAATATGAGTTGATCCAGAGAGCAATTCCTGCAAGACCGGATGTGTTGGAAACAGATACTAATGGCGGTCTGTTTAAGAATTTTCCGGTATCAAAAATATTATAGATCTCCTCATTTTTCAGAAGTCCGTCCGCATGGATTCCAGCTCTTGTAACGTTAAAATTACTGCCGACAAACGGTGTACGGCTCGGCTGCACATATCCAAGCTCTTTTTCAAAATATTCCGCCAGCTCTGTGATCACTGTGGTATCCATACCATCGAGTGTTCCCTTTAACTGTGCATATTCAAAAACCATAGCCTCAAGCGGTGTGTTACCGGTACGCTCTCCGATACCGAACAGGGAGCAGTTGACACCACTGGCTCCATAAAGCCATGCCGTCGTAGAGTTATTAACTGCTTTATAGAAATCATTATGACCATGCCATTCGATCAGTTCAGAAGGTACACCTGCATGTGTGGTCAGACCATAAATGATACCCGGTACACTTCGCGGAATCACAGCACCAGGGAAATTCACTCCATATCCCATAGTATCGCAGGCACGGATCTTGATTGGAATCTTATATTCATCCATCAGCTTCATAAGCTCCACACAGAACGGAATTACAAAACCGTAAATATCAGATCTTGTGATATCCTCCAAATGACAGCGTGGACTGATACCTGTCTCCAAACACTCACGGATGACACTCAGGTAAAGATTCATGACCTCTCTTCTTGTCATTTTCATTTTATAGAAAATATGATAATCCGAGCAGCTTACCAGAATACCTGTCTCACGCAGACCGATATCTTTTACTAACTGGAAGTCTTGTTTGCTTGCCCGAATCCAGCTTGTAACTTCCGGAAATTTATAACCGCGCTCTAAACATTTATAGACGGCATCTCTGTCTTTTTTGCTATATAAAAAGAATTCACTCTGTCGTATCAGACCCTTCGGTCCACCCAGGCGATGCAGATAATCATAGATCGTCACGATCTGTTCTGTTGTATAAGGTGCCCTTGACTGCTGTCCATCACGAAATGTCGTATCTGTGATCCAGATATTTTCAGGCATATTATGTGGTACAATTCGGTCATTGAATGCGATCTTTGGGATCTCATCATACGGGAACAGATTATGGAATACATTTGGTTCTTTCACATCTGCTAACTGATAAAAATGCTCTTCAAGCTGCAGCAGATTCGTTTTCTTATTCATTACAACTTCTCTCATAACGTAAATCCTTCTTTCTGCCATGGCACTTGTGCCATTGACACCTATGCCATGAATGCATATTTTTACTTTTAGAGTGAATATTTTTTCATGCATAATTGTATACAATTATACTTTTTCTATATTCTATACATTTCTTCTCTTATTTGTCAAGGCATAAAATTTTATATTTTCTATAACTTGCAGTTATAAATATGTTAAAATATGCATCCTGTATATTCCTTTAAACCTAACAGAAAATTTTTTCAGATTTGTAACACTTATCTGGCTTTCACATAAGATACAGTGTAAGAAAAATTTCTGGAGGTTTTATATGAGTGATTTAGCTGCAACAAACTGTGGTGGTGGATGTTCCTGTAACGAGGGAGGATGCAATTCCATTCTCTGGATCATCATCTTATTATGCTGCTGTGGCGGTAACGGCGGATTCTGTGGTGGAAATAATGGCTGTGGTGGCAGTAATGACTGTCTGTGGATCATCCTGCTTCTCTTCTGCTGCGGCGGATGTGGTGGAAATGGCGGAGGATGCTTCTGCTAGTCTGAGCATCCATTCCATACAGGCGGCCGGTATTGCCGGTCGCCCTGTATCATTCTATTGTTTATACCAAAAACGTCTCTGCCTGTTACAGGCGAGACGTTTTTTGCCCTCCGGGCAGGATTCTTTCCTGATTCATAGATCATCGATATTATGAGTATTTTTCATTCTGATTTTTATCTGTATATTCCTGATCTTTTTCCCATTTCTGCTGTTGTATCATCTTCTCATAAATTCCACATTCTTTCGGGACTTTCTTTCTCCTGGCACACTCCTCATCTATTTCATAAACACTATTTCCATCAATAATCAGCATATTTTTATTCCTCCCTGTTTATTTTATGCTGGACTGCCTGACATCGTCACTAAACCCATCCTAAAATCTGCATAATAGCTGACATAATCTATTTTTCTGATTCATAAACTGAAAGAAAAAGGCATTCGAGTGAAAAAAACTTTTTTCACACACAAGAATGGAGATTTTTATGGAACAAAATTCATTCACGCCATTTGATAATATGACACAGACCCGAGAACTGCAGATGTTAAAAACAGCAATTCCTTATATGAAAGGCGACCAGAAAAAACAATTTGCCATTCTGATCAAATATATGGAATTACAGAATACCATCCAGGTATTTAATCAGGAAGATAAAGTCATGTCTATGTGCTCTGTCAGCGAAGAAGAAAATTCCACGCTTGCTATGCTGAACGATCTCCGGAAATTCTGTACGGATAAGGAACTCGAAACACTTGATATGCTTACGAATATGATTTCCATGATGGAAACATATGAGACGATTTTTGCATAAAATATCTTAAATCTTTTGAAAGGGAAAAATATGGAAAATGATTTTTGGAATAATCCGGGGTTGAAAAATATGTCACCCGAAAAACTGCAGTTTTTAATGAACTTTGCTTCAAAAGAAAAGCCAACAAATATTAAAGATATGATGCCATTTCTCCTTGGCACCATGAATGCGGCAAAGACAAACAATATCCAGTTTACTGATCCGGAAACAGAAATGTTAATTGCCCTGTTAAAACAAAACATGTCGAAAGAAGAGGCGGATAAGGCGGATAAGATCATCCGTCTTATGAAAGAACGGAAACAAAGCTGACAAAAGGGATGGAAACGCTCCATCCCTTTTCTATCTGCTTGCTGTTTGATTTAGTTTTACCAGATTGAAGCAACACTCACTTCTAACAACTTGTCAATCGGTGCCGGACTTTTTCCCATACCGTCTGTACCCTCAAAATATTTTGCACTCGCAGATTCAAATAAAACAAATACCGTATCATCCGCAATCGCAACTTCCTCTGAGCAAGGCGGCATCTCAACTTTTACCTTTGGATCATTTGGCTTTTTATCCAGTGCAAGGAGAGACGCATAAACTTTCAAATAAGAAGAATTGTTTCTTCCATAAGAGGTACTTAAATAAATAGATCCATTATCATCAAAAGCCACGCCCTGCACCTTGCTTGGAAGATTATAACTGCTGACTGCTGTCAGTTTATCCGCTTCTTTATCGTAACTGTAAGAATACATTTCGGAATCAAAAAATCTGGTATGTGTAGCAACCCAGAGTCTTCCGCCGTAGCAGGTAATGCAGGATGGTGTATTTTTCAGACGATATTCATCTGACAAAGCGGATGCATCAATACAATACCCCGGTACATCATTTGCAATTGTTGTGATATATTCATAGGAAATGCGCTCTAATGTATTGGAATTAGAATGGCAGATCCAGACATTTTCACCATCAAAAGCAATACCTCCAAGATGACTTTCTTTCTTCATGCCAAGTGTCACAAGATATTCACCACTCTCACGGTCAAATACCATTAACGAGCCTAAATTTTTACGATCTTCTGAATAGGCTGTGATAAGAATATAATCCGGTGTGAAGCAAAGTCCCTGCATACACTGGCTGGAACTGCTGATCAAATTGTCCTTATAATCTTTTTCTCTGGTAGAAGGCATTCCCGGAATCGAAAGAGAATCCAAAAAAGTATAAGAACATTCCTTTAACTCTTTCTGACTGCTATCACGGATCGTGCCGGTCTGGTAAGAATACATTTCTACATTATAATGATTATCGATGTTTTTTGTCCATTTTGCAAAAAGCACCATATTAGCAGGACTGTCCTCATCAATTGTTGTAACTTTTCTGGAATAATTGCAATCTGCATACCAGCCGGCAAAATTATATCCGATCTTAACCGGCACATCCAAGGTAAACGGAAGTTCTTCCTTTTTGATGTTTTTTGTATTATTACTACTGTTAATGCCACCATTTACTTCATATACGATATGATATTCCGATGGATTTTCTCCTGCAAAGAGGTCTAATGTGATATCATCACTTGCAATGGTCTCCTGTGAAGCATTCGGGAGGATGATAATACTGCAGGCACGAACCAGTTTTGGATCACTTACAAGAAAAATAAATACATATAAAATTACAAATAATTCTTTGCAAATTTTTCTGCCAAACTGCATACCCATTCCTCCCTTTTTTGTACACAGACCAGCCGGTATTACAGCCAGTCTGTGTTTTTTGCTCTGCTTTCCGGGAAGACCTGCTTCTTTTATTTTTCAAAGAAGTTTTTATGAATTGTCCGTGTTATCGAGTTTGCCTGCTCTTTCTGCGATCTCCTGTTCCTGAATATCAGAAGGAGCCTGTTCATATCTTGCAAACTCATAAGAAAAGGTTCCGCTTCCACCGGTCATAGAACGTAAATCTGTATTGTATCCATATAATTCCATATATGGGATATCAGCTACGATCTCCTGATAACCGTGTTCTGTCGGATTCATTCCAAGTACGCGTCCACGGCGCTTATTTAAGTCTCCCATGATGTCACCTGTATATTTGTCAGGTACAACAACCTTTAAGGATGCGATCGGCTCTAACAGGATCGGTGATGCCTCCATGAAACCTTTTTTAAATGCCTGAAGTGCTGCAACCTTAAATGCCATTTCAGAAGAGTCTACCGGATGATAAGAGCCATCATATAAAACTGCTTTTACTCCTACCACCGGATAAGCTGCCATCGGTCCTTTTTGCACGCCTTCCTGGATTCCTTTCTCCACCGCCGGGAAGAAGTTCTTCGGAACGGCTCCACCGACAACGCATTGTTCAAATACATATGGTGTTTCAAGATCCCCGGAAGGTTCAAAGGTCATCTTAACGTGACCGTACTGTCCATGACCGCCGGACTGTTTTTTGTACTTGTATTCCACATCCGCTTTCTTACGAATGGTCTCCCGGAATGCTACTTTTGGTTTTTTCAGTTCAATCTGAACTTTGTATCTCTCTAACAGTTTGCTTGCCACAACATCAAGGTGCTGGTCTCCCATACCGTAAAGTAATGTCTGGCCATTTTCACTGTCATTGACTGTTTTTAATGTAAGATCTTCGAGCATCAGCTTTTGCAATGCCTGCGAGATCTTATCTTCATCTCCTTTGTTGACTGCCTTATAACGTTTATAAGTATATGGTATGGAGATCTGTGTTCTTATATACAGAATCGGGTTCGCTTTGGTAGAAAGGGAATCTGTGGTAGCTGCTTTAGTCAGCTTCGCTAACGCTCCGATATCTCCCGCATGCAGTTCCTTTACTTCCTCCGGCTTATTGCCACAGAGTACATAGATCTTTCCGATTTTTTCCTCTGTATCTTTATGCTGGTTGTAAAGAAGATCATCTGTTTTGATAACTCCCGAATTAACTTTGATCAATGAATATTTCCCAATAAACGGGTCTGCAATCGTTTTGAAAATATAAGCTGATTTTGGTTTTGCAAAATCATAGTCTGCATTGTATACCTCGTTGGACTTTGCATTGATTCCGGTGCAGGAACGTTTTTCCGGACTCGGAAGATATTTTACAATGTCGACCATCAGTGTATACATGCCGCGTGCAAGAACATTCGAACCCATCAGCACCGGAACGATGCTTCCATCGGATACATTGACACGGAGTGCCTGGCGGATCTCATCCTCGGAGAACTCTTCCCCTCCAAAATAACGATCCATAAATTCTTCACTCGTCTCCGCAACAGCCTCCATCAATGCTTCCCTGCAGATACCAAGATTCTCTTTGGAATACTCCGGCACTTCTACCTTTTCCACTTCGCCGTTATCTTTCCAGCGTTTTGCCCGCTGTTGTAATACATTGACATAACCGACGAACTGTCCGTTTTCACGGATCGGAAGATGGAAAGGTGCGATCCGCTTGCCGTATAGCTGCTGTAAATCTTCTACGACCTGCCGGTAACTTGCCTCATCGATATCCATATCTGTAACAAATACCATACGCGGCAGTTTGTATGTCTCACATAACTCCCATGCCTTCTTTGTGCCGACTTCAATGCCAGCCTTACCGGATACTACGATAATTGCTGCATCCGCAGCACTGACTGCTTCTTCTACCTCCCCTACAAAATCAAAATAACCAGGTGTATCAAGGATATTGATCTTGGTATCACCCCAGACAATCGGTATCACAGTTGTGTTGATGGAAAAATGACGTTTGATTTCTTCTTTGTCATAATCGCTGATCGTGTTACCATCGGTAACTTTTCCCATGCGTGTTGTCATCCCCGCAAGATAAGCCATCGCCTCGGCGAGACTTGTTTTACCACATCCACCATGTCCAAGCAGAACCACATTACGAATCTTGTCAGTTGTGTAAACGTTCATAGCAAATCCTCCAATACATATTTTTTAGTCGATACCTCTGAAACGGCATTCGCTGTATGGTTATATTTTACTAAATTTACACGTTTATTACAACTTATTTATTCATATTTACTAACTATTTTTATATTACCCAAAATTTGTTTATATATTATGTATGCATTTTAAATATTTTTTTACCATTTGCATGGAATGTTTACATAGTGTTCACATTTCGTCCAAACTTTGATTATTTTTTTATGCAATATACACTTTTGTACTTTAACGTGTTGACTTTCTTGTGATTTATGTCTATGATAGGTAAAGAATTATAAGAATAGAATTTTAACATCTAACAGGGGGATTTCCATATATGTCACTTCAGAAAATCGGCTTTATCGGACTCGGACTCATCGGTGGTTCCATTGCAAAAAAACTGCATGCACTTCATCCGGAACTTACAATGATTGCAACTGCACATCATACCGAGACGGTTGCCGACGCTTATAAAGAACATTTAATCGTAAACAATACACCGTGTGAACTGAAAGATTTTGCAGACTGCGATTATATTTTTCTGTGCACGCCGACCAGGAAAAATATCGAATATCTGCAGCAGTTAAAAGATGTGATTTCACCGGACTGTATTATCACAGATGTCGGAAGCGTCAAGACAGAGATTCACAGGGAAGTAGAAAAGCTAGGTCTTGAAGCTAACTTTATTGGTGGGCATCCGATGGCGGGCTCTGAGAAAACCGGTCTTTCCAACGCCTCAGAAACACTTTTGGAAAATGCTTACTATATTATCACACCAACCGGAAAAAGTCCTGCTCCCGCCGTGGAAGAACTGACAGAACTGGTGCGTTCCCTTGGTGCGATTCCACTTGTTTTAGGATACGAACAGCACGATTATGCTACCGCAGCGATCAGCCATCTGCCGCACGTGATCGCATACAGTCTCGTAAATCTGGTTCGTGAATCAGATGATGAAAATGAGATCATGAAAACCATTGCAGCCGGAGGATTTAAAGATATCACGC
>ENA-ORMJ01001610-ORMJ01001610.1-human-gut-metagenome-genome-assembly--contig:-NODE-1610-length-13105-cov-23.970268_pt1 | contig 13105 bp, 10 predicted proteins | sample MGYA00242100_ERZ508989 | MGnify/ENA primary metagenome ERZ508989 (study PRJEB26280, sample SAMEA2531403) | human gut metagenome | biome: human gut; feature: human-associated habitat; material: faeces...
TCAGCAGGCTATCTTTTGCCCGCAGATAAACAGTTAACAATTGACCGTGACGGTGTAATGGCTGTTGCAGAAATGTACAACGACAGAATACCGGAGAATCCCCCGACAGGTGCAAGCGAGGACAGCTTTACGCAGACGGCAGTTATTATCATTTCAATGGTAATGATGAGTGCGGCGGTTGTGCTTGTGTTCCCGCTATCAAAGCGTAAGAGAAAACGCTAAGCAGCATTTAATATTTTATTGTCACCGGGCGGCAGAAAAGCTCTGCCGCCTTTGTGGTGGCGATTAAAGGAGGAGAAAGATGAAGAAGAATCAACCATATCATTCTCAGGTGCAACTACGGCTTACCAATCGTGATACCGGAGAGGTGATTTGCTTTAAATTCAAATCGGAACATTCGGATCCGAAAGTTATTTGTTGCTTTGCTATAAATGAACATCTTAAAGAGGGCGACTATTTGATAGAGATTATGTAAGAATGCTTGCTCGAAAACGTGCTACAGGTAGCACATTTAAAGGAGGGCGTAATGGCAAATAAAAACAAATTGCGGCACAAAAACAGCAAATCCGTCTTAAAGACCGGTCTTATACTTATCTCCGTTATAGGTGTAATCACATTCCTGATTATATCTTATCTGATTTACAGCTTACAGTGCTACGCATACGACAACAACATATCATCGGATAACTTAAATTTGTCGGTGCTGATAAAATCTATGCCATATTGGACTAATCCAACTTTTACAGCACCTTTTGACATCGGTGCAATAATGCAAATGCACGGTTCTGTTTGGTATATTTACGTTGTTGCTTTGTCACTGCTTGCACTTATGCTGTTCAGTAAAAATTACGATGATTACAAAGGCGTGGAAGCCGGAAGTGCCGATTGGGCAACTAAGCGTGACGAAAAGGAAAACAGCGATGAAACCGGTATTCCAATCGGAAACAAGTTCTATGTTACCGTTAACAATCCGCATGGACGTTACTATGAACCGCATAATCTGAACGAAATACTAATCGGCGGTCCCGGTGCAGGAAAAACATTCAGAAAAATCAAACCTGATATTATTCAGATGTATGGAAGCTATGTTGTGACCGATCCCAAAGGCGAACTTTACAGAGATACTGCAAAGCTACTTATAGATAATGGGTACAAGGTGCGTGTGTTTAATCTGATAAACATCAAAAAGACCAACGCATACAATCCGTTTGTTTATATCAATGATGAGCAGGATATTGTTGTTTTGGCAAACACCTTTATTAACGCCTCTGCCGGCGACGATGATAAAGAAGATTTCTGGTCGGGTTCGGCAAAATCATTACTTACTGCAATTATGATTTACCTTTGGAAAGCTGAAGGCGAGGTGAAATGCTTTGGTCGTGTAGTCAGACTGCTTAACAGTATCACATATAAAAATGGAAGAATAGACGAATTGTGCGAATTGGCTCGTTGCCTTAATAAACACTCAATCGAGCATCCTTGTGATGCTGCTACAATTAACTGGAACGGTATCAAAGGTACTCCTGAGGAAACTATGGGAGGTATCGCAAAGACGCTCTCAACACGTCTTGATTTGTGGGCAGTAGAAGATGTCAACGACCTGACTGTAATTGATGAAATGGACTTTGATAACATCGGCGTTGAAAAGACGGCTATATTTCTGATTGTTCCGCCCGCTGACACAACATATAAGGCTATATGCAATATGTTCTATTCGCAGTTGTTTGCACGACTTATGTACTGTGCTAATTTCAAGCATAACGGTAGATTGCCGTTGCTTGTGTCCATTGAGCTCGATGAATTTGCTAATATAGGACGCATACCTAATTTTGATAAAATCACAGCCGTTATACGTTCAAACAATATAAGAGCCTGTATTGTTTTACAGTCGTTGCCTCAGCTCAAGGCTTTGTACAAGGACAACTGGGAGAGTATTATAGGTAACTGTTCCTTATTTACTTACCTCGGTGCACCGGACTTGGAAACTCGAAAGTACATTGTTGAAAAGTTGGATAAGACAACAGTACGAATTGATACGAAAGGTCACAGTCAGGGAACGACAAGCGGCGGAAGTAGTTCTGACAATGAAAGTTATCAGGGACGTGACTTACTGACTACATCGGAGCTGCTACGAGCATTCAGAGCTTCACCGAAAATCAAAAAGAAATACGGCGGTTATATGATCGAGTTTCTCGATGAGTATCCGCCTTTTTGGTTGCACAAATTCGATACATTATCACATCCGCTTATCGATAAAGTCGGTAGCTCATTTCCGAGCGGAATACCAAACAATACCGATATAAATGAGATGTATTCCGATAATGAACAAATTCAAAAGTTAAAGGAGGTAAAAACAAAAATGGCACAGCTTATGGAACAGTCAGTGTCAGAAGAAAAGGCAATGCGTGAGCAGTCCGAGCAGAAACAGGCGGAACAAGAACGTGTCGAACAAGCAGAACTACAGCGACAGTTTGAAGAAGCCGCAAGAGATGCTCAGCTTAGCGAACATCAGAATGTGCTTGCTGAAATTGACGAAGAAGAATTGATAGCCGATTATGAAATACCGACTATCGACGAATTTATAGGATAGGAGGCATTTATATGGCACCAATGTTAGAAGATGAGATTATGCACGACACCGAAAAAATGAACAGTAAAGTTGCCGGAATAGCTCGTACAGGCAAACAGATATACGACTTCATCGAACAGTTGAAACGTGCGAAAAACTCTGCTCTGGAAAATTTAGATAACGGTTTACCATTTTCTTTTTCCGGTCAGATTACCGACCTCAGCTATTTCAATGCGAATGATATTCTGCCAAAAGAGGTTATAGACAGTATCCCTGATGCTGAACTGAAAGAAGCTGTCATATCCAATCTCGAACTGGCGGAAAAGCAAGGTTTGATTGATGTAGATCTGAATAGCGGTAATATAACATTGACAGATAGCGGCAGAGAGTATATCAATAATCCAAACTTCATTCGTGCGGCTAACATAGACAAAGCACGATCGGCTATTCGTGCAATGGAAATTCAGCACGGATTGGAAAACGATACAATCAGATACGGTATAACTCTTGAGGGTACAGATCGAGATTTGCAATTCTTCCGATTTGCTTCTAATCTTGATATTGAAGAAGTCACACTTTCACCCGATAAGAAAGCGGCTCTGCAAGTTATGGAGAACATATCCAAATGGGAAAAAGACGGACTTATTCAATACAATTCAGAAAATACAAGCATATCGCTTACAAAGCTCGGTCAGAAAAAGCTATACAGTGATTTGGCAGACGGCGTTGATTTGATTGACGAATCGGTAATAACACCAAAGAATCTTTCATCCGGAAGTTTATCAAATGCCGGTGCGGGTAGTATGGCAACGCAAGCAACTTCTCAAGCTGCAGTTCAGACTACACAGGTTGCTTCTGCAACTGCTGCACAAGCTACTACAGCCGGCGCAACTCAGGCAGCTACTACAGCCGCCACTACTGCCACAACAGCGGCTTCGTCGGCTGTACCGGTTGCCGGTGCAGTAGTGGTTACAACAAAAGTCGTTTCAGATACGGCTAAAAAAATATCAGATGCGATAATTCGCAGATAAGGAGATTTTATTATGAAAAAGGCATTCAGAAAAATAGCAAAGGCAATTTCAATCACAACCACAATCCTTCTTTCAACCGTATTCCTTGCGTTTTCAGCATTTGCCGAAGGTGGTGGCATTGGCAATGCACCCTCTTCTGTAAACACTGCTACATACAAGACCCTTGTAACACTCGTTTTTTGGGTTGTACGCATAGTCGTGCTCGGCTTAACTGCAATACCGGGACTGATTAAGATTGCACAGGGTGTCGGAAATGAGGATGTGCGTGAACGCAACGGCGGCATATCGCTATTGGTAATCGGCGGTGCTCTTTTTGCGGCAACATTTGCGATTGAGGCTTTATTCTAAGAGAGGTAGATATGAAAAAAATCAGCATCTTTCTTATATGCAGTCTGCTGATGATTTTCGGTTTATCATTTTCTGCCTGTGCGGATGCAGTAACAACCAGTGGAGTAACAGCAACAGCTGTTGCTCCAAGAGCGGTTGACAGCTCAGGAAATATAATTGATGTATCAGAAAATATAAACCACGTTGAACATACGGCTTTTGCAAAAGCAAACGCCACAACGACAGAAACCACCACCACTAAACCTGTATATAACCAAGAAGAAATGAAAAAAGATCTTGAAGACCTTGGTAAAGAAGATATGGCAGCTTCGGCAGTAGGTATCTTTGCTTGGGTAAAAGGTCTTGTTGACTGGACACAAGGAATTATCAATGCACTTGGTGCTACTATAAAAGCCGGAATAAACAGTCCTTGGGGATTCGATCTTAAGGGTTTCGTTGATTTATTTGCACCGTTTTTCAAAACTATCGGATATGGCATACTTGTACTGCTATTCGGAATTAATTTAATTCATTCTGCTATGCAGTTTGAATTAGTTAATTACAAAGGTGTTATAAAAATCCTTGTAGGGCTTTTATTGGCAAAATTATGGGTAGATTTATCAACAGATATTTGTATAGCCATAATCGATACCTGTACAGATATTGCGTCAAGTGTATTTACAAGTGCTGATGAAATGATAGTTTTTCCGTCATTTGATACGCTTAAAAGCACTGATACTGGATTATGGATTATCGGAGAACTGCTTAATCAGCTATTGGATATGGTATTGCTTGCTCCGATTATAATCGTCGCCTTAGCAATATTAATTATATGCGGGCTCATAATGATAAAACTAATGCTCCGTACTTTTGAGTTGGCGCTATATTGCAGTGTATCGCCTGCTTTTTTTGCATGCCTGTTAGGTGATGCAACAAAGGGATATTTTAAGCGTTTCATTGACGGCTTGCTCAGTTCTGCGCTATCGCTTGTATATATGGGAATAATATATCTTGCCGGATCGTACTGGTGCAAAGTCATTACAATGAATAACGTAGGTGTAGATTCGCCTATGGATGTCTTGGTTTGGCTGTCTTCAGCCGGACCGAAAGTTTTAGTAGTGCTTGCTATGGGATTTTTAATTTTAAAGCCACCGCTTGCATTACGTCAGCTTACAGGAGGTTCTTAATGATAAAATGCAAAGTAACAAAGAAAATTATGCAGGAACCCGGAACTGTAATGGGCTTTTCAATAGGGCAGGTGATAATGCTGATTGTAGGATGTGTTGCTACAATCGGCACATTGCTTTTGCTGTGGCTGGTGCTGAAAATCAACATTGATATAATTATGTGGGTCGTATTTTTGGAACTCGTTTTATTCATCGGACTTGGAGTAGTCCGTATTCAAGGGTTGACTGTATTGCAATTTATTGCTTCAAATCCCACAAAAAAGCGACCGTTTGACAGTAAAGGAGTATTCAGTGATGTCGATAATTGATAATTTATTTAACGGCTGGGCTAAAAAGAATGTGCCGTTTGGTTATGATAAACGAATTGTTATGCCAAAATCGGCGCAGGATACAATACCATTTTATGAAGTGTACGATAATGGGCTGTTTCTTACCGGAACAAACACATTTACATTGATATTCGCATTTTCAAATATAGATTATTCTTTGCTCCGTGACAAAGAGCAAGAAGAAACCTATCAGCGTTATCAGCGTTTATTGAATGCACTTCCGGTCGAAATCAACTTTCAGGAATTTATTATGAATTCTTCTGTTAATACCGCAAAGCTCAGGGATATACTGATAAGCAACAATGAAGAGATCTCCGGTGATTTACTGGATGATTACAATAAAAATCTTGAAACGTATATCACAAAGTCCGAAGACGCAACAAGTGAGAAAATAACTCTTGTTGCAATGTCGTACACGCCTAACGAAACCATAGATAATGTAAACATACTGTTTCGTTACTATCGGGAATTGCAAAATTTCTATGCGGCAATGGGCAGTGAAACGCATCAGCTTATGCCTGAAGATGTGTTTGCTGTCCTTTATGAATACTATCACCCATTCGACAATACTGAATTTCTTTTGCCGAATGATATATATTCACGTGGCGGATCCATAAAGGACTATATTGCACCATCAATGTTTGCCTTTCGCCCCAAAGAAATTGAAATCGGTAATTCGTATACAAGAATAATGTATATGGCTCGATATGACCGCACGTTAGACGATGAGTTTATAAGGGATATTCTTGATAACAATTGTAAAGTTGCCGTTTCAAAGCATATTAGACATATAGACAAATCCGAAGCGCAGGATAAGGTTAAAGACAACATATACTCACATCAAGGCAAAATTCAGGCACGCCTTGAAAAGAATCATAAAAAAGGTCTTAATTTTGTGCCATATCATTGGATGGAGCGTGAGCGTGAGCTTGAGGACTTGCAGGAGCGACTTTCCGATACAAACTGTGAGCTTTTCAAGATAGGTGTATATATCTCACTGTCTGCGGCTACAAAAGAAGAGCTTGACGAGCTGACAGAAGCAATACGCTCTAAAGGTAAAAAACATCAGGTAGTTATTGATTGTCTGGTGCGTCAGCAGGAAAAAGCGCTTAATTCCGTCTTACCGTTTGGAATAAATCATTTTGATACCGCCAACGGAAACAGCGTTAACACTTATGTGTTATCGGATGCCGCAGGTATACTGATACCATTTTCTGCACGGTCATATTTTTCAGACACCGGTCTTTGCTACGGTATGAACAAGCATACAAACGCTATCATTGTTCTTGATCGAGCAGAAGAAATGAACGCTAACGGCTTCATTCTCGGTACATCGGGTTCGGGCAAATCTATGTACTGTAAATCCGAAATCATAGATACCATCATACGCTACCCGAAGTCAGAAAAGATAATTATAGATCCTGACGGAGAATACTATCCTATCATCAAACAGTTTGGCGGAGATACGCTAAAATTATCGGCTGATTCCGAAACGAAGATTAACATATTCGACACTGATATAAACATCAGCGAAAACGGCACTTCTGCCGTTGCAATGAAATCTGAACTGATTATGTCAATCATAGAAACAGCACGAGGCTTTCCCCTGTCTGCGGCAGATAAGTCAATCATCGACAGTTGCGTCAAAGAAGTTTACGCTGATTATGTGCTTAATAACGGTAATCCGGAATTCATACCTACGTTTGTTGATTTTTACAATGCTCTTATAAACAAAAAGCTACCTGAAGCAGATCAGATAGCTCTTGACATTGAGCTGTATGTTAACGGCAGTTTTAATACGTTTTCGGGCAAAACAAACATTCATACGGATAACAAATTGTTATCAATTGATATATCCGATATGGGCGAGCAGTTGCGTCCTGTAGGCTTGCAGGTTATTCTTGAGTATATATGGCAACGTGTTCGTGACAACAGAACAAAGGGCGTTCAGACTTGGGTATGGGTCGATGAATTCTCAATAATGTTCAACGATGGCAACGACAAAGAAACAGTGCGTTCTGCCGACTTCTTTCAAAAGGTTTTCAAACGTATAAGAAAATACGGCGGTATTCCTACAGGAATAACTCAAAATATTACTGAAGTGCTTGAATCGGGTCAGGCAAGACTTATGCTGTCAAACTCAGAGTTTGTTGTTTTGCTTCAGCAGAAGAAAACCGACCTTGATAAGGTGATAGAGCTGTTCAACTTATCTCCGTCACAATCAAGCTACTTGAAGACCGGCGAAAAAGGCACAGGACTGATTGTAAGCGGTAAAAAGATTATACCGTTTGACAGGCGTATATCAAAAGACAGTTCTATCTATAATCTTTGTCAGACTGATTTTAGGAGAGATGTTACATGAAGAAATTCCAATTGAAATACTCTGCACCTAAAACAAAGGTCAACTCCGCCGGAAAGGTTGAGCAACAAAATCAGAAAAAACCGGACCGTTATTGTGATACCTGTAGCACAATAACGGATATAATAAGCAAAGAACCGCAATCGGAAGAAAAAAGTTATAAACTGACAGGTTCGGCACTGTTTAATAAGATGTTTTCGGATATAAAAAAAGCTCATATCCCTGTATGCTCATTTTCCGTATATGACAGCGATTTTACTCATTGTTACGGAAACAGAATAAACGACAGAGCCGTACTTTTACGCTGTTTTTCTTTACCGTCAGTTACCGTTATTACGGCGGCTGACGGTATTCTTTCAAATCCGATGTTGCGGTCAAGGCTTGTTTGCAGAATTTACCTTTCGGTAGACAGTTACCTGATGATTATACTTGATTCTTTTGCTTATGAAACTTTCAAGGAGGATAACCTGAAGATCATCTCCTCGATACTCGAGAAATTAAAAATTACACTTATAAACCAGAAAGCGGTGATTAAATGAATATTGTATTGATTACCGGTAAACGCAGTATGCGTAACCTTGATACAGTGCTTAAAAAATCCGAGCAAGCTGTAACGGTAGGTAAGTACACTTCTGTCAGACCCAATACAGCTACTGAAATATACGAAAAGTATCGTCCCCATGGTATATTAGTCGGGGACGATACCGTCACTAAAGGCGTATCACTGATAGATTTTCTCAGCATTATAAAAATGCGTTACGGCTATATGCGTATAATTTTTATGTGCAGTAACGATAGCAGTTTCAACAAGTATGCGTCGGCTTTATATTCTATAGGCGTTTATGATATTGTTGTGGGCTTTGATCCTGCCGCAATAGATTATGCGATCTTAAATCCAAAAACAGAAACGCCCGATATTCCCGTTACGGAAGATTCATCGGATAAAAAAATAGAGCTGAGTTATCCCGACAGAAAAGCACACGAATATCCCGGTAGCTTTGCCGGGATCAATTATAAAGATGTCAGCGACAATTCATATTCAATGCAAACTGTACGTTTAACTGAAAATTATGAACGTATACAGCGAGGTAATGTAATTATTTCGGTATTCGGATATAATTCCCGTTGCGGCAGTACATACACTGCTTTTGACATTGCATTTTACTTACACAAGTACGAAAGAGCAAAGGTTTGCATTGTTACAGCTGTAACAGCCGGGTTATGCAAATATTTTAACGTAGACGAAACTACCGTAAACGAGAACGGCTTCAACATAGATGATGTTATTATATATTCGTGTTTCGATAAAATCAGTGATACGTTCGATTACATCGTTTGCGATGACGGCATTACGCTTAATCATAATGCGTATATACACCTTTTGCTGTGTTCGGCGGCTGATTGGGATATGCCAATGCTTACTGATTACATTAACAACGTAATTATTCCGAATAAGATGGATGTAAATCTGTGCTTTTTCCCTGTTACCGTAAATAAGTTTGTTGCAATAAACAAACAGCTTATAAAGTCCGGATTTAATGCGTATATGCTTGAGCCTTCCGACAACTGGATGGCAACAAACGCAAACAACAATAACGTATACAGCAACATTCTTAAAGCATATATCGTTTATTAAGATGTGCTACCTGTAGCACAACTTGAAAGGAGAAGATTATGATTGTAATCTATGCCGAAAAATACAGCCTCGGTCGGACAATTGCCGAGGCTTTAGGCGCATACAAAAAAACAGTGAATCCTAAAGAACCCTCGATAGCTCACTGGAGCTTAAATTTAAACGGCGAGGAAGCTATACTTTGTCACGGTGCCGGTCACTTATGTGGTTTAGCTCCGGCTGAAGATTATGACGAACGTTATAAATTCTGGAGCTTCGATAATTACCCGATTATACCCGAACATTTTATTACAAGAGTAAAAGATAATAATTATTCCAGGCTTGCTTGTGATTATGTTAAGCAGTTCTTTGATAAGGCGGATCTGATAATCAATGCCACTGACGCAGACCGTGAAGGCGAATTGATTTTTGCATATTTATATGAAGTCTTACATTGCACAGTACCTTACAAAAGAGTGTGGATAACAGATTTAACGCCTTATAAAATCAGAAAAGCATTTGCCGAGTTGCGGTCAGCTCAAGAGATGAAGCCGCTTGAAAATGCAGGACGCATACGATCCGCAACAGACTGGCTTGTGGGCATTAACACATCTGTTGCGGCTACATTGAAATTCGGCGGAGCTGACAATGTGTTCGCCTGCGGACGTGTAAAAATGCCGACACTTGCAATGATTGTTAAGCGTGAACGGGAAATAAGGAATTATGTTAAAAAGCCGTTTTATAAAATAGTTGCCAATATCGAAGCAAATGACGGTGCAAAGTTTACTGCCGAAGTAGCAGATAAATACGATACCGAAACGGCGGCAAAGACTGCTATAGATGAAATTAAATCAAATACAGCAAAAGCGATAAAAGTCGAGGTGTCGCAAAAGCAGACAGCCGCTCCGCTTTTATATAACACTACACATTTGCTTGCAGATTTATCAAAGTGTACGGATCTCACAATTGATATGCTTACAAAGCTCGTTCAGAGCTTGTACGAAAACAGATTGATAACATATCCACGCACAAGTTCAGAGCATCTAACAGATGCAATGAAAGATGAAACGGTAAAGATAATAAAGCTACTGTTTGAAATGCCCGAATTTGCTAAATATGCTATTCCTGTTGACAAATTTGCACCCTGTACACGTCGGCATTATGATGACAGCAAAGTCGATTCGCACACTGCTATTACACCGACCGCTCTTGTGCCGAATGATTTAAGCGGTATGTCGGAAAATGAGCGCAAGGCATATACTTTACTTGCATTATCAATTATCCGCACCGTTTATCCGAAAGCAGTCACAGAAAACATCAAAGCTGTTTTTCAGATTGATAATCAGCTGTTTACAGCAATCGGAACGAATATAATCAATCCCGGTTGGTTTGCTGTTGATGCAACGCCGGAGGTAACCGGGTTGCCCGAAATCGTTAAGGATAATGATTATAAAGTTATCGGTTTCGATGTCAAAGAGGGACAAAACGAGCCGCCGAAATATTACACCGATGCGACATTGCTTACAGCAATGGAGCTTGCCGGAAATAATATCACAGACGAGCAGACACGGAGCTATATAAAACTGACAAAACGTGGTCTTGGTACAGCCGCCACACGTCAGGGCATAATTAAGGAACTATATGACAAAGGATATATTGCCCGCCGAACCCGGAAAAACGGTAACGCTGTCAAAAGCATTATGCCGACAGAAAAAGGTATGTATATAATCAATACGCTCGAAAAGATAGTACCGGATATGTTGTCTGTTGATATGACGGGCGATATGGAAATGGAACTTGATAAAATTGCCCGAGGAGAATCTGACGGCAATAATTTTCTGAATGAATACAAGAAACTTGTGATTAAGTGGGTCGAACAGATTAAAAACAGTGACACATCAGCAATGACGGGCAATACGCTTATTTGTCCGTTGTGCGGTAAACCTGTAATCAAGAAAAAAGTCGGCTGGTGCTGCACCGGTTACTCTAAAGATAATCCGGACAGTTGCAAGTTCTATATTGCAAATGAGATTTGCGGTAAAAAAATATCAGACGTAATCGCAAAAGAGCTTATATTAAAACGTGCAACATCTATTATCAAGGGCTTTACATCTCAGAGCGGAAAATCATTTGATGCAAAGCTAATAATCAAAGATGATAACACTATTGGCTTTGAGTTTCCCGAACGCTTAAAATGCCCGATTTGCGGAAAAGAAATGGTCAAAAGTTCAAAAGGTTGGGTCTGCACCGGCTATAAAAGCGGTTGCAGTTTTTTTATAGCCGGAACTATATGCGGAAAATGTATCACAGAAACGATTGCGGCTATGCTGTGTGCAAATAAACGCACAAGGATAATAAACGGGTTTACATCAAAGGCGGGCAAAGCATTCTCGGCGGCTCTTGTTGTTAAAGACGGCAAGATTGATTTTGATTTTCCCTCCAAGTCGCAGAAACGGAACAAATAAAACCTATGAGCGTTCTTATAACAATTTTATTAGCCGTAATTATAACACAGGCATTCCGCATTCGACGTCTGAAAAAAGAAATCATCAAGCGAGATACTGCCGATGAATTTTGCCGGCAATGGTACTGGAGAGAAGAAAATAAAACACAAAAGCAACGACAACCTCAGAACAAGAGGAAATCGTTGCTTTCTTTTTTAAGGAGCTTTTTATGAGTTTTTCTAAATCTAAATCGAGTAACTATGTTACGAAAGAACAGATAGAGCGTGCAAGAAATGTTGATATGGTGGAATTTCTTGAACGAACAGAAGGCTTCAGCGTAAAGAAAAGCGGTAACGGTTATCGCTGTGATAAGCACGACAGCCTTTTTATCACGAATGACCGCAGAGGGTGGTACTGGAACAGCCGTGACGAAGGTGGCAACAATGCCATTGCGTTCTGTATGAAGATTTACGGACAAAGCTTTACCGAAGCCGTTAAATCGCTTTGTGGAGATATTCAGATTGAGTATACTCCAAATAAGATGACATCAAAGCCGAGCGTTCCTAAAGATAAGGAATCAAATCGGCTTATTTTGCCCGAACAGGATCACAAAGAAAACGGACAGCGCAATTACAGTAATGTAATCGCCTACTTATGTAAAACCCGTGGATTGGAATACAGTATCGTAAATCAGCTGATTTACGACCGTAAGCTATATCAGGGCGTCGGATACAGCGGGCTTCAGCTTGTCGGGTATGACAGCTCGAACACACCGTTTTATCGCTTCAAAAATGATGTGCCTGAAAACGCACCGGAATATGTTACCGTTGAGCTTCAGGCACAGAAGCAAAAAGGTGAAAAGTATATCTGCGAAGGGTTCAGCAGTGAACATATACCTGAGCTTATCGAGCGTGGTATTACTAAAAAATACGTAAATATGATTGCTGTAAACGGTGATGGCGTTATTTCACGCTATGCGTTTTGCCGTTCTGTATCGGATAAATCTACATACCGTGTAGATTTGCCCGGAAGTGATAAGAAATATTCGTTTTCTTTAATCGGCACAAATAAGAACAAGCTGTATGTTTTCGAGTCTGTAATTGATATGCTGTCTTATGCGTCATTTTATGCTATAAACAACGGACAGGACGCTTGGCAGCAGCTGACTATGATTTCCCTTGGTGGCAAATCTGATGTTGCTCTTGACGAGTTTTTAAAGAATAAGCCTATTGCCGAAATAACGTTCT
>ENA-ORMJ01001611-ORMJ01001611.1-human-gut-metagenome-genome-assembly--contig:-NODE-1611-length-13086-cov-11.456373_pt1 | contig 13086 bp, 8 predicted proteins | sample MGYA00242100_ERZ508989 | MGnify/ENA primary metagenome ERZ508989 (study PRJEB26280, sample SAMEA2531403) | human gut metagenome | biome: human gut; feature: human-associated habitat; material: faeces...
TGCGGAACACAGCATTCTTGGCCATGAAGGGCATTCTTTCAAATACATTCATATTTTTCAATACATATATCCAACGTTCAAAGTCGTTATTACACTCGTGCTCCTTTTTCGTAAATAATGGGAGCGTTAAATAAACAATGCGCAGGTGGTCGGTAACAGCCTGTCCTGTGTCGCGGTCAGCCAATACAAGGTCTGTACGGAACTTGCGCTCTTTTAGGTGCGCATCCTCAAAGTTGAGGAAGCAGATGGTATAGACTGGCATCAGCTCGTAGTCCCATTCGCCCTTTTGACCTTGCGTGATAATAGCACGTGAGGAGTAGTAGAGCGCGCGGTCGATGAAATGCTCCTGCATGCGGTTTTGCATTTCAATGATGAGGTGTCGTCCTTCATTGGTGGTGCAGTAGATGTCGAAAATAACTTTTCGTGCATCCTCGGTCAAGCCAATGTGCTCGTTGTTCTTAAATTCGAGCGAGGCTATGCAAAACTCACCTTCGAACAAGTCGTTAAGAAAGCTGATGAGCAAGTCCTTTGTTATTTCTTGTCCGAAAATGTGTTTGAAGCCCCAGTCTGTAAAAGGGTTAATATAGCGGGCCATAATGTGCGGTGTTAGGTTTGTTTCTGCAAATATACGTACAATTTTGCATATTGTGCAACTTGGTCCAGCCTTTAGTGCCCCCCCCTTGTTAGTCCACCCCTCGGTGGCCTGTGGGACAGTGAGCCGTGCAAAAAGAAAGCCTCCGCCCGTGGTGGGGCAGAGGCTGTATTATAAAGAGTCAGATTCCGCTGCTTGTGGGTAGGTGCTTTATGCGTAAGGCGCCCGTGCACCACCTACAAGGACAATGTGTAGCGGAATGCTACTTGTTGCGTTTATGTGTAGACGTTCTTGTGGCGTTTTTAGCAGTCAGTTTAGTGTTGAGCACGCGGTAGTGTGCTTGCTGCTGTCGGCGTTCCTCGCCACGTGCCTTCCACTCCTTCATTGAGTAGTATCTGCCCGTAGCGGGGTCAAGATATTTCATTTCGGGCAGTCCGGCAGGTCTGTCGTCGGCGGCCTGTCCTTCAGCGCCGATGCGTTCAACCTTTACCGAGGCCACACCATGGCCCACCATGCCCAGTTCGCGTGCGGCGGCCATGGAGAGGTCCACCACGCGTCCGTGGCCGAAAGGCCCGCGGTCGGTAACCTTCACCACCACCTCTTTGCCATTGTTCTTGTTAGTCACTTTGAGCAGTGTGCCGAACGGCAGAGTGCGGTGTGCGCATGTGAGGCTGTCTTTATGGTAGCGCGAGCCGTCGCTGGTGCGGCGTCCGTGCAGTCTGTTGCTGTAGTAAGATGCTTTGCCATGCTGCTGTGCAGCGGCGGTTGTGGGGAATGCGAATGTTACGAGAGTTGCTAAGATAAGAATTACTTGTTTGATAGTCATCTGATAAGTTTTGCCACGAGGATTGCCGCCGGCTCCAATAGTGGTCAGTTTAGCCATACTGCCTTTGAGCCTGTGATGCTTGCAGCGGAATCTGCAGATAAAAACGGCAAATACACCAAGGGACTTTCGGCTTGCCCGGAGGGTTGCCAAATGTCCGCCTCGTGAGGTTTACGGGTGCAAAGGTACGAATTTTTGACGAGGTGCGCAAGTGTTCCGCCTTGATTATCACCACATTGCCGTTCTGTGAGGCCCATTTTTAAGACTTGCTAAAAGCGTTCCCCCTTGCGTGCTCCCAGCTTGCAGACCCCTTGTGTTTATGGGCAGAGTCGGCTCTTGTCAGATGGTTAACAAGTGTTTAATAGTCTACCGAAAGTAGCGCCCCGCAACCCCGAATGTTAAATATTAAATTTGCAAGCATCTCAGACGCTCATAAGGCTTCATTCTGACAGATTTAAGGGGTGCGCAGCTTACATATTGCACATAATTTATTACTTTTGCATTTCAAGACAATTCCTCTAATCAGATACAACCACTTATGCAGCGCTTCATATCATTATTGCTCACGTTAGTGTGCGGCATCATAACCATAGCTGCGCAGAGCGATGACCTGCCCACCGCCAATCCCGTCATGACCTACACCGACGACGACGGGCAGGAGGTGAGCGAGACCCAATACGACGGTTCTGCCCCGTTCAAAGCCACATTCAAGGCTTGTCCCGAGCACACGGGCAACTATACCCCCCTTTACGAGTGGCGCTTCACGCGCAGCGGTGAAACAGCCCCCTTCCTTGTGCGTTACGACCAGGACACCGAATATGAGTTCTTGCAGTCAGGCACATTCAGCGTCGAGCTGCGCGTCAGTTTTGTGCAGGGCACCGACACCATAGCCTACGAGATGGACGAGCCTTTCAGCATTGCCATATCCGAGTCAAAGCTCGAAGTGCCGAACGCCTTCACTCCCAATGGCGATGGTGTCAACGACGTGTTCCGCGTCAAGGAGGGGTACAAGAGCATCGTGTCGTTCAAGGCCATGGTGTTCGACCGTTGGGGCAAGAAACTCTATGAGTGGACCGACCCTGCCGGCGGTTGGGACGGCCGCAGCGCCGGCCATGCAGTGCCCGATGGCGGATACTACCTCAATATTCAAGCACGCGGTGCCGACGGCAAGCACTACAACATCAAAAAGGTGATAAACGTGTTGCGCGGTTACACCGAGAGCGGCACGACGACAGAATAAACCTAAATGCACTGATGTCAGAAACTAAATCAGACAATAACATCGAAATATATGGCGCACGCGTGCACAACTTGAAAAATGTGGACGTGACACTGCCGCGCCACAGCCTGTGCGTCATAACCGGCCTGAGCGGTTCGGGCAAGAGTTCGCTCGCGTTCGACACACTCTACGCCGAGGGCCAGCGCCGTTATATCGAGACATTCTCGGCCTACGCGCGCAACTTCCTCGACAACCTTGAGCGCCCCGACGTCGACAAAATCACCGGTCTCAGCCCCGTCATAAGCATAGAGCAGAAAACCACCAGCAAAAATCCGCGTTCCACCGTAGGCACGGTAACCGAGATATACGATTTTCTGCGCCTACTTTATGCTCGTGCGGCCGAGGCCTACTCCTACGTCACGGGCGAGAAGATGGTAAAATACACCGAGGAGCGCATTGTCGACATGATACTCACCGCCTACGAGGGCCACAAAGTATACCTGCTCGCCCCCCTTGTGCGCAGTCGCAAGGGGCATTACAAGGAACTGTTTGAAACGGTGCGCCGTAAAGGCTTCCTTACTGTACGCGTAGACGGTGAGCTGCGCGAGGCCACACCCGGCATGCGCCTCGACCGTTACAAAAACCACGACATCGAAGTGGTGGTAGACAAACTCGCCGTAAAGGCCAAGGACGCTGAACGACTGCACAAAAGTGTGGCACAAACCTTGCAGCAGGGTGGGGGCGTGATGATGGTGCTCGACGCTGCCGACAACCAAACACGCTTCTTCTCCAAGCAGCTCATGGACCCCGCGTCGGGCATAGCCTACCGCGAGCCAGCCCCGCACAACTTTTCGTTCAACTCAGCCCAAGGCGCCTGCCCCAAGTGCAAGGGCCTGGGCTATGTGAGCGTGATGGACCACGACAAAGTAGTGCCCGACGACAAGTTGAGCATACGCGAGGGCGGCCTTGCCCCATTGGGCAAATACCGCAACGCGCTCATATTTTGGGAGATACAGTCGGTGCTTGCCGACTACGACTGCGACCTCAAAACTCCCATATGCGACCTCCCGCCTGAGGCCCTCGATGAGGTGTTCAACGGCCGTGCCGACCGCCTGCGCATACCAGCACAGGTAGCCCACACCACCGACGACTACTACGTAGAGTTTGACGGCCTTGTCAAGTACATACAGCAAATGGCCGACTCCGACATGGGAGCCGCCTCGCAGCGTTGGGCCGAGCAGTTCTCAAAGACCACCGTCTGTCCCGAATGCCACGGCGCTCGCCTCAACAAGGAGGCCATGGCCTACCGCTTTGCCGGCAAAACCATAGCCGAACTCTCCAATATGGACATAGCCGAGCTATACGACTTTCTTTCCAACGTCGAGGTACAGTTAGACACCAAACACCGGGCCATCGCACACGAAATACTCAAAGAGCTGATGTCGCGCCTCAAGTTCCTGCTCGACGTCGGACTCGACTACCTGTCGTTGTCGCGCTCCTCCATGACCCTCTCGGGTGGCGAGAGCCAGCGCATCAGGTTAGCCACACAGATAGGTTCGCAACTCGTCAACGTGCTTTACATACTCGACGAGCCCAGCATCGGCCTCCACCAGCGCGACAACGTGCGCCTTATCAACTCGCTCAAGGAGTTGCGTGACCTTGGCAACACCGTGGTGGTCGTTGAGCACGACAAGGACATGATGCTCGCCGCCGACTATGTGGTCGACATCGGGCCGCGCGCCGGCCGATTGGGCGGAGAGGTAGTGTTCGAGGGCACACCCGCCCAAATGCTCCAGACGCAGACCCTCACCTCGCAGTACCTCAACGGTCGTCGCGCCATCGAGGTGCCAGCCACCCGCCGCAAGGGCAATGGCCATGTGCTGCGCCTGGTGGGAGCGAGGGGCAACAACTTGAAGGGCGTCACCGTCAACTTTCCACTCGGCACCCTCATCGGCGTGACCGGTGTGTCGGGGTCGGGCAAGAGCACCCTCATCAACGACACCCTGCTGCCCATACTCTCGCAGCACTTCTACCGCTCATTGTGCGAGCCGTTGGCCTACGACCGCATCGAAGGCCTTGAACACGTGGACAAGGTGGTAGCAGTCGATCAAAGTCCCCTCGGGCGCACCCCGCGCTCCAACCCCGCCACCTACACAGGCGTGTTCTCCGACATACGCTCGCTCTACGTCAACCTGCCCGAGGCCAAAATACGCGGCTACAAGCCTGGCCGTTTCAGTTTCAACGTGCGTGGCGGGCGTTGCGAGGTGTGCAAGGGCAATGGCTACAAAACCATCGAAATGAACTTCTTGCCCGACGTGTACGTGCCTTGCGAGGCATGCCACGGCAAGCGCTACAACCACGAAACACTCGAGGTGCGCTTCAAGGGCAAAAGCATAGCCGATGTGCTCGACATGACCATCAACCAGGCCGTAGAGTTCTTTGAGAACGTGCCAAACATCTTGCACAAAATCAAAGTGTTGCAAGACGTCGGCCTGGGTTACATCAAGCTTGGGCAAAGCTCAACCACCCTGTCGGGCGGCGAAAGCCAGCGCGTAAAGTTGGCCACCGAACTCTCAAAGCGCGACACCGGACAAACCATCTACATACTCGACGAACCCACCACAGGCCTCCATTTCGAAGACATACGCGTGCTCATGGACGTGCTGCAGCGCCTTGTCAACCGTGGCAACACGGTGATAGTCATTGAGCACAACCTCGACGTCATCAAGGTGGCCGACTACCTTATCGACATGGGGCCCGAAGGCGGACGCGGCGGTGGCCAACTGCTCTACGAGGGCACCCCCGAGGGCTTGGCCGAGAGCGGGGTGGGATACACAGGCAAATTCCTCAAAGCCGAACTCACACCGCCACACACTGCACAACAAGCTGAAATTTCATAAATTCAAACAACAAATAATCATCCATCTATGTTCGAAGGACAACCCAAAGGGCTCTATGCCCTTGCCCTTGCCAACACTGGCGAGCGTTTTGGCTACTACACCATGTTAGCCGTGTTCGTGCTCTTCCTCAAGGCCAACTTCGGTTGGGAGGCAGGCACCGCCGGAGCTGTCTACTCCAGCTTCCTGGCCCTTGTATATCTGTTGCCATTGTTTGGCGGTATGCTGGCCGACAAAATCGGTTATAGCCGTTGCGTCACCACCGGCATCATCGTCATGTTCCTTGGCTACGCCATGCTCTCCATACCAGCCGGAGCAGGCACATTGGCCGCAGCCATCATGTTCGGCGCCCTCATCATGATCAGCGTCGGCACCAGCCTCTTCAAGGGCAACCTGCAAGTAATGGTCGGCGACCTCTACAACTCTCCCGAGATGCAAGGCAAGCGCGACTCCGCCTTCTCCATCTTCTACATGGCCATCAACATCGGCGCCCTCTTTGCACCTACCGCTGCAGTCAAAATTATGGAGTACGCCCAGCACAGCCTTGGCGTGAGCGAGGCCGACTCCTACCATTACGCCTTTGGCGTGGCCTGCATCTCGCTCATCGTGTCAATAGGCATCTACTACGGTTTCCAGAGCACCTTCAAGCAAGTCATTGCAGCACCGGCCCCCAAGACCGCTGCCAGCAAGGACGCCACTGCCGAGTCTGAGCCCGAGCTTAGCAAGCAGGACACCAAGGACCGCATCGTGGCTCTCTGCCTCGTGTTTGCCGTAGTCATCTTCTTCTGGATGGCCTTCCACCAGAACGGCCTCACCCTCACCCTCTTTGCCGAGGAGTACACCGCCACCCACAGCAGCGGCCTTGAGAGTATGGCTTTCGACGTTACCAACCTCCTGTTGTGCATCGTCATCATCTACGCTCTCTTCTCACTCTTCCAGAGCAAAACGGGCAAGGGCAAGGGCATTTCGGGCCTCGTCATATTGGCATGCCTTGCAGCCTTAGGTTACAAGTACACCGCCCTCACCCCCGAGGGCATCAGCATTCAGGCCCCCATCTTCCAGCAGTTCAACCCCTGCTTCGTAGTAGGTCTCACCCCCGTGAGCATGGCCATCTTCGGCTGGCTCGCCAGCAAGGGCAAGGAACCCTCGGCACCCCGCAAAATCGGGCTCGGCATGCTCGTGGCCGGCATTGGCTATGTAGTCATGATATTGGCCTCAATCGGTGTGGGCGAAGGCGACCGTGTGTCACCCAACTGGCTTATCCTCACCTACCTCATTCTCACCTTTGGCGAGCTGTTGCTCTCGCCCATGGGCATTTCGTTCGTGTCAAAGGTAGCCCCTCCCAAGCTCAAGGGCACCATGATGGGCGGTTGGTTTGTAGCCACTGCTGCCGGCAACATGCTCGTGTCAATCCCCGGTTTCCTTTGGGGCAAAGTGCCCTTGGTGGCCGTGTGGGGCGTGTTGGTAGCCCTCTGCCTCATCTCGTTCATATTCATCTTCAGCGTAATGAAGAAACTCGAAAAGGTGTGCTGATGCGCGCCTTGACGTAGACACTGACTAAATTATAATGGCGGAAACAGAAAGCCTTGCCCCACATAGGGCAGCGCATCTGTTTCTGCCATTTCTTTGTGTCTGTGCAGCCGGTTTGGGGGAGATTATAAGTTGCCTCAAACGCGCTATAAAAAACGCTGCCACTAATGGGGGCGAGGCGTCCCGCCTCGGGAAAAGCTGCAGCTATTATTTTAGTAGAGTTCGTATTTCCATTTTTTCTCTATCCCGCGGGACGCGTTGCCCCCATTTGTGCTTGCGTTCATTGGCTGCATAGCTTGAGAATTTTACCGGACGGCAAAAGCTTTTTATCTGTTATAATCCGCCAAAGCACCAACGCCTGAATTTGCGTCAGGGAGCTTTGCATCGCCCAAATACTTCACCTTGTACCTTAAATACTCCTTCGAAACGCACTAATTTAACGCGGTTAACATATATTTACCCCCCCCATTTGGTCTTTTTGTAATTGAGTGATACTTTTGCAACGGCATATACTACATAATTGTCAACATATAACGCACATTTGCATAAAAGCGCACATAACACAACAATTATAAACAAAACTCAAAAATAAGCACATGAAACATTTATTATCTCTTGCCACAACCCTCATGTTGTGGCTTGGAGCCGTGGCTGCGTGGGCCGATGGCGTGACGGTGGCTCAGTCGTATACGCCGTATGCCGACATTACCGATGGCTTTTACCTCCTCAAAACCCGCATCAAGGGTACAAACGGGTACATTTACCGCAAGTCTGGTGACGATGGCCGTCCTGTGAGGCAGAAGCCCGAGGCCAGCATGGACCTGAACAACATAGACCTTGTATACGTGTGGTATGTAACAAACGTAGATGGTAACCTTGTTATACAGAATGCCTCGACGGGCGAGTTCTTTTCTGCAAACAATGGCAATGGAACCAATTTTAGTAACATCAGCACAACCTCAAGCAAGGCTGCTATGTTCACAGCACAGTTTTTTACACCTTATACCAACAGCCTTGATGGTGGTGTGTTGCTTTATCAAGTAAATTATGATATAAAGTATTTTATTCATGCCAATACACCAACAAATGAGGAACACAACCTGTCGTATTGGGAAGGTGGCACAGCAGGCGATGGTGATAACCACAGCGTGGTACAGTTCGCCTTTTACAAGTTAAGTGGCACTATATCCGAGGAACACATTACCAAAACATACGCCGCATCGGTTAAACTAAAAAATGCTGAAAATCAGGTTATAGTTACTTCATACTATCCTAAAAAGGTGGGTGAAACTATTGATAAACCGCATTCGTATTATTATAATATACCAACATTCACTGTATCAGATGCGAAAAAAACATTTGAAGAAACTATAGCCAAAACAGCCACCCCTCCTGTTACCTTTTCCACTCCCGACAACCCCACATGGTACAAGCTCAAGTTGCGCAACAACGATGGAAACTATGTGGTATATGTCGATGGCAATAATGTTAAAACAGGTAATAACGCTCACAACTCGCCTTACGGCACATCAGCCCAAACCACCTATCAGGCTCTTAATGGCGCCTATTGGGCTATTGTAGAGAGCGACTATGGTGTAAAGCTCTACAATCGTGCAGCCAAAAAGTACGTCACTGTTACAGCTGAAGGTAAGAACAAAGTAAAGGCTACCATGACCGACTATGGTACAACCTTTTATATGCAAAAAAGCAATAACGCCGACTTCAGCTTGCGGTACGAAAATACTAAGGGCTACCTTGGTGACCATAAAGATGGTTTCCTCAGCACATGGTATGGCGATAGCAATACGGACGACACACAGAACGATGTCGGCTCGGGCTACAAGGTGATAGCAGTTGACGAGTCAGACATACAGTTGGCTAAAACCTATGCAAGCACAATTTCCAATGCAACTGATGCAGATGGCCTGGTGCAGTATAATGACAAATACGATAATGTAGCCTCTGCCAAAACGCTCGACCAGCTTGACGCGGCTTATCAGTCGTACCAGACGGACAACGACTTCAACGATTTCACTGGCTATTACCGCGTGCGCAACGTCAACACTGAGGTTAACCGCTACCTTTCGTCTGAAAATATTCAGGTGTCAACCAACGGCTCTCTGCTCGAAAAATGGCAGGCTGACGCTAATATGGACCGCAATATCACACGAACCACTGATACCGACAATTTTGGTTCGCAGCTCTGGCAACTTACCCGCAATGCCGATGGCACTTACTCTTTGGTTAATGCCAACACCGGACGCGAAGCTGGCTATATCACGCCAGAAGCCAGCCAGCTTCAGATGGTAGTAAACATTGGCAATGGCAACGGGCATTACACATTCAAACCATACACCGAAGGCACTACCTTCGACGGCTACGATGCCAAATCCATGTTTTTGATGGTTGACAGCGAGGGCAACCATGCAAGTGCTGCCTCTGACAACGACCATGTAGTGGCCAACAACAACCAGTATACAAACAAGTCAAACTATTGGCAACTTGTCAAGGTTACCTCGGTGCCCGTCACCATCAAGAGCGTAGGCTGGGCTTCGGTGGCTTTCCCCTTTGCCGTGCAAGTACCTGCCGAGAGCGGTGTCAAAGCATACTTTGCTGAGTCGGCCGACGATACGCGCATGACGCTCTCCGAAATAACCGACGGCATCATTCCTGCCAACACGGGTGTGCTCTTGGCTAAAGACGGTGGTTGCACGGTAAATCTGCCAATTGTCACTACCACAACTACCTATCCCAACAACAAACTGGCTTGTGCCACTGCAGAGCGCGACGGCTATGCCAGCAAGGCTAACTATATGCTCTCTGCCAAAACTGGCACTGTGGGTTTCTTGCCATCAACCATGACGTTGGTGCCGGCTAACAAGGCTTTCTTGCCAGCAGCTAACATCACTTCGGGTTCGGGCCAGGCACAGATGCTCAGCTTCTACATCGGTGGCGCTGTTACAGGCATCAATGATGCAGCTGCCGACGCCCACAATGGCAACAACACGTATTACGACCTTAATGGACGTCGCGTGCTTTACCCCGCCCACGGCATCTATGTTACAGGCAATGGCAAAAAGGTATTCATCAAATAAAGATAGCAACAATGAAACATACATACATGGCCCCAAAGGCCACCACAATCAAGTTCTTCTCCGAAGAGAGTCTGATGGTAACGAAGAGCCTCAGTGTTGGCGGACAAAATGGTGCGACAGTCGACACCAAGGGAGATGTCCTCTCTAACAAACGGCAGCACCCCATCTGGGGTGAGCAACACAATGGCATGTGGGACAACATGAGCAAATAGACTCTAATATATAGTGCATAATAATAGCGGCAGTGCTCTTCTGGTCAGAAGAACACTGCCGCTGTTAAGTAGGTGTTCATAATTATTTTTACATTGAAAGTACGTTATCGGGGCGCAGATGTTTTCTTCGTGTGAGGGAGCATAGCGGGCTATGTGACCGAAGACGAAGGACACAGATGCGTCTCGAGAACGTGCTTTCAATGTGAAAATGACACCTGCTGATTGTATAAAATAATTTTGAACACCTACTTATTATATAGATATTCGATAATCACATCTGTCCGCTCGTGCGCAGATACTTTTCCATCACCATCACTTGTATCATCTCCTCGCGTTCGGCGTCCCAAAACTGTCGCACATACGCATGGGCGTGGTCGATGATGGCTTGTGCCTCGTCGGGGTGTGATATGTAGTACTGAAGTTTCTCTTCGAGGTCTGAAAAGTCCTCCTTCACTTCCACATAGTGATAGCCGGGGCGTAATGTGCCCTCCATAAACCACGTTTCGCACGTGGGGCGTGTCATCACTGCCAGCGAGTTCGACGACATTACCCACTTCAGGTTCGACGCTACGTCGTTGCCCTCAAGCGCCATGATAAATTTGTAGTCAAGGTGTTCGGCTATGGTCTTTTTCGCTGTCATCCACTCCTCGGGGCAACCCTCGTTGCGCCCTACCACACCGCAGTCGCACAGCGGCGAACCAAAAAACTTTTCGAGAAAAGCAGTGCGCAGACGGCTCTGGCGTATCTTGCCCCTGAATATGGCACAATCGCGTTTGGCAGCAAACGGCTTGGTGTCGTGCACATACATGAAGTGGCGCAACTTGTCAAGTTTCAGCACCACCGAGTTGGCATTGTCGTCATTTATCAGTCGGCTTTTCACCACCGTGGGTTTCTCGGGCGTAAAGTACACGTCGCCCGGACAAAAGTTCCAGCGCAACCCTTTGTCAAACCAACGTGTCACATCATGTTGGTCGAAGTAGTAGGCCGTGTGAAACAGTTTGCGTCCGTAGTTGCCCAGCGCGCCTGTATACATCAGCCAGCTGCGGTCGCGCTGCACACTGTCCTCTGTGGACATCTGCCATGGCGTATTGATGCGGCAGTAGTAATCTGCTCTGCGGCACATTTCGTCGTAGTCCGCCCGTTGGCGGGCCTTGGCTAATAAATGTGCACGCCGATGTCGGTACCATGCATCGGGCACCGCCAGTCCCAACGTTTTTTGAGCAAACCATAAGGCTTTGATAGGTTTGCCACTGCGCAGTTTGTATATAATGTTGTCGCTCATCAGTCTTTTATGTATTCAATAGTCGGATTAAAATGCAGTCCGTCAAGGCAGCCTTTTATCACGGCCTTCTTAAATTCGGCAATATGGCTCAGGTCGTCGCGGCGCTTGAGACGATGTATGTACAGACGATATTTGTTAAGCACTGAGATGTAAAACTTCAGTTTGTTAGTTGAACGACGCTTCAAGTAGCACGTGTTGCGTACTTGGTAATAAAAGCGTCCTGCCATTTCGTTAGGTGCCTTATCTATTGAGGGGAAATAATTCTGACGCGTTTTGTGATACACCTGGCTTGCGGGCACAAAGTAGCATTCATAGCCCGCGCGTTTAATGCGGTCGGTATATTCAATGTCGTCACACCAAATAAAGAACTCCTTGATGGGCAGCCCCACTTTACGCACCGCATCACTGCTCACCATTACCGACACAAACGAGCACAATTTGCATGCAAAGCACGTTTCGCCGCCCACTGTCAGGGCTTCTGCTCCGCCAAAGGGCTTTTCTACCAGTGCCGGCTTGTTCATGGCGTGCAGCGTGCCATCGGTCCATAGCACCTTGCTGCACACAAATCCCGTTTTATCATCAGCCGCTGCCACTTTGGCAAGCAGTTTCAGCGCATCAGGTTGTGGCATGGTGTCATCGTCCATCAGCCACACAAAGTCGCAACCGGCCTCCACGGCCAGCTTCGTGCCAAGTGCAAAACCGCCAGCTCCGCCAATGTTGCGTTCGGTGCGCACCACATGCAGTTTTGAGTCACCTTTCAGTGAGTCGAGCCATTCCTTTGTGCCGTCAGTCGAGCAGTTGTCAACAATCCAAAGTTCTGTCGGCGGCAGCGTCTGTGCCTTCAGAGCCTGCACGCATTCTTTGAGCAAAGCCAAGCGGTTGTATGTTACAACCACGCAATTTATCTTCATATTATATATTATATACGTGTAAACAGATTGACAGATTAACGGGTTGACAAGTATGTTTACTTGTATTCTTTACCGAACCGTAGCCTATCTTATGCAAAGATAGTGCAAGGTGAGTGCAGAACACCAAACTTGTTTGAGTGTTTTACCGAACCGTAGCCTATCTTATGCAAAGATAGTGCAAACCGAGCGAAGAGAGTCAAGCTTGCTTGAACTTTCTTCCGAGGTGCCGCCTATCTTATTTCAGAGATAGTGCAAACTACACAAGAGAAGCATCGCCATCCCGTAACCGCCTCCCCCTCGGCGTCAGCCCTTATGTTTCTTGAGGCCACCCGGACGCCAGTCCGTGGCCGTCAGCCGCGCAGCGGCCTTATATGTATCTTATGTAAACCTATGTTCTTATGTTCCCGCGCTAAGCGGCAAGCACGAACGTCAAATTTTCTGTTCTCCTGTTCTTCTGTTCTTCTGTCTCCCGCGTTAGCGGCTTCCGCGCCCCGCCTCGGCGCCAGCCCTTATATCCTCCGCGTT
>ENA-ORMJ01001652-ORMJ01001652.1-human-gut-metagenome-genome-assembly--contig:-NODE-1652-length-12757-cov-2.769800_pt1 | contig 12757 bp, 13 predicted proteins | sample MGYA00242100_ERZ508989 | MGnify/ENA primary metagenome ERZ508989 (study PRJEB26280, sample SAMEA2531403) | human gut metagenome | biome: human gut; feature: human-associated habitat; material: faeces...
GACACCCGCAGGTGTCTTTTTGTTTTGGCAGGGGCAGAAGGACTTGAACCCTCGGCACGCGGTTTTGGAGCGAAAAGCACGCTTTCAGTTAAGCCGCGTGTTAAAATACAGTCCCCCTAAAATTCCGCATAAAAACAGCACTTTCAGGATTAGAAAGTGCTGTTCATTTTTGTCTTTATAGTTTTTGATCAAAATTGATGCTTTTTTGATGCTCTTGGAAATTGAGAAGTATCATAACTCAAATATAATGCACCCCACTGCAAGAAATAGTGACAAATAATAGTAAAACCTTTTCGGTATGAATTTTATAATTCTTCAACTTTGAAAGTTGTATATGATGCTTTGCGTGAGTAGCAGAAAAATTGAGCATAAAAAGAGGATTGAAATTTTTCAAAGGCTATACAGTTACATCAACAAAAAAGACTACCGTGGAGTCCACATTTATGTGGTTTATCTGCTTTACACTCTCGTGACTGAGCTACGCATAGGTGATGATGTTTTTTCAACTTGTACTCATCGTTTCAAAAGTGTGCTTGACTCCTATAACCTTTTCCCAGATTTGAGCAGGCAGCAGGAGATGTCCGTAAACGGAACATACTCAGTAGATGATGCATTCCTCGGAAAGAAAAATGCCATCGCCATCGGTTTTTATAATGCTGTGAGAAGCGGCTCCGATACAGATTTGCAAGGCAGCAAAGACTCGTGGTTTAAGAACTTAATGGCAATGTACATTGTATGTAAGTACGTGGACGAAGAGACCCGGTTTCTTATTGATTTCTTTTATCATCTCCAAACGGAAGTATCTGTCATAAAAGAAGTTCATTTCGGCTACTTCAAATCATACAAGGCATTCAGCGAGGATGCGCTTAACGATTCTTTCAAGAATGCGATTCTAAAGATCGCAAGGATTGTCGTGGCGGAGGAGATCAACCACAATATTCGTGGCATCCATCCGAAGTATAACGGCGGCAAGCTGACTGCAACATGGCAGGTCGATACCCTCATCGAAGCTCTTTATTTTTCGATTTTCTATATGAGAAATTGTGAGATGTATAAAGAATGCGAAAATCTGAATTGCAAGAGAGACAGATTTTTACTGGTAGAAGCAACAAGGACGAATAAACACTATTGTTGCGATCAATGCAGCAATCGCACAACGATATCGAAACCGCCAGCTATAAATGGGCAAAAAAATAAGACTCTACCTCTCGTTGATTGAAAGGTAGAGCCTTTATTCTTTATGTTGCAGGTCTCGGAACGGGAGCCCTGGTCTCCACTTTTTCTATGGCTTCTGCAAGTTGTCGTTTCTGCTGATCTGGCATACCGATGTAGTTGTACATCAGAAACCGCGTGTCAATTACGATGCCTTGGACACGTTCGTAATTCTTTGGATCGGGCTTCCAGTCGCCGACCGCTTCACCGATGTTGCCGATATTATTTGTAACGCGCGGTATCGGATTACCATCAGCCCCCATCTCAAAGAAGGTGTTATCCTCCCGATTGAAAGGCATGATAAATGCGTTATAAAGATTTTCACTCGGCACACCCTTGGCGCGCTCAATGTACTCTCCGTATGTTATCTGCTTGTTGATGTCGGGCCCGTTCGGAAGATGATCGGGATTACCGCTATATCCATATCGATATAGTTTTGCATCAAGCACATACACCTTGCCGTTGTAAATCATTATAGTGTCCGGCTGGAGCGGAGTTTTTGACCTGTTGGGACCGTAATCAAGCAGCCACCTGGTGCGAGGGAAATATCGATTCTTATCCTCGATCCCGAATGCCTTGTCTATCATCTTTTCCCAAATACGCTCAAAGAAATCCGTGCCGAAGAAGTATTGCTTTTCGGAAGTCTTCTCGTCCATGTATTTGAGCATGGATACCATTGCAGAAAACAGTTCTTGCTCCACATCGTTGTGAGTAGATGCCAGCTTCTTTTCCAGGATGTAAATGGCTTCTCTGTTGTCGGGATGCGGACCGGGCTTTTCTGGCATATAGGGAACATAGAGCCAGCCCATTTTATCGAATGCCTCGTACACGCAGTACCGATGAATCTGCGTAATTTTCTTGTCGGCATTCGGCGTTACGGAACGCACGGTCATATTTGTAAAAATCAGAGAGCCGTTCTTCTGTACCAACGCCCGTTGTTCACGGACGGTACGCGGCCACGATACGTTTCCCTTGGTATCCGTCTTGAACCGCGGATCAGTCTCAATGTAATAACGACCCGTTCGCAGGAAATCCCGAATCACCTTGAGGTATGCGTGCATCGGAAAGTCAACCGTTCGCGGCGTAGCAAACTTCGATTCCTCTATCAGCTTGTCCTCTTTCATGAATGCGGCAAGCACATAGAACAAGTTGTTTATGTCCGCACGGAGATCATCATCATCCGGAGGAAGCTGATAGCCTATCGGAAAATAGATAACGGCATCGTCCGTATCCGCCTTTACACCGACAAAACGGTCTCCTTCGTCATTCTTGTTGACGTGGCAGCGTTCTCTAATATTCTTTTGTAAATCCATAGGTACTGACCACCTCGCTTTCCATCAAACACATCCTCATGCCTGCGAATCAGGATAGAGAGATGCACGGACAGTAGGCTTGAAAATCTTGAATCTTTCACGTCCCATTGAATACACAAAGGTACGGATGACCTGCTCCAAGCTCTCCATATTATCTGTGTCGAACAATGTCTCCGGATTAAACTTAAACGCATCATCCCACAGATATTTTATAACTTTCTCCGGGAACATACGGTTATGCATCAATGCCTCTCTGATAATTGCAAGTCTCTGCTTCTTATCCTCCGGCATATCGCCAGCGGCTTCAGCCCGTAGAAGGTCGTTGTATTCCGTAAGAAGTGAAGTGTATCCCTCCGAAGGTACTGCGCGTTGATCGAAGGTTACATCATTCTCGTGTACGAAATAAACGCCCAACCTCTTATCCTCGGCAGATGCCATCTTTGCCTTATTGCCTACGATGATGGCATTGATCTTTTCGCAGAATGTCTTCCAAGTGACCTCTGTATCAAGAATCTGAGCATTAGCAAGGGATTTGCGGACATTGTCAAAGTTGTTTTCAATCAGACGCATCCTCCACCTGCGCTGGAACGCAGTATCAAGTGTGAAGACATTCTGGTCGGAAGTATTCATCGTACCTACGATGGACAGATTTGAGGGGATACGTACCTTGTGGGTAGGATCGCCGTATATCTTCTCTGCCATATATTTGTGCGTGATGCCATACTCACTCGTTCCAACTGGATAAGTGATTCCGTCCACCGTCTTCGGTTCAACCGTTCTGTCCAATAACTGGAAGACTTCCCCGAAAATTGCCGGAGCGTTTCCACGATTCACTTCTTCTATAATAAGAATATACTCCTGCATAGGATGCCTATACGCATCTCTTAAGATAGTCGTGAAAGGTCCAGCAGTGAACTCATATGTAACCTGTTTTTCAGCATCAACTACCGGAAGAATCTGTCCGATAAAGTCCGCGTTGGTATAGTCCGGATGGAATACCAAGCGTTCTACAACACTATCTTTGTGGCAATATTCGTGTTCTATTGTCCAGCTCTTACCAGAACCAGGCACACCATATAGCAGTATATTAGTGCCGCCATCTATGCGTTTCTCTTCATCAATCTCACGTTCCTCACTTTTTTCAATGGCTGCATTTCCCCAGGAAGAAACCATATTCATCATCAAGGACATAATCTGCCTATATTGTTCTCCGGTTATGTTTATAAATGATTCTGTTTGTTCCCTTGCATTGATGATTTCTTGAAGATCAGTAGGAACAGCCGTAAGTTTTGCTCCCATTTTTGTTTCAAAGATCTTTTCAAAGTACAACTGCTGATTACTCTGATCAAATCCCACATCGAAAAGGTAGCAAAACGTCTTTGTTGCCCCGGCAACATACCCAACGACTTTATCTCCCTCCGTAAGGGTTTCTAAAGGATTAGCGTATCCTTTGAGCATAAGCGAAACAGCACACTTTTCACCATGTCCAACCAGCGAAAAGGATTTCACTTTTTCTTCAAGAATCAGAATATAGTAATTCATTTTTTGTCTCCTCCTGCATTCATTGTGTCTATCAGCGAAAGCATATATGTTTTCATTCTTGCGAGTCTTCTATCTGCATCCCCATTACTAATTTCTATATAATCCAAATATTCGTAATTGGGCAAAATACTTTTACTATCGATCAGCAAGTCATACGCTGCCGTATCTGCAGGAGATGTCTTTTTCTTCATTTTTTGACCGAGATACTTTACATACAACTTCACTCGCTCATTCTGATAAATTACATCCATTGAATAGTCGTTACCCGTCTTATAAGGTTCCATGCGTTGAGGTGTTAATATTTCAACCCAATCCTTGTTCTTTTGAAACACTATTACATCCCTATGGTTAAAATCCAAGTACAAAATGCAATTATCGCCATCCTCGACTTTTTCGATGAGTATTTCATCGCCAACGTTAGCACTCACACGGCGAAAATACTGTCCCAAACCAGATATTCTCTCCTGATTATTCTGCCCCGTTTGAACATACTTGATATTTGAGTTTTCAGGGGTATAAAGGACGCCTTCGACTCGATCAAATATGGTCATTGCCTGCTGATTCTCTAACATCTGTGACAAATCAACATCTCTTGGGATAGCTATGTAAGTATCATTTGTAACACCTTCGCCAAGCTCTGTTGCATTAAGCCTTTTAATAAAGCTCTCAATTTTCATTCTCATCACCGCCTAACAGTTTAATCAATTCATGTGCTATTCCTTTTGCCATAAGCGGAGGTACCGCATTTCCTATTTGAATATATGTTTTTAGGTAAGGACCAAGGAAGAGATAGTCATCTGGAAAAGACTGTACCCTGGCGGCTTCCCTTGGCGTTAAAGTTCTCGCCTCTGTTGGATGTATATGCGAATGACAATCCGAACGTAAATGAGCCGTTATAGTTCGACAAGGTCTATCAGCATGAAGTTTAAAGTATTTATCCTTAAACTTATCGTTTCTGTGTGCGTAGGGCATTATATCGGCAATTTTAGGATCAGTAGCATCATCCCCAGGATTTAGTCTACGATATATCTCATGATTAATTGGACTGCAGTATCGTGCCTTGTGATTAAACACGAGCGGAACAGCCCTGTCATCATTTATCAGACGGAGATATGCGTTTTCTCGGCCATCAAATGGATTCACATCAATTTTTCTCCCTGCCTCTTCGGTATCTACTTCTCCCACACCCATAACCTCTGGCGGTTCCAACGGGCGTACACCTTCCAATGCAGCCGAAAGATTAAACACTGTAGCATTTTTCCCGTTAGTCTCAATAGCTTGGAAAACGCTATCAGGATTTGTGCCTGTCCTTTCTACAATGTCATCTCGGATAGCAATGTATATTAGGCGTTCTCTGCTTTGCGCCACCGAGAAATCAGCAGAGTTAAGAAGTCTATACGAGATTTTGTAGTGATATTCTTGACCGCCTTTTTTCGCACAGATAGATTCATAGTCTTCTACTACTTGGTCTGCAACTTTCAACATTCCGCGGACATTCTCCATGACCACAATCTTCGGCGCAAGTTTCTCAATAGCTTTGATGTAATACTTATACAGTTCATTTCGAGGATCATTGATTACCCTATGATGCTTATTGGCAGAACTGAAGCCTTGGCACGGCGGTCCCCCTATGACAATGTCTATATCTTCGTCAATATAGTCTTCGATCCTGTCCACTATTTTTCTTATGTCACCACAAATAACATCATCCTCCAAAATTTCGGGATGGTTATACTTATATGTTTCGATACAAAGGTCATCTATATCGTTTGCAAAAACCACACGACAGCCTTCTCTAATGAATCCTAAACTCAATCCGCCTGCTCCACAAAACAGATCAACCAGGCGAAACTTAGTTGATTCCGCTTCTTTACGCTGCAATTCCTTACGAGTCGATTCATTCAGTTTGAGAAGATAAGGATCATAGATTTTACGGTTTCCAGCCACAACTGTACCGCATTTTATGAACTCCTTATAAGTTCCTCCTTTAATAAGCGCTTTTACAGATTCAAGATCATCTGCCTGCTTAATAAAGCCCATTTCTATAAAAAGGTCAACAGCGCCCTCGTCATCAGTTACATTCAAAGAAACATTCTCTTTCATGGATACAGCCATCACGGTTTTTATAAAGATTTCGATTTTCTCTTTATAATAACGTTTGGTCGCATTGTCCCATTTATCTATATCCGCAATTGGCTGATACATACATTTATTGCTCCTGTTCTATTTTTTCAAATTGTAACCGAACGGCTTTAGCAATTGCCTCTGCCAACATCGGTGGCACAGCATTCCCGATTTGCTTGAACTGTTCTGATCGTGAACCCTCAAAGACAAAATCGTCAGGAAATGACTGTAGCCTTGCAGCTTCTCTAACTGTTATGCTGCGTCCTTGGTCGGGATCGGGATGGATAAACTGATTTCCATCTTTATGCAGATGGGCGATTATCGTTCTTGCCGGCATATCCCACCACTGTACCTTGTAGCTGTTGAAGAATACACGCTTTTTTTCATGTCCTAAGTCAGGCCTATATTCTAACAGTTCTAAAAAGTTCCAGTGGTTTTCTGCCATCACCCTATATCGTTCAACATCTTTTTCATTGTTCATGCGGGCAACATGATCCCGGAGTTTCTTGTCACTCTTCTTTCTGATTTTCTTAACATAGGTATTGCATGAATCATACTCATTAGGATAATCCATGATTTTTTCACCCTGTCCCTGTTGCAGTTTTGGAAGATCGCCAATCGCATCCTTCACTGTCACATATTTTTTCAACCCTTTTTTCGCATCACTTGGCGCTCCTGGCAAGTAGTGCGTTTTTTCAATCGCTTTATAGACATCCTCCGCAGCAATATCAATGTCTTTCCGCACCCCAATCAAGATGACACGTTTCCGTTCCTGCGGGACTCCATAGTTTGTCGCATTAAGTACAATCGTGTCCTCATCGCTTAAAACACGATAATTTCTTCTGAGGCGGCGAAGAATTATTTTGAATATACTTTTTCCTTTAACTTCCGTATCCAACAAACCCGTTACATTCTCGAACACAAAGAATTTAGGTTTGAAATGGTTCAACACCTTAACATAGTTCTCAAACAAGTAGTTTCTCGGATCATCTTGCATATTATTTTCGTCTTTTGCCTTTCCTAAAGAAGAAAAGGACTGACAAGGAGGACCTCCTATGATAATGTCAACTGGCTGTTCTCCTACAACCTTCTTTATTTTTGCAAGAATGTCCTTTGATGTGATGTCTTCCTCTAAAACAGCGGTATCGGCATCATCATAGCCATAATACTTCATTCTTGTTTTAAGGGTTTCACACGCAAAATAATCAATTTCTACATGAGCCAGTGCATTAAACCCTTGTGCATAGAATCCTTCGCTCAACCCACCACATCCAGCAAACAAATCTATAAAATTATATTTTCTACCCAGCTCAACTGGTTTCTTTTTACTTAATCCGCTCATATCAGATTCCTACCGTTCCTTCCTCGCACGGACGCTAATATCTTATATGTAAGGCTGCACTCACTCCATTGCGCTCTTTCCACTCGCAACCCAGTTATCTAATTCAGAGCATTTGAATTTCCATTGCTTTCCAATTTTATGAGCTGGTACGTCTTTTCCTTTTCTAATCCAGTCACGAATAGTACCCGGCTTTACGCCAAGATACTCTGCGGCCTCATCAATGTTTATCCATTTATCGGTGTTGACTTCTGCCATTTCAATACCTCCGAGCTAAACCTCACAGTAAATCATTTTGTATTATAACTCATCCAGGCGCGATTTTCAATAGGTTTTCTGTAATTTGTTGTTGTTTTCTATCATTTGTTCTTGTCTCTTTTCGTTGCACACCCTCGTAACGATACCTCTTGCAAATCGTTACGGGACAAGGCTTTTCGTTATGTGCGTGTGTAATTCCGAACAGCCTGCACACCCCGCACCGCCGGATGAGAGGTGTCTCCGCTACTGGCAAGCAAAAAAATAAGCCCTCTGCACACCCCTCGGTGTGAGAAAGGCAGTAATTCCTATGTATTTAAAACGCCATAACGAAAACAGGCAGAAATCCTTGTATCAATCATGCAACGGCCTCATCTATGTAAATCATCTTGATTTTGCCAAGATATGTTTCCTGCAACAGTTTCAAGGCTTCAAGGTTATCGCCCTCGATATAAAGATTTTCTGTATCATCAAAGTCAACGCTTTCTTCCCTGCAAGGGCGGAGTGTCTTATTTATCGGTGCATTGGCGAGAAGAACGCACTTCTTCTTGTCAGGCCAAGTAAACTGATAGCGTTCCTCGTTTTCCTCAACAACTTCGCAAGAAATTTCCTGCATAAGCACGTCCTTATCAATAGCACGAACCACTTCGCCGTTTTCATCAATTGTTTCAGTAACAGCATTAGGAAACATCTCCGCCAACTTCTTAAAATTCTCATCAGCCTTATTAACAGTCTGCATCTTGAGTTTATCCATTAGGCTTATCCATCTTGATTTAATGTAATAACCGAGTTGGCGAGACGCTTTTCTCCGCCAACCGGAGTGGTGTAAAATCTTTGCTCAATACCGTACAGCAGCATTTTCAATTCATTTTCAGAACCAACTTCAAAGGAATTTTCGGACACTTTCAAATCGGGGCAATAGTCTCCGATATATTTGAAAATGTTCTTTCTATCCGGCTCGTTAAGCTCCGATAACGTCTTTGCGGCAAGGGCAATCCTTTTCCGGTTTGCCGTTTTGACCTTGCTGCCGGAATAATCATTTTTCAATCTGATAAAGTCATTCGCAAGGAAAGAGTCGGTTTCTTCTTGCGTTGCTTCACGATAAAGCAAATCTATTCCTCTGAATATGCCGGTAATAGATTCGAGCTTGCGGAAGTATAGGTTGTCGGTGTTTTTGTCATAAATTGCATCTGGAAGGTCTCTTATGACAATCTCCGCACAGTTGGTTTTATATGTAAATCCTTCTCCAAAATGAACAATCCGTTTTTGTGAGACCAATTTTGATTTGGAAACATTTTGGAAAAAGATGAACCTGTCATCAATAACGAACAGATAATCGATTTTGCAAAACTCTGCACGGGTAAGGGAGTCCAAGTCTGCTGTCGATACAGGCTCCGAGAGCAAATCAATACTGTATTCTTGCCCCTTTGCGTTTGTAATGTAAAACCAATCGCCATATTGGAGCGTTGCCCCCGGAGTGTACGGCGAAACGGAAGCATTTTCAGGGTCAAATTCAGGGAAAATCATTTCTTCTGACGAAAGCATCTTTCGGTATTTCTTATTTTCTCGCTGACTAAGCTTAACGCATATATTCTTCATTCTATCTTACCTCTCTATAAAAGTAGAATTGTTCAATCGGTGCAGATGGTCAAATCTCAAATCTTTAATGTTGCGGATGACAGGTCCTTTTCGGATAACAAAAATCTTTGTTCCGCTTTCGGTGGAAACATGGTAATAATGGTAGCCAAAAAGCAGATAAATCGGATTATAGTATTGTGTCTGTGATAGAAATGTAAAAACAAACACTATCAAATACACGACTAACATTGTAAAATGCTCCGAGACTCCAACCGAAACAAAGAAGTAACCCAGATATATTGGAAGAAATTCTCCGTCTGCAAGATTGAACTCTTTGCAATTAAGGACCGGAGACTCTGTTCCCAAGAAACGAGATAAAGCAAGTGAAAGCCATGACAGAAATACCGGAATGATCAAGAGCATTATTCCGAAAAAATGGCTGGGTATTTTCCCGATTGTCCACCCTTCTTTTATTGCATATATAATTGCCATCCAAGAAGTTGCATTTAGCGTAAGCAACAATTTATATAAAAACACATTAACCACCATCTTTCTTATATGTTAATTGTAATTCCAGTGCTTTCTTTTTTGCACTAATTCAAATTTGTTTTTTGGTTGTTTTTCTGCCCTTGCCTGCTTTTTAAGTTTTGCAATTTCTTTTTCAAGTTTAGCTTGTTTTTCGTGAAGTACAATATTTCCGTCGAGAGTGAGAGTTTATTTATGATATAAAAATCATTTTTTATATCTTATTATATCATAGTTGATAATAATATTCAATAAAATCCAAATTGTGAACAAATTCTTACTTAACACGGTGAGGATTTTTTGTTTTTATATAATAATTTGTAAATTTTCTTTCAAAACACATCAACAAAACTTGAATTTTTCTCCGTATTATAGAGGGGTATTTTTTTCCATCGTAAAATTAAATGTAAACAAGGTGTAAAGAATTTTGAAAAACACCCGAACAAAATTGAAATTTTTCTCTGTATAGTAGAGGGACTTTTTTTATGGGTGAATTTTTGTTTTCAAATTCACTTATACTCTTTTCTTTTTCGAAAAAGTATCTCTCGAATAATACGAAAGGAGTCAGCGCAATGAAAGAAAGCTACAAAAGTTTTGATGAGTTACCGATGATGTTATCGGTGTCGCAGGTTGCAAAGGTGCTTGGAATATCTCGCACAAGGTCGTACGAACTTGTCAATGAAAAAGGTTTTCCAAAAATAAAAATCGGCACAAGAATTGTTGTACCGAAAGATGAATTCAAGTTGTGGATTCAAAAAGAAATTAAGAAAGGATAAAAATTATGTACGCAAATAAAAATTACAAAACCGACGGCAAGGTTTACTATATGCCGAACAAAATCTTTGATGAAAACTTTTCGCCGCACGAATTTATGATTTACTGTTTTCTTGTTTCGGTTGGCGACAGCAAAGGTGTAAGTTTTTGGTCTGTTCCGAAGATGGCGAAGAAGTGTAATATGTGTCCGACCACTTGCAGAAACACGCTCAAGTCACTCGAAGAAAAAGGTTACATAGATATTACTCAAAGATTTTTTGAAAACGCACAACAAAGTAATATCTACACAGTTCATCAAATATAGTGTACCCCACTGTAAGAGTTGATGACAAATAATCTAAAAGCCTAAAATTGAAAAAAACAGCGGTTTTTCTTTTGAATTTTTTGAATTGATTTTCAACTCGGTTTTGGATGAAATCTCGGCTCTTTTGAGTGGGTTTTGAAGCGAATTTCAAGCCGTCGATTTTAAAGCAGGATAAAGGGGTATGATTTTCGGGCATTGAAATGCCCGAAAACGCCGTCCGGCAAAGCCTGTCGGCTTTTCGATTCGTAATACTTTTGCGTATGATTCCAAATTCGTATGCAGTAAAGGCTATTTTTCGCAGAAAATCAAGGCTTTTGCGTATTCACTTGAGTGTTGCAGTATGATAAACCTATTTTTGAAAAATCAGGCAACGCTGTAGGCAAAATGAGAACGAGTTCAACCGAAACAGAGTAACTTGCCGAGGAACACATAAAAACGGCTTACAGGCGATTTGTGAGAGCCTGTGAGAACGATAAAACAGTGTGAAAACAAATATTAAAATAACATAAAATCTTTGATCTGGCTATTGAAAAAGGTTTGTGATATTGTGTGTGCGAAAGGAGTGATAAAATGCAAAAGCAACTGCTGACAAACGGCAACGCATTCAAACGAACGGACGGCAGATGGGGTGGCGTTGTTTGGTACAAAGATGAGAAAGGCGAACGAAAACGCAAGAGCTTTTCCGGCACGACCAAAGCCGAAGTCAACAAGAAAATGACGGACTACATAACCAAGTTCGAAGAAGAAATCATAGACGCCATTGAGGGTAACAAGACTGTAAAAGACAGCCTGCTTAATTACCTGCAAGTGTTTAAGTACCCGAATGTTGAGCGAGTAACCTATGACCGCAACGAGCAGATTTACAAAAATCAAATCGTTCCTTACATGGGTAAACTCATTGTATCTAACATAACAGGTGCTGACATTAAGAGGCTGATTAGTACGCTGACCGACAAGGGATATTCATTCTCAACCGTCAAGCAAACATACAATCTGCTCAATGAATACTTCGATTATCTTATGCGTGAAGAGTTCATAAAAAAGAATCCAATGAACGCTGTGCCGACAATAAAAAAGTCAAATTATCTTGCAAAGCAAAACAAAGAAGTGCTTCCCGTATGCGAAACGATAACCGTATTCAGCGATGAGGAAATTGAAAAATTCAAAGCGGAAGCATACAAGAAGTACCCTTCAGGCAAGCCGAAACATAATCAAGCATCAGCATATATTCTTATGCTGAACACAGGACTCAGAACCGCTGAAGCGTTAGGTTTAATCAACAGCGACATAGACCTTGAAAAGAAAGTGATGCACATTCAAAGAGGGGTTAAAGAAGCACAAAAGCGTGACGGAACAGAGCGCAAAAGCGGACGAGAAATTGTTGTGGGCAAGCTGAAAACCGCTTCAAGCAAGCGTATCGTACCTTTAAACGAAACTGCAATACAAGCGATTATCGAATTACGCAACGAGCGATATTTCGGTGAGGATGCACCGTTGATACCCGATGCAGACGGAAACTTTACAAGACCGTTGAATTTAAGAAAACGATTTTATTCCATACTCGATGCGGCAGGAATCGAGAAAAAAGGCTTACACAGTTTGCGACACACCTTCGCAACAAAGCTTGTAACAGGAGTGCGAGCTGAGGACGGAACGGTAAAAGCATTAACACCGAGACAGGTGGCAGACTTACTCGGACACACAACTTCGGAAATAACCGAAATGTATTATGTCAAGCGAAACACGTATATGCTGATGGGCGTTACAAACGACTTTGAATTGTGATTGATG
>ENA-ORMJ01001658-ORMJ01001658.1-human-gut-metagenome-genome-assembly--contig:-NODE-1658-length-12699-cov-3.309158_pt1 | contig 12699 bp, 9 predicted proteins | sample MGYA00242100_ERZ508989 | MGnify/ENA primary metagenome ERZ508989 (study PRJEB26280, sample SAMEA2531403) | human gut metagenome | biome: human gut; feature: human-associated habitat; material: faeces...
CGGCGTGGGTTGGATCTCACCCCAGGACGTGAAAAAACAGCGGCAGCTTCCACTTGTGCTGAGCTACCGGGTAGACGGTATGTCGAAAGACGGTGCCTACCTCTCCTTAGAGCTGGAGCCTTGGGAATATGACCTTCTGCTGGAGCAGACGAAAAATCACTATAAAAATAAAGAAAAGAGGAACACAAAATGAAACGAATGCTATCCCTCTGCGCTGCGGCGCTGTGCCTGACTTTGGCACTGACACCCACTGCGCTGGCGGCGGACTTTGAACCCGCGGTACCGGACGCCAAGGTCTGCTATCCCACCTCCATCGTCCGAAACGACGATGGCACAGAACTGAAGAAAATCTATGATCTGAGTCCGGAAGATGATCCCGCAGCAAAGTTGCGAGTGCCTGATAGGTGTAGGGGCGGTATTCACCCTTCGGACTGTTCCACTTATCCAGATGGTTGAGGTTGGCGGTACCTTCGGCAGTGATGTCTATTTGTGGCAGGAAGCCGGTATTTGCTATTTTTCGCGCTTCGGTGCTTGCCATGGTTTTCAGGCGCTGCTGTTTCAACACCTGGCTGTAGGCTTCTACTTTGTCACGATATGCTTCACGGCTGAGATACTGTTGGGCTCCGGCTTTCAGGCCGAAGCAACAGAGTAGTGTGACTATGAATATCTTCTTTTTCATGATTACTTGTATTTCTTCTTTTCACTTTTTAATCTTATGTATCGCACAATATGCCACTGGAAGAACGAACAGCGTTAATGCTGAAGCCACCAGCAAACCACCCATGATTGTTGCCGCCATACCACCGAACATAGCGTCGAATAGCAACGGTAACATACCCAGAATCGTGGTTCCGGATGCCATGGCTACAGGTATGATACGACTGGTTGTTGCACTGATTACCGCATTCAGTGGCGTTTTTCCGGAAGCAGCTTCTATATCGATCTGGTCTACCAATACAATTGCATTCTTGATATTCATACCGATCAATCCCAGTAGGCCAAGGACAGAGAAGAAGTCGAATGATTTACCAAGCAAGATTAATCCCAGTACGATGCCAATAAAGATAAGCGGCAACATCAATAGGATGACAATTGGCTTGCGGTAGGTTCTGAACAGGAATAACAGGGTAATGAACATCAGGAAAAAAGTTAATGGCATGTTAGCTGCCAATGCTGCATTACTTTCTGCTTGACTTTCCTGTTCACCAAAATACTTCATGGTGTATCCTTCCGGTACCTGAATTTCTTCTTGCACTTCTTTCCATATCTTATTGAATGCTGCTATGGCATTTACTCCCCGGCGTGGATCGGCTTGCGCCATCATTACCATCTGGCGGTTATAATCTTTCACATTCGAGAACTTATATTGGAAATCAAATTCACTGACTACTTGTTCCAAGGTAGTGGTTTCCTGTGTTGTACCGAATACGGGTAGCGTACGCAGATCGTTGATACGGAAAGAATCGACCGTGTTATCTTTTAGCAGGATAGGCAACACTTGGTCGCCTTCACGATATTCACCTAATGTCATACCGCTTGTGCCAATCTGAATACTCTGTGCCATGCTCTGTCGGGAGACACCTAACGGTTGGGCACGTTCCGGACTGTAAACGGGTTTCCATACAGGAATCTTATTCCCCCATGAATTTCGTACGTTAATGAGATCGTCATCCCGATGCATGATTTCCAGGACCTTATTGGTCAGCATCACCAGTGAATCGACATTATTACCGATGAAACCGATTTCAATGGCAGCATCTACCGCAGGTGATAGTTTAAACAAAGTGGTACGGGTAATGGCATTCGGATAGTTCGCCTTCATATACTGGTCGAAATTCTCTTCGTATTCCTTTGTATATTTACTGTCGGTTAGTTCAATGAGTATATTGGCAAAGTTGGGCTTGGGACCCACGGAAGTAGATGCCAGATAGTAACGTAATGGCGTACTGCCGAAAGTAGTGGATATCCGTTTCACTTCCGGTTGTTGCAGGAGGTGCGCTTCCACCTGTTTCATTTCCTTTTCCACGTCACGGATGCTGTAACCGTCCGGATAGAATATATCGGCACGGAAATAGGGCTTATCCAATGAGGGGAAGAAGTTTTGCGGCATCATTCCCATGATGATCAGTGAGATGATAAACAGGACTACCATACTACCTAGTGTGAGCGTTTTCTTTTTGATAAGTACTCCGAGGATAGATGCGAACTTGTGATAGAAAGGTTTATCATACGGATCTTTATTAGTATCGCCGGATTTGGTTTTCAAGATAAAATTGCCGAAAGTGGTGGTTTGCGTGAGTGCCAGTACCCAGCTTAATCCCAAAGAAATGGCAAGTACGACAAACAGAGGTTTTACGATTTCCGCTACGGCAGAAGGGGCGAGGTACAGCGGGAGGAATGAACAAATGGCGATGAACGTGGCGCCAAGTAAGCCCCATTGTGGTCCGGTAGCTCCATCTATCAGTGCTTTTCTACGGTCTATTCCTCGGGCAATGGCTATTTGTGCATTGTCCGTCACTACAATGGCATTATCCACTAGCATACCCATGGCAATGATGAAACCTGCCAGGGAAGTACGGTTCAGTCCTACCCCCATGAAGGACATGATGAGCAACGTGCCGCCAATGGTAAATAGCAGTGAACTTCCTATAAGTATACCAGCACGTAGCCCCATCACCAGCATGATGATAACGATTACAATGAGGAGGGATTCTATCAGGTTAATGATGAAACCATTATTTGCTTCCTGAGCTATGACATTTTCCGGATACAGACTTTCCAGCTCCAACCCTACCGGAATAAGGGGAAGAAGTTCAGCCAGTTTCTGATCTACCAGTTCTCCGGTCTTTACTACATCCTTTGTCGGGTCGGTGGAAACGCCGATACCTATGGCACGCTTCCCATTGACATGCATGATGTTGCCGGGTGGGTCCATATATCCTTTTTCGATAATGGCTATATCACCCAATTTTACTTGCCCTCCCGAAGTTGTAATCACTTGGTTCCGGATGTCATTGACGGTGGTGTAAGTTCCGTTGGCTACAATACGCAATTGTTGTTCACCGGCGTTGATTTCACCCGTGTTGATAATCTGGTTTTGCGATTGCAACAGGCTTGCCACTTGCTTCGGGTCTATCCCCATACCGGCCAGTTTATTGACGGATATAAAGATATTCACCACTTCGGTTTGCGTGCCGAACAGGGCTACTTTCATTACCCCGTCAGCAGTGATAACCTGAGTTTTGATACGCTCTGCCCAGTTGCGCATTTCTTCGTAAGAGAAACCGTCATTGCCTACCAGACCGTAATAGATGCCGAATACATCACCGAAATCGTCCGATACCGTGGGAACGGAAGCACCGGCGGGTAGTTGCGGTTGTATGTTGAGCACCTTGCGGCGAAGTTCATCCCATTTCTGCGGAATAGACTCTGCGGAAAGGGAAGGTTGAAGCTCGAATGTTATCTTGGATAGTCCGTACATGGACTCCGATTTAATTTTATATGCACCACTCATCGACTGTATCTCGCGGGAGATCGGTTCGGTGATCAGTCGTTCTACTTCTGCCGGTTCTGCCCCCGGATAGCGAGTCATAATGACCGCTGACTTGATGACGAAGGGTGCATCCTCTTTCTTTCCCAACCGGCCGAATGATAGTATACCGCCGATTAGCAACACAGCCAGGAAGAAATAAACAATCTTGGTGTTGTCTAATGCATATTTAGCTAAATTCATATGATTTATATTTGGGCGACCTCAAGGTCGCAGTAGTTGGTAGTCTAATTGATAACTTTCACCGTTTGTCCGTCCACCAGTTGGTGCACTCCGGCAATTACAATAGTTTCTCCCGGCTGTATACCGGCAGAGATAAGAGCATTGGCTTCTCCGGTGGGAGAGTATACGGTTACTTCCCGCTTGCTTACCTTATTATCTTTTACTACCCACACATAAGTTTTCTGGTTTTCGCTTTCACCGAATATGGCACTGAGCGGAATATTCACAAGCTTTTCTTCCAGGAAGGGAGCTACGTCCGATGCCAGCTTGATTTTACACGTAAATCCCGGTTTCACATCGTATAAGGAACGATTAAAAGCAGGATCTTCAATCGTAATAGTTACCGGGATACCTGTTCCGGCTGTAGAAATGTCCAGATATTCTTCCAATTGTGCGTTGAACACCATGTCCGGATAGGTGTCGAAAACCACTTTGAATGTTACATCTTTTGCACGAAGCAGATACAGATAATCATCCGGCACGGTGAATTTGATGCGGAGCTTCTGTGTATTCACCAATTGTACAATGCCTTCCCCGGAGTTCACGCGCTGATAGTTTTCCACCAGACGCTTTTCGATAGAACCATCAAAGGGAGCAGTCAGTTTGGTATCCCGCATATTATTGCTGGACAATTCATAAGCGGACTTTGCCTTTTGGTAATTGGCAACGCTGATTTCATATTCCTGCACGGAGATAGCCTGGCGTCCCAACAGGCGCTTGTTACGTTCCACCTGTGCTGCGGCAGTCTCATAAGCGGCTTTGTCGGCGGCGTATTGCAGGGAAATGTCGCGTGGATCAATGGCGGCGATCAATTGTCCTTTCTTTACCCGCTGACCTTCTACCACAGGCAGATTTATAACCTGTCCGCTGACACGGAAGGCTAGTTTCACGTATTCTACGGCTTCTACAATACCGGAGAAGTCTTTCCGGATGACCGATTGGGAGCTGGCACTAGCTGTCTTAACAGGTCGAATCAGGGTGGCATCGCCCTCTTTCTTGTGTCCGCATGATGTGACAAGCAGCATCACGCCGATGGTGAACAAATAGATTCTTTTCATACTAATATATAGTTGTTCGTTTAGATATAGAAACATAAAACCGGAAAAACAGATAATTGTTCTCCCGGTTTATTTTGTTACGCGTTGTTAATGATAAAGGCTTCTACTCCTCTATTCTGAGCAACAAATCGGTGCCCAGTTTGAGCTTATAAACGTTTTTATATACTTGTATGTTCAGTTCTTCTCCGGTAATAAGTGAAATATTTATTTCTTTGCCTACGCGCATCTGAAGTGTACGTCCCTGATAATTTATCTGGAAGGAATAACTGCTCCATTTTTCGGGAATGACTGGGAAGAAAGAGAGTATGCCCTCCAGGATCTGCATTCCGGCGAAGCCTCGTACAATGGCAAGCCAGCTGCCCGGCATACTGGTGATATGCAGTCCTTGGTGAGTTTCGTTGTTGTAGTCATCCAGGTCAAGACGGGTGGCATGCAGAAAGAGTTGGTAAGCCTTTTCCACTTCGCCAATGCGGGCGGCAAGAATGGAGTGGATGTGCGGGGAAAGTGAAGATTCATGTACCGTCATTGTTTCATAGAAATCAAAGTTACGGCGGACAGTTTCCTTGTTGAAATTGAAGTAATACAGATATAATCCCAGTAACACATCACTTTGTTTGATGTAGCACGAACGAAGAATACGATCCCAGGACCAATGCTGATTGATGGGGCGTTCTTCGGGTGGAATGGCATCGGTACTGTTCAGTTCCTTATCCAGGAAACCGTCATTTTGTACAAAGATCCCCAGTTCTTTGTCTTCCGGTAGATACATACGGTTGATGATGTCGCGCCAGCGTTCAGCCTCTTCTTGTTGGCGGAGGTTGGTGACACGGCGTACACGCGCATATTCGTCGGGGTATTCTCCGGCAATGATTTCAAGATAGTTAAGTGTCATCTGCAGGCACTGCACACACGAGTAATTGGTGTACCAGTTATTATCCACATTGTTTTCGTACTCATCCGGTCCGGTTACCCCCAGTATGACATATTTCTGTTTTGGTTTTGAGAAAGATACACGTTGGCTCCAGAAGCGGGAGACGGCAATCATTACTTCCAGTCCGTATTTGGCTATATAATCTTTGCTGCCTGTGATTGCGGCATGTTGTGCAATGGCATAGACGATGATATTGTTGCGGTGTATTTCTTCAAAAGTAATTTCCCATTCGCTGTGGCATTCCTCACCACTGTAAGTGACTTGCGGAAAGAGAGCAGCCCCCTCTTTGAATCCCAGTTTACGGGCATTCTCTATAGCTTTCGGTAGTTGGTTATAACGGTATATCAACAGATTTTTTACAATCTCCCTCGGAGTAGAAAGCAGGAAGAACGGTACACAACAAAGTTCCGTGTTCCAATATGTGTTTCCACCGTATTTTTCACCAGTGAATCCTTTCGGGCCGATATTCAAGCGCGGATCGTCACCACGATACGTCTGGCATAGTTGGAAGATGTTGTATCGGATACCTTGTTGTGCTTCCGAGTCCCCTTCGATAACCACATCCATTTCCTTCCATATATTGTCCCAGGCTTGCCGGTGATCGTTTTCCAGCTTGTCCCAGCCGTCTATTTTAGTCTGACGGGCTTTGGCGATGGAATGTTCTATCAATTCCTGGCGTTCATCATAGAGCGACGAACTTATAACGGTATATTTGATGAGCATCACGTTGTCTCCCGGTTTTACATCTGCTCCGATACTGAATCCGGTCTGTTTCTCCTTTTCAATGCGTATCGGGTTTGAGGTGGTTTCTTTGCCGTTCTTGAAGAACTGATAGGTCATGGCATAGCACACTTGCGCATCTTCCCGCCGGGTTTGCGTCCATAGATAAGCACAATCCTTTGTGACACCGGAACGGAGGATATTCCATATCTTCTCGTTCGGATCATCGTTCTTATTGACTATGATTGCATCCAGGGAGGGAATCAGTGATATTCTTCCCGTATAATTAATGGAGGTGACGCTGTATTTTATCAGGCATAAATCGGGGTGAGCCATATTGTTGATATGCTCCACATGTACCCGTATTTGATGTCCTCTGGGAGAAGTCACTTCGAAATCCCGGTAGGAGATACCTGCTTTCATATCAAGTCTGCGGCTGAAGCTGTTTACGTCCCATTGTGCCAAGTCCAGTTTTTCGTCGATGAGGCGCAGGCTGACACGACTCCAGTCCGCTGCATTGGGGATGCGGGTGTAGAAAGCCGGAAAGCCGTTCTTCCACCAGCCTACACGCGTTTTATCAAGAAAGGTGATACCGGCAACGAATGAACCACGGTATGAGTCGCTTGAATAAGGCTCCTCGAAATTGCCCCGTTGGCCGAAGCGACCGTTCCCAAGACTGAATATACTTTCTGACATTCGCAGGTTGTCAGCGTGAAAGTTATCTTCAATAATATTCCATTCATCGGTTTTAAGGTATCTTTTCATGGCGTGTATTTCGTTGGTAATTATGGCCGTAAAGATAAACAAATTAACGGATAAACGGCAAAAAGAGGAAAAAAAGAAGACAAAATTTACTTTTGGGTTAAAATGTGCTCTACTTCTCTACGAGCAACGCCCCATTCATCGTAGTGAAACAGGGCGTTGGTCGTAGAAGAAAGAGGTTGTTATCGTAGAGCAACGAAGACTTCCTTCAGAATATAGTTTCGCAAGGATTATGCTTTTGCTTGTTCTCCTTTGGTCTCTTTGATTAAATATACACAAACGGAGCCGATAATCAGCATGACACCTGCCATAACCAGCATATTGATTTCGGGAGGCAACATACCTTTGGGAGTGAACAGGGCAAGAATGCTTCCACCAAGTGAAGCAGCCACAATCTGCGGAATACAGATTGTTCCGTTGAACAAGCCTAGGTAAGTTCCCATGTGTCCACCGCTCAGTGCGTTGGTCAGGATGGTGAAAGGCAATGCCAGCATAGCGGCCCATGCGCAACCAATCAGTAAGAAGGAGATGAATAATACATATTGATTATGAACAAAATAGGTGGAGATGAAACCTAATCCACCCAGTACCAAACTGAGAGAATAGATCAGTTTGCGATCCTTGAACAACGGGATGCAGACAGCCCATAGTACAGAACCGATAGCCTGTACGGCAAACAACACACCTACCCAGTCGGCGGCATCCTGATATTGAATACTCTTGGTGTCCAGCATAACTTTGCTGACTCCGTTCACTACGGTTTCCACGGTAGGAGCATCGAATACATTGGCAGCTACACTACCATTGGTATACGTCCACATAAACATGAAAGCAAACCAACAGAAGAACTGAACCAAACCTACTGTCCAGAAAGCCTTCGGTGCTTTCACCAATAGCTTCACCATATTGATCTTTTCTTTTTCTTCCTCTTCGGTGATGCCGTGGTATTCAGCGTATTCGGCGGGTGGCATTTCCTTTACTTTCACTGTGGTATAGATTACACAGAGTATAAGGATGGCTGCTCCGATATAGAAGGAATAGATAACCGAGTCGGGAACTACACCTTGGGGAGCTATGTTGCTGATGCCTATCCATGTAAAGATGAACGGGAAAAGGAATCCTACCAGGCTGCCGGCATTACACAGGAAACTCTGGATAGAGTAGGCAAGTCCTTTTTGCTTTTCGTTTACCATGTCGCCCACCATCATCTTGAATGGCTGCATTGCCATATTGATGGATGTATCCAGGAACATCAACGATACTAATCCGAATATCATTGCCGTGCTGACTGCCATACCGAAACTACCGGCATTCGGCAACAGGCACATCACCAGTACGGCTACCAGTGAACCGACAAACAGGTAAGGAATACGGCGTCCGAAGCGTGTCCACGTCTTGTCGCTTGCAGCACCCACGATGGGCTGCACGATGATACCTGCCAGTGGTGGCAATATCCAAAAATAACTTAAACTGTGCGGGTCTGCACCTAATGTCGCGAAAATACGGCTGATGTTCGCACTCTGCAAGGCGTAGGCAATCTGTACGCCAAAAAAGCCGAAGCTGATGTTCCACAACTTCCAAAAGCTTAAATCGGGTTTTACTTTCATTCTTATATTTGGTATTAGATATTATAATCTGTTTTATAAATGATGATTTACCAGTGGTAGATGATTGACAGTAGTATCTTCATTCTCCTCCTCCCGGGAGGAGGAGTACCCGTAGGGGGAGGTGGTAGGTAAAACAATAAAAAACCTATTAATCATAAGAATAAGGAATTCTTTCTCACCTACCACCCCGCCCTTTGGGCACCCCTCCTCCGACTGGAGGAGGGGAACTGAGATACTCCACATATCACTCTGCTAAATTATCATTTCTTTTTCTTATTTCGTCGTCCCCCTCACTACAAGATTCGTCCTCACAATCTTGTTGCTACTCTTGTCATCACCCCCTTCCAGCTTGCCTATCAGAATGCTGAAAGCACTTTTCCCTACTTCTTCTCCATGCTGTTCCACGGTTGTCAGCTTCGGGTCGGTGCTTTGGGCAATGGCTCCATCGGTGAATCCGCAGATGGATACTTCGTCGGGAACTTTTTTCCCTACCAGCTTACAGGCATAAAGAATTCCTGAGGCCGTTTCGTCATTGATGGCGAAGAAACCATCCGGATGGCCGGGCCCTTCCAGAATATCCGGAGTGATGGCTATGGCACGTTCACGTGTATCACACAGCATAATCATGCTGTCGTCCACAGGAATTTTATACTTCTTCATGGCGTCCAGATAACCATTCCGGCGGTTCTTGGTGATTTCCAGATGCGGGGCCGCTCCATAAAACAGGATACGCTTGCAACCTGTCTGTATCATATACTCCACGGCGGCAAAAGAGCCGGCATAGTCGTCCACTACCACCCGTTCCGTTTTCAATCCGGTACAGATGCGATCGTAGAATACAATGGGGATATTGTTATTCAGCAAATCCTGATAATGGTCGTATTGGGAAGTATCTTTTGCCAGTGAGGCAATCACACCACAGACGCGGGCGGCAAGGAATGAATGTACGATTTTCACTTCCTGCTCGTAAGATTCGTTGCTCTGGGCTACCAGAATATTGTATCCTGCTTCGGCGGCAGCCTTTTCAATGCCACTCAGCACACACGAGAAAAAGTGATGTACCAGTTGCGGCACAATTACACCGATTGTATTCGAACGGCTGGCTCGAAGATTAACAGCAAGTACGTTGGGTTTGTAGTTATGTTCCCGAGCATACGCATGTATAAGGTCACGGGTTTCCTGGCTGATGTCCGGGTTATCTTTCAGCGCTCTCGACACGGTGGATGGCGAGACGTTCAACGCCCGGGCAATATCCTTGATGGTTATCTGCGGTTTATTCATGGTATATAAATTGTTTCAGCCAAAGATAATGCAAACCGGAGGCAGTACAAAATAAGCTTGCTTATTTTTATTGCTGAGGTGCAGTTCTTCTTATTCAAAGGTTACTTAAACTGGGGTAGCTGCCAAACTGAAAAATGTAAAGCCAGCTAATCCGATTGCAAAAATAGCGGAATAGATGAGAATAAGCTTCTGCGTTGAGAATTATCGGATTATAGAATAGTGCAAACGTTTGCAAAACCGTAGAAAGTCTTATTTCCCTTCCGTTTACATTGGGATGGCAGAGATGGGTGGTATAAAAAGATGAAGTTTTCGGGATTAATTATTTGGCACACAATGTAAAAAGAACTAATTTTGCGGTTATAACGATCTTACTACATGGATGAAACGACATACGAGTTTTTAACGGGTGCTTCCGCCTTTGTTATTGCAATATTAGGAGTTATGTTGGCCACTACGAAGATATTGCCGGAAAGCGGATTGGCGAAATTTCGAAAAGCCCGTAATATTCTTGTACCTTCTTATTTTGTGCTCTCACTTCTCAGTGTGGTGTGTTGCCTGACAGGGTATGACCGCCGTATCGAACCGGCCAGTACGCTTTTTGTAGCTTCGTTCCAGTCTCTGCTTTTTACGATGTCCATATTGGTTTTCATACGTCCTAATGCGGTCAGATGGAGTGCAGTATTCCGGCAGGCGGGAGGTATCACAGTAGCGGGTATTGTCTTGTTTGTCTCCCTGTTCTGCTTTACGGATTATTTCTCATGGTTCTTTTATGTGGGCCTTACCGCTTATGTCGTTCAGCTAATTGTCTATACGAGGCAATTCATATTGTCTTACCGAAAAACGGTGTAAGAGGTAGAAGACTATTATGACGACGATGAGGAAAGTCGTTTGGCATGGGTGAAGACCGGGTTCTATAGTGCACTGGCTATCGGAGTAATGGCTATACTTATTATATTTAATCCCAGTTGGTACAAATTCTTCGTTCCCCTGTATGTAGTTTTTTATAGTTTCATGGTGATTTGGTTTGTGAACTATTATCATAGAATGAAATTTGTAATCCCGGTCATTGCGTCCGTACCGCAAGATGCGAATGTTTGTGCGGTCTCGGCGGAGACAGTTGCATCAGAGATAAAGAAGGAAGAAGCGGCAGAAGAGACAACAGAGGATGCAATACCGGAAGATGGGATGTCCGAAGCGAGGCAGGCATTAAAAGAAAGGTTGCAGAAATACGTAGATGAGAAAGAATACTGCCAAAGCGATGTTCCTTCCGGTATGGTGATTGCTTCTTTCGGGACAAGCAAGGCTTTCTTCCGGCAATATATGAAAAGTTGCTATGGCATCGACTTCCGTCCGTGGCGTAAGGAACTACGTATACGCGAGGCATCCCGGTTTTTGCCGAACATCCCGAATATAGTATAGAAGATGTATGTGAGATGGTAGGTTACAACAATAGTAGCAATTTCAACAGAGACTTTAAGCAACTAATGGGGATGACTCCCAAATGCTATTGTAAGCAATTCTTGTAGCTCGCTTGAATTAAGAGCCTGTTTTAGTTTCCTTTTCAGGCTATCTTTCATTGATTTTCCTGCTTTTCAGCATAGGTGAAATTATTTGGCATGAATACGTCTGTGCGGTAATTTCGTGGCAAACAATTCAGTATTCATTATACAAAAGACAGGAGACAACGAGTCTGAAACCAACAGAAAAGCAAAAGTACACCGCCCCCGCCATCGAAGTGATACGGATGGAAAGCGAGGGAATTATGGCAAGTAGCCTGGGCGACATGCCGCAAAGACCTTGGGGCAGTAGCACCGGCCGCACCCGTTCCATCGGCTATGGCCGCGCCGCATCCGGCAGTGACCTGGAAGACCTTATCAACGACATTCTCACCATTGAAAAATAAGCGCTATATGAAAAAAAACATCATACCCTCCATCCTCTTCTGCCTGACAATGGCGGCAGGATGCAGCCAGGACGAACCGGCAATGGAAACTCCCGATAACGGCAACGCCCCGGGAAAACAGATAACCGTCACCGCCGCCATGTCCGGTACGGGAGCAGATACCCGCCTGACATACGACGACCAAACCAACGCGGAAGGTAACGGAAAGCTCGTAGTGAAGTGGGCGGAAAGTGGCGAAAAGATATACCTTTATAATAGGACTAAACAAGCGTCATCCATCCTTCAACAAAAAGCAAATTCACTCAGCCCGGATGGCAAAAACACCGAATTCATCGGGAATTTGCCTGCGGGAACAGAGACGGGCGATGAACTGTACGCCTGTTACCAACACGGCTTGGCCGACATGAACTTTACTCTCACGGAAGTTCCGGCTGACGAAGCCTCCGGGTGGCCGGAAATGGCAAGTTTGCGCATCCCCGACATCACAAGCGACGGAACTCCGCGCAACATAAGGCACACCATCTGTGCCAAGACCACCTATCAGGGAGAATCCACCGTCAGCTTTAGCTTCCTTCCCCTGACGGCGGCGCTGAAACTTACCATACAGGGAATACCCATCGGAACAACCATCACCGGCTTGCAACTGGGGAATGTGTCTCGTGCGG
>ENA-ORMJ01001659-ORMJ01001659.1-human-gut-metagenome-genome-assembly--contig:-NODE-1659-length-12698-cov-4.131535_pt1 | contig 12698 bp, 8 predicted proteins | sample MGYA00242100_ERZ508989 | MGnify/ENA primary metagenome ERZ508989 (study PRJEB26280, sample SAMEA2531403) | human gut metagenome | biome: human gut; feature: human-associated habitat; material: faeces...
CAATTCCTTCCACCGGAACACATTCAAAGTTACAGCCCAGGAATTCCACATGAGTGGCATCCAGCAATTTTCCTTCAAACGTATTGCAGATACGCTCTTTCTTCATGATGTGAATATCAAACGGCTTCACCAGCAGTCCGACTTCTGCTCCTACTTCAAAATGATGGTAATCCTGCACCAGGAATTCATATCCGCCGCACATCACCGTCATTTCATAATGCACACCTTTGAAAATAGAAGTCTCTACCACGCCTACCAACTGCGCCATATCCGAAACGGGGAAAATATAAAGATCTTCCGGACGGATGACTACGTCTACCGGAACATTTTCACCAAATCCTTCATCCACACATTCAAACTCCGTGCCGCAGAAGCGTACCAGCTTATCATGAATCATGGTACCATTGAGGATATTGCTTTCTCCGATAAAGTCGGCAACAAAAGCGTTGATGGGTTCATTATAAATATCAATCGGTGTACCGATCTGCTGAATCTTTCCTTCACTCATCACAACAATCGTATCGCTCAACGTCAATGCCTCTTCCTGATCGTGAGTGACGTAAACAAACGTTATACCCAAAGATTTATGCATTTCTTTGAGCTCCATTTGCATATCCTTACGCATTTTCAGATCGAGCGCTGCCAGCGGTTCATCCAACAACAACACTTCCGGCTCATTCACGATGGCGCGGGCAATAGCTACACGTTGTTGCTGACCACCGGAAAGAGAATCCACATCGCGGTATTCATAATCCGTCATGCCTACCATTTTCAAAGCAGCTTTCACCTTCTTCTCAATGGTCTGTTTCGGTGTTTTTTTCAGTTTCAGGCCGAAAGCGATGTTATCATACACATTCAAGTGCGGGAACAAGGCATATTTCTGGAATACCGTATTCACCGGACGCTTATGGGGAGGAGTTTGTGTTATTTCCATCCCCGAAATTCGGATTTCGCCTTCCGAAGCTGTCTGAAAACCAGCAATGAGACGCAACAACGTGGTTTTACCGCAACCGGAAGGACCAAGGATAGTCACAAACTCGCCCTTTTTCACGTTCAGAGTCACATCATCCAATGCTGTTTTATCGCCAAAGTACTTCGATACATGGCTCACCTCAATGATGGATTTATCTTCTTGCATATTCATACTAAAGTTTGGGCTGCAAAGGTACACATTTCTGCGGTTTCCACCTACGTGTTAATCTAATATAACAGTGTTTTTCGATGCCCGACAGAAAAAAAATCTATCTTTGCATAAATATTTATTCACTAATTTTACAAAAGCATGAAAAAGTTAACTTATTTAGTTATTGCAACGGCAGCGTTAGGCATGGTAGCTTGTACGGGCGGAAACAAAGCCGGATACGTTGTCACAGGTATGGTAGAAGGTGCAAGCGATGGTGACACCGTTTATCTTCAGGAAGCCAATGGTAGAAATCTGACCAAACTAGATACAGCCGTTATCACCAAAGGTACTTTTACCTTTGAAGGTACACAAGATTCTGTGGTTAGCCGCTATGTCACTTGCGAAGTGAACGGAGAGCCATTGATGATTGATTTCTTCCTCGAAAACGGAAAAATCAACGTTGCCCTGACCAAGGATAATGACGCTGTTACCGGTACTCCCAACAACGATGCATACCAGGAAATCAGAGCTCAAATCAATGACATCAGCAAAAAAATGAATGCCATTTATGAGGCAATGGGCAATACATCTTTAAGTGATGAGCAAAAAGAGGCCAAACAAAAAGAAGGTGCTCAGCTGGAAGAACAATATGACAAAGCAATCAAAGAAGGCGTACAAAAGAATATCACCAACCCGGTTGGAGTATTCTTGTTTAAACAAACTTTCTACAATAACTCTACGGACGAAAATGAAGCTTTGTTGCAACAAATTCCTGCTAATTTCCAGAATGACGAAACAATCGTAAGAATCAAAGAGATGACTGACAAGCAGAAAAAGACTGCTGTAGGTACTCAATTTGTTGATTTCGAAATGCAGACTCCGGAAGGAAAGACAGTGAAATTGTCTGATTATGTAGGCAAAGGAAAAGTGGTATTGGTTGACTTCTGGGCTAGCTGGTGCGGTCCTTGCCGTCGCGAAATGCCTAACCTGGTAGAAACATACGCTAAGTACAAAGGCAAAAACTTCGAAATCGTAGGTGTATCTCTCGATCAGGATGGTGCTGCATGGAAAGAAGCAATCAAGAAGCTAGACATGACTTGGCCGCAAATGTCCGACCTGAAATTCTGGCAAAGTGAAGGTGCACAGCTTTATGCTGTAAACAGCATTCCTCACACTGTATTGATCGACGGTAGCGGTAAGATTATTGCTCGCGGTCTGCACGGAGAAGAACTTCAAGCTAAAATTGCAGAAGCTGTAAAATAACAAATCCAAAGAAAGGCTTTTCCAAAGCCCTTGAAATTTATACAAGGCTGTCTCAAATAGAAAATGAGACAGTCTTTTTTATTTGCGAGACTTTACGCCCCACTCTCCAAACAGATAAAAAAATTCAGCCCCTGCCATTCTCAAAGAATACAGGGGCTGAATATTATGTATGAAAGTGAGGGAGATATACTCCCCTACTTTTTCAAGCAATTAGATAAACCAACGTACGTAGCAGAAGTCCTGACGGTGTGGAAGTTCCGGATTCTTCGGGAACATACGGTAAGACACCTTGAAACTACCTGCATTTGACAAGCTGTGTTTAACCTGGAATGTATACAAGTCGCCTTCTTTCTTGACTACACTGAACGGTTCTACAGAGTAAACATGTTGTTTTCCATCTGCAGTTGTGTAAGTAGTAACCAATTCAAGTCCCACTGCATCATTCAAGCCTTTTTCATCGATAACGTAAGTAATAGTATATTCTTTTCCGCTTTCGATATCACCATTCTTCAGCTCTTCTACCTTGTCACAAGATACGATTTCAATAGAATCCCATTTAGCAACCACATCTTCTTTCCAAGCTGCGATTTCTTTTGCTTTTGCATTATCGTTAGCAGCCAAAGTCTGGAAACGTTTTGCCAGTTTGCAATAGAACTTGCTATAGTAATCATCCAACTGACGCTTCATGGTATAATGAGGAGCAATCTGTGCGATAGAATTCTTCACCACTTTGATCCAGCCTTCAGAATATCCCTTCTTATTACGTGCATAATACAACGGAAGGATTTCAGTTTCAAGAATACTGTAAATAGTAGCAGCATCCAGCTGATCCTGATGTTCCTGATTCTGGTAAGTACGTTTTTCAGTCAACGCCCAACCTGCACCTTCACGGTAACCTTCCAGCCACCATCCGTCTAATACAGAGAAGTTAACAACACCGTTCATCAAAGCCTTTTCGCCCGATGTACCGGATGCTTCCAACGGACGAGTCGGAGTATTCAACCAGATATCAACGCCGGAAACCAGACGACGAGCCAGTTGCATATCGTAATTCTCGAGGAAGATAATCTTACCCAGGAATTCCGGACGACGAGAGATTTCAATGATACGCTTAATCAAGCCCTGGCCTGCTCCATCGTGCGGGTGAGCTTTACCTGTAAACAGGAATTGTACCGGATAATCAGGATTGTTCACGATCTTAGAAAGACGATCCAAGTCGGTGAACAGCAAGTGTGCACGTTTGTAAGTAGCAAAACGACGGCCGAAACCAATCAGCAATGCGTTCGGATTGATCTTATCCATCAGTGAAACGATACGAGAAGGATCTCCCTGGTTCTTCAACCATGTATCGCGGAATGACTTACGGATATAGTCAACCAACTTATTCTTCATAGTCATACGAGTCTTCCAAATCTCTTCATCGGGCACATTGTAGATAGCTTCCCAAATTTTCGGGTTAGACTGATCATTCAAGAAGTTCTCGTCAAAATTAGCAGCATAGAGATGCTTCCATTCAGTAGCGCTCCATGTCGGGAAGTGTACACCGTTGGTAACATACCCCACATGCATTTCTTCGGGGAAATAGCCTTTCCAGATAGAAGAGAACATCTCCTGAGAAACTTTTCCGTGCAACCAGCTTACGCCGTTCACTTCCTGTGAAGTGTTGCAAGCGAAAACTGACATACAGAAACGCTCGCCTTTATCACCCGGATTATTACGACCGAGATCCATCAGGTCATCCCAACTGATACCCATCTTGGCAGGATAACCGCCCATATATTTGCCGAAAAGACCTTCGTCAAAGTAGTCGTGACCGGCAGGAACCGGAGTATGTACAGTATAGAGAGAAGAAGCACGTACCAGCTCGATAGCCTGGTCGTAAGTCAGACCTTCGGCCACGTAGTCACAGATGCGCTGTACGTTGATTAAAGCAGCATGTCCTTCGTTGCAGTGATAGATATCTTTCTTGATGCCCAGCTTCTTCAGCGTCAGAATACCACCGATACCGAGCAGGATTTCCTGCTTCAAGCGGTTTTCCCAGTCACCGCCATACAGCTGGTGAGTGATGGAACGGTCGAACTCGCTGTTCATTTCATTGTCAGTATCAAGTAGATAGAGAGAGATACGTCCAACGTTCACTCTCCACACATAAGCATGCACGTAGTAGTCCAGATAAGGAACATCCACTACCATCTGCTCGCCCTTCTCATCCAATACACGGTCGATGGGCAACTGGCCAAAGTTCTGTGCCTCGTAATTGGCAATCTGCTGGCCGTCCATAGACAATGTTTGTGTAAAGTAACCGTAGCGGTACAGGAAACCGATTGCACACAAGTCGGCGTTGCTATCGGAAGCTTCTTTCAGGTAGTCACCGGCAAGTACACCCAGACCGCCGGAATATATCTTAAGTACATGGCTCAAACCATACTCCATACTGAAATAAGCCACGGACGGGCGCTTGCTGTCAGGCTTCACATCCATGTATGTGCGGAACTTGGAGTATACGTCATCCATTCTGCGCAGAATAACTTTGTCATTTGCGAGTGCCTCGAGTTTAGCATAACTCATACGTTCCAGCAGAAGTACGGGGTTCTGTCCCACTTCTTTCCAGAGAGCAGGGTCAAGGTCTCTGAACAGTTCGGTGGCTTCATAATTCCATGCCCACCAGATGTTATGTGCCAGTTCAGACAGTTTCTCCAGTTCGGCGGGAATGTGCGATTTCACATTCACATCTTTCCAGTTAGGAGTGTTTACATTACTAACTTTAATCTTCATTGTATGATAACTAATTGATTAATAATTCTTTTATTTTAGTTGACGCTTCATGGCATTGCGCAGTGCAATGTCGTAAGCCTCGTAATAATATTGTATAAAGTGCTTCCACAAAGCCTGCTCTGCCACCTGGCCTGCACGCTTGCGTATTTCCTTGATTTCGGCTTCCGTCTTGGTAGAGAACAAGGCTACGGTGTCCTTGATGCCGTCTGCCACTTCGGAATAGTTATAGTCCGAACGGTGCAGCACTTCCACTCCGTCGTTTATGCCATGCTGGTTTTTCAGGCTGTTCACCCAAAGTCCGAAACCGGCAAGGTCGGTGGTGATGGTAGGCACCCGGAAAGCCACGCTCTCCAGCGGGGTATATCCCCACGGTTCATAATAGGACGGATAGACACTGAGGTCCTCGCCTAAAATCAAGTCATAATAATGCTTGTTGAGGATGCCATCGTGACCATCCTGATAGCAAGGTACAAAAATTACTTTCACCTTATCTTCGGGACGATTGCCCATACCGAGGTATTTCAGCATATCCAGCACCTGGTCGTGCGTCATATTGTGCAGCCAGTGGGTGATGAAAGGACACTGCAACGGTTCGGTGAACTTATCTTTGCTCTTCAAGCGCTTCTGCAAGTCCTCGCGGGGGTCTCCCACCCAGCTGGGCACGTTGACAAACGCCAATACTTTCTTCTTTAAATCTTTATCGCGGTTCAGCCGGTTCAATGATTCCAGGAACACATCGATACCCTTATTTTTGAACTCATAGCGTCCGCTGGTACCGATAATCAGCGTATCGTCGCCCAAGTCCTCACCCAGTAGGCAGTTTGCCACACGCAGCATGGTGGAACGGGCACGTTTGCGCTTGCCGGTAAAGGTGGCGCCTTTCGGTACAAAATCATCTTCAAAACCGTTCATCAGCACAACATCCGCAGGCTTGTCAAGCAATTCCCTGCATTCGTTGTTTGTGATTTCGCTCACAGTGGTGAAACAGTCCACATAGTGGGCCGTCTGCTTTTCAATGGAATGTTTGGACTGCATGTTCAGCTCCTCCGCCATCTGGTCGCCGTTGTAGGCGAAAAGATAATCGTAAAGCGGCTTGTTGTTGCCAGCTATGGAGCGGCCGATGGACGTGGCATGGGTGGTGAAGATAGTCCCTATCTCGGGAACGGCAGACTGAAGATAGAGGGCGGCCATGCCGGTCATCCACTCGTGTGCCTGGAACACCACTTTGTCCGTTTCCGTCAAATTATAGCGATAGAAGCTCTCTATCACCTTGCCGGTAGCGAAAGCAAACATGGATGCTTCGTCATAATCACCATATCCATGCAGTGAATCCACCTGATAGCGGTTCCACATTTCTGTATAAATCTCATTTTTTTCTGCAAAGAACGGTTGGAAATCAACCAATATAACAATAGGTTCTCCCGGAATGTTCCAGCGACCTACGCGGACGGAAAGATTGTCTTTCAACGCTGCATGTTTTTTCCACGCTGCACAAAGGTTATCAGACTCAATGAACAAAGGGTTCTCTTTTCCCTGCCAGAAATCCGGCCCTATAAAGAATAATCTATCGCGAAATTTAGTCTGTAAAGTATTTGCCCTTGTAGACAAAACTGTATAGATACCGCCTACTTTATTACACACTTCCCAACTCGCTTCGAAGATGTAATCGGGGGTAAGTAGTTCTTTAGTCATATTATGTTATAATCTCTTTATCTTAATTACGGCTGCAAAAGTACGTATTATTCTTTGAAAAATAGCCTTTTAATCGAAAAAACTGATTAAATATGCATAAACAATCGTTTGCGGAATGTCATAGTTTAGCCACAAAAGCCCCATTGACTCGCCCATCCATGCATTTTTCGTCTAAAATTCCCGAAGTTTCAAAAAAGAATTTCTGGAGTTTTCAGTTGAAGCCCCAGGAATTTAAACAAAAAACCCCAGGGATTTCAATTGTAAATCCCTGGGGTTTATTTTCTTATAATCCGGATTATACCATCAATGCAGCTACCAGCGCCAAAATAGCGTAGAATTCAGGAAGCGCGGCGTAAATCATTGTATTGGTCTGTACGTCGTGTCCCTGGGAGATACCCACAATACCGCTAGCACAAATCTGTCCCTGACGGATAGCGGAGAACAGACATACCAGTCCGACACCCAATCCGATGCCCAGCATCAAAGGACCGTCCGTAGCAAAATCCCTGCCCATGGACATCAGGAAAGCCACGAAGCCGTAAAGTCCCTGCGTAGCCGGAAGGGCTGACAAAATCATATAACTTGCTGACTTGGAAGGGTCTTTCTTCAACGCACCTTCTGCCGCACTACCGGCGATAGTTGTACCGAAGCAACTGCCAATTCCTGCAAGGGCCAACATCAGGCCCAGACCGAGATAACCTAAAATTTCATTCATAATGTTTCTATTTTTATTTGTTTTTTAATTTGTTTATTTCTTTACTACTGTAAAAGGTTTATAGGCTTCGCCCTTACCTTCGTAACCGGAATTCTTGAAGTATTCCACAAATGTCAGACGGAGCGGGTGTACAAAGGCACTCAGACAAGACATGGCAATGTTCAGCGTATGCCCGAATATCAGTATCAGACCGCAGAACAGCCATCCCAGGGCCGGACCTGCAGCATCGTTCACCATGAAGGCAAGCTGGTTGAACACGCCTCCAAGCATACCGCCTGCCAAGCCGAGGGCATAGAGACGGATGTAGGAAAGTATATCGCCCATCAATCCGGTTGCCATGTTATAGGTATCCCATACTCCGGCACCGATGTTGACAAATACATTCCGGTGGATATTGTTCAGCAGGTAGATACCGATGGCGGAAACACCGCCAATCACGATAAATGCCCACGTAGACACGTCTTCCGAAATTATCTTGAAGAAGGAAAGTCCGCCGGTGCAGATAAATCCCACCACCAGCAACAGCCATCCCCAGGCACTGAGCGACTCCTTGAAGCCGAAACGAACGGTCTGTCCCACGGCCTTCACCGTCATGGCAATGCAGATGTGCACCGCACCGATAATCAACGCCAGCAGCATTTGCTTGTCATAGGTAGTCTCACCTATCTTACCCACAATCATGAATTCCTTCAGTTTGGCGGGTATCTCCAGGTCAAAGAGGCTTACACCGAAAAAGGTTCCCAATATGGCACCGATGACGGACGTAAATATACCCAACGTAATCACCAGGTTCATCATGCCTTTCATGGACTTGGACATCTTCCTTTTCAAAATGAACCCGAGTGCAATCAGTACCAGACCGTAGCCCGCATCTCCCATACAGAAAGCAAAGAAGAGCGAGAAGAATGGCGCAAGTATCGGTGTCGGGTCGAACTCGGCATATTCGGGCATACCGTACATTTTGGTAAGCACTTCGTACATGCGTGTATAGGCGTTGTTTTTCAGCTTGATGGGAGCATTGTCCTCGCGCTTGGCAGCCCTTATCTCATAATAAGTGCCGCTTTCATCGAGAAGTTTCCTCACATCCGCCTCGCAGTCTTCGGGAATCCAGCCTTCCATCAACACTACGGCACCTTCTGCCATATGTTCGCTGTTCAGCTTGACTTTCAGCAGGTCTATCTCTTCCTGGAGCTGTAGGTTGTACTTCTCCAACGTGCAGTAATTCGCTTTGCAGAGTTCTTTCAATCCGGCATGTGCCTGCACAAGGGCCTCTTCCGTATCGGCTTTCTTCCGGCTCAGTTCGGAGAGGCTGAGTGAAGGTAGACGGAGCGGTTCCACATCCAGTTCTACCGGTTGGGGAGTGACGGTCACGAAATAAAGATGTCCGCCGTTCTCTTTCACCACGATGGCATTGTAGTCCTCTGCCCACGCTTCGTTATAGTCTTTCTCCGGGCAGGTATAGAACTGCACGAACCAACCAGCATCTTCCAGCTTGCGGATGGCTCTCCAATCGAAATCGCCCCAGACTTCCATCTGCGCCACATCCTTGTCGATGGCGGGAATCTGCTGGTTCAAGTCTTGTATCCGCGCCTGCAAGTCCTCGTAGAATTTCACCAGAGCATCGGCCGACAACTCTTTATGCACCTTTTCTTCCGGCTGTTTGTCTGCCAGGGTGTGCATGCTCTGAAGCATATTCTTGTAGAGCGTACGCTTCTGCATGAATTGCTGCAAGGTGTCGTCCATCTCGCCGCACTGCCTTTCCACAACGTGCACCACGCCCAGTTCCCGGATTTGTGCCAGAAATGCTTCGTACTCCTTATGATACACAAGGAACGTGAGCTTCTTCATTTTCGTAATCATGCCTCTGCCTCCTTCCTTTTCTCCTGATGGGATTTCATGATTTTCTGCGATGACTTGGAAAGGTTCTCCTCGTCTTCCATAAACCGCTTGATTTTGCGCAGAGCATCCTGATAACCCGGAATCTGTACTTTCTCAAAAAGATTCACCTTCTGGGTGGTCTTTTTACGCGCATGTTCCAACAAGTTCAACTTGGCAACAGTAAATTCACGCTCGATGGCAGTATGTGCCAGTGACTTAAGCAAATGCAGCCCGTCTGCATACCATTTGGGCGCATTGAACAAGCTGTAAGGGCGTATCTCGAAATCTACATTCTCGAGCAACGGCACTCTTACACCAGCAATCTTCTTCACACCGAGATGAACATCGCTGACCTTTATCAATGAAGCGTCGAACTCATTCCAAAGGGCGAACATGGCTTCGTAAGCTTGGATTTCCTTTTCCAACCTCGCGTCCAACGCGGCAGCGTCTCCCTTGCAGCGCTTCACTTCCATACGCAGGGCACTCTCCTTATTCTTAATAATGGGGAGTGTACGCACGCGCACCTTCAGTTGCTTTTCGAGTTGCTGAAGCGAGGTTTTGTTATATTGAAACTTAATAGCCATTTTATTTACGATTTAACGATTTACGATTAGACGACTGAAGCTACTCAATTTCTCAATTTACAGATTTACAATTTCAGTAATATCAATCGTAAACCGTAAATCGTCTAATCGTACATTTATTTAGTTTGCTTTCGGCCAGAACTGGTCCACAAGCTCTTTCTTGATATTCACCTCTTCCGGACGGAAATACTTGCCGAACAGACTCCATGCCACATCGAGCATCTCTGTGGTATCGAGGTTGACATCGATGGCCAGTAGCTGGTTGGAGTAGTCCTTGGCAAAGGCAAGGGTACGTTCGTCGTAGTTCGTCAGGTCGAAACCGTTTTCAAGCTTGGTTTTGGCGTTGGCGGCATCGGCGTACAGACGTACAGCGGCATTCATCACCTGCGGATGGTCCTTACGTGTCTTTTTGCCCGTCACAAGCTGTTTCAGACGGGACAAGGAACGGAACGGGTCAACGATAACCTTACCGATGTCGCTGTCACGACGGAGGAACAACTGGCCTTCCGTGATATAACCCGTATTGTCAGGCACGGCATGCGTAATGTCGCCACCGGACAGAGTCGTCACCGCAATAATCGTGATGGAACCGCCGCTTGGGAACTGCACCGCCTTTTCGTATATCTTCGCCAAGTCCGAATAAAGGGATCCCGGCATGGAGTCCTTCGAAGGAATCTGGTCCATACGGTTGGACACGATACTGAGCGCATCGGCATACAATGTCATATCGGTCAGCAGGACAAGGACTTTCTCATTCTTGTCCACAGCGAAATACTCAGCTGCGGCAAGAGTCATGTCCGGGATAAGCAGACGCTCTACAGGAGGTTCCTCAGTAGTATTGATAAAACTGATAATCTTGTCAAGCGCACCGGCAGACTCGAAAGCATGACGGAAGAAAAGATAGTCATCATTTGAAAGACCCATTCCGCCGAGGATAATCTTGTCAACATCCGCACGGAGAGCCACATCCGCCATCACCTGGTTATAAGGCTGGTCAGCATCGGCGAAGAAAGGAATCTTCTGACCTGACACGATGGTATTGTTAAGGTCAATGCCGGCAATACCCGTAGGGATAAGCTCGGAAGGCTGACGTCTCTTGTAAGGGTTCACAGAAGGACCTCCAATCTCGCGCTCCTCGCCCTCAACCTCAGGACCACCGTCAATAGGATGTCCATAAGCATTGAAAAATCTTCCTGAAAGCTGCTCGCTCACCTTCAATGTAGGAGGAGCTCCGAGGAATGACACCTCCGCATTTGTAGGAATACCCTCAGTACCAGCGAAAACCTGAAGAGTAACTGCGTCACCCTTGGTCTTCACAACCTGGGCAAGCCTGCCGGCAACAGTGGCAAGTTCATCATTGGCTACTCCCGTGGCCTTCAATGATACTGTGGCCTTGGTAATAGCATCCAGCTGTGTATATGTTCTTTGAAAAGCTTTATTTGCCATTTTCTTCCAGAAGTTTTGAAAGTTGTGAGTTATATTTCTCGAAATCCTCGCTGTGGAACTCCGTATAGTTCATCTGACGGAGATCATTGATCATCTCCTTGAAGAAGTTGCGGCACTCCTCGAAGTTTTCGAATTCAAACTGCCTTCCGCAGATGTCCAGAATCAGGTTCAGCATGAATTTCTGACGCTCAAGACCGCAAAGGCTATCGACAGCATCGAACGCATCCTGCTGAAGGAAAACAAAGTCCAGAAGCTCTGACTTCCAGAAGGTCTCATGGTAACTCATAGGAACACCGTCATCTCCGAGGATATTGATCTGCTCGGCAGCGTCACGGCCCTGGCGGATGATATTCTTCGCTTTGGAAACCTTGTCAGCCCAGCCGGCCTCAATCTTTTCGTCGAGGAACTCGCGGATTTCAGGATACTCGAGATACTTCGAATAAGAATCGATAGGGTTCACGGCAGGATATCTCTTCTGGTCAGCACGGTTCTGTTCGAGAGCATAGAAGCAACGTGCCGCCTTCTTGGTGGACTCCGTAACAGGCTCCTTCAGGTTACCGCCGGCAGGAGACACAGTTCCGATAAATGTGACCGCACCAGTCTTGCCATTGTTCAGCACAACCATACCTGAACGTGCATAGAAACTGGAAATGATGGCAGAAAGATCGACAGGGAACGCATCCGCACCAGGAAGTTCCTCCATACGGTTACTCATCTCCCTCAACGCCTGTGCCCAACGTGATGTAGAGTCGGCAAGAAGCAGACACTTGAGTCCCATCGCACGGTAATACTCGCAGATCGTCATCGCGGTATAGACTGAAGCCTCACGGGCTGCAACCGGCATGTTGGATGTGTTACAGATAATAGTCGTACGCTCCATAAGATGACGGCCTGTATGCGGGTCAATGAGTTCCGGGAACTCAGTGAAGATTTCCACGACCTCGTTCGCACGCTCTCCGCAGGCAGCCATCACGATGACGTCGGCATCACCCTGCTTTGCAATCGCGTGCTGGAGCACAGTCTTTCCGCAACCGAAAGGACCAGGGATAAAGCCTGTACCGCCCTCGGCGATAGGATTGAGAGTGTCAATGACTCTGACACCTGTCTCCATGATTCTGTTCGGCCTCGGTTTCTCCTTGTAGCACTTGATAGCCACTTTCACAGGCCACTTCTGAACCATTGTAACAGGAACTTCCTCGCCATTCTCGTCAACAAGCACAGC
>ENA-ORMJ01001708-ORMJ01001708.1-human-gut-metagenome-genome-assembly--contig:-NODE-1708-length-12345-cov-5.061025_pt1 | contig 12345 bp, 11 predicted proteins | sample MGYA00242100_ERZ508989 | MGnify/ENA primary metagenome ERZ508989 (study PRJEB26280, sample SAMEA2531403) | human gut metagenome | biome: human gut; feature: human-associated habitat; material: faeces...
GAAAATATTACACTGATAAAAGACGGGGAATCAAAAGCAGCATATTCGGGATCTGTTCTTTTTGCCACAGATGAGACAGGATTCAATGGAAAATATGTATATGAATTTAGGAAAATTATAGATTATGCCAGTATAGAAAAAGTAGTTGTAAATGGTAAGACATATGAACGGGCGGAAGATGCACAGAATTAATGTTTTAGCAATGAACAGAAAAATACGAGGAATATATTACGGAGGGCATATATGAGGAAAAATTTAAAAAAATATTTTTTAGCACTGGCAGTAATCGCAGTTATAGCAGTAACGGCAGGAGTATTTGTGTATCTTTGGACTTACCGTGTTAAGATAGATGGAAATTCAAAGATTATACTCAGCTATTTTGAAAATGCCCAGGTGCAGACTGTGGACGAGTATGAATACAAAGAGGATTCGGAGCTTTATGAACCAGCTTTAGATAATGAGGTTGCCAGACTGCCAAATCTGCTTACTTATAAAGGCAGAGAGTATGCAGTCTGGCATATAAAAGTTTCAAAGGGACAGCTGGCTGCAGGAGAGGGAGAGGAAAACATTCACGAGTTAAAGGATATTTCTTACAAACTGGCGGTGGTGTATGAATATGAAAATGAATATTATCTGTATAAGTATTTTAACGAAGAACAGCCGATTGATCCGGAAGAAACATTTGAAGAGCTGATACAGGAAATTACTCAGCAGAACCAGATCGAATTTTACGATATGGTAATTTATTTTGAGGAGTATGACAGCAGATTAGGTGATGATGATTATAAGCTAAGAAGAATTCACTGTAAGGGAAATTTAAAACAGTTTTTTGAGGAGTGTCTGCTAAAAGAGTATGGAAGTATAATATCCTGTGGGGAAGGTTTCTTTCCCGGAGGGCGAAGAGATGTGAAACGATTTAAAGCAGCAGGTATATCATTATATGGATATATGCCGCTTGGAATAAGAATAAGTATAAACTTTGGAAAGATACAGGATCGGATGAATATGGTAGATGGTGAGTCTATGTTTGGCAGATCATATCAGATTACAGAGGAGCAGTTAGAAAGAACCTGTCAGTACATAAAAGACAATTTTGAATTGTATGAGGTAAAAGAATAGGGAAAATAAAACATAAAGGAGAAAAAAGATGAAAAAAACAATGAAACTTTTAGGCATGATTAGCATGGTTGTGATTTGTGCAACTGCCTGTGGAACACAGGAGCCGCAGGAAGAAACAAAAGCAGTACAGTCGGAACAGAATAAAAATGGTACAGTGCAGGAAACAACAAATGATAATGCTGAATTTAATATTTCTGCAGATGTAAATCACGATGGTAGAGAGGAAAAACTGAAAGTTACAGTTAATAAAGAAAGCACTGGTGACTTTCTGGATTTTGTTGTGATGAAAGAGGATTCGGATGAAATCATATGTGAAGAGAAAGGATATTGGCAGGAAAAAAAAGATCTGGCATATTATCTTTATAATGATGGAGCGGAGAGCTATATTATCAAATACTGGCCACAGATGGCACAGGGAACGGCAGACTATTCTTACACAGTATTTTATCTGAATGAATCAGGGGAAGCAGTAATTACTGATGAGGATGAGGTATGTTTTGAAAGTTATAATGTGAGCAGAAATTTTGATGTGGCACAGATGACAGCTTTTGCTGACAGGCTGAATGTCTATTTGGATAAGAGCATCAGATTGTTCAAGTGTGATACGGATACATCAAGTGTGGAAATCAGCAGCGAGAAAAATCTGATAAAAGACAGAGAAGAATATGGTTTTATACAGGATTATGATATAGATTACAGTGATTGTAAGGATATGAGCGAGAAGCTGAATAAGTATTATGAATATGTACAAAAACTGGAAAGTGCTTCACAGGAATAAATGAAAGGTGTAGGAAATTATTGAAAGTGCGTATGCAGGCAGAAGATAGGTTCACTGCAGGGGACATACTGTCAGGACACATGGGAGGTGGCTTATGTTTGAAAGCAGTTTTATGAAATATAAAGAAAGGACGGCATTGATTACAGAAACTGGAAAAGGGATTACATATAGGGAACTGGATCAGCTGCAGAAGGACATGAGCCATCTGATTTGTGTAGAGGGATTAACTTTGGTGGTATGTACGAATACACTGGAAAGCATCGTGATTTATCTTGCATGTATTCAGAAGCATGGAACGGTTATGCTGGAAGGAAATATCAGAGAGGAACAGCTGAAAAAATTAGTAGAAGAATATCTGCCGGAAGTGATTTTTCTGCCGAAAAAGCAGTTTGAGGAGAAATTGGCTCTGAAAGGGTATAGATATCTGGAAATGGGAATGCAGGATTATATCTGCTGCAAAAGGTTAATTACAGGACCGCAGACATATCCGGAACTGGCACTTCTGCTGACCACCTCGGGAAGTACAGGAAGTCCGAAACATGTAAGAATATCGTATGAAAATCTGGAGAAAAATACAGTGGCAGTCATACGCTCACTGGGCATCTGCAAAGAGGACAGGACGATTACTTCACTGGAAATGTCCTATAGTTATGGTCTGTCAGTAATAAATACTTTTTTAATGAGCGGAGCATCTATTGTGCTGACTGACCGCAGGGTGTATTCTGCAGAATTTTGGAAATTAGCGGTGGATAAAGGAGTAACCTCATTTTCCGGAGTACCATCATTTTATGAAATGTTTTTCCGATTTGGAATACAGCAGTATGTGCCGGACAGCCTGAAGGTAATGACACAGGCGGGAGGTGCGATGAGGAATGGATTGTGGGATAATATGCAGGAATATGCAGAACGGCATGGAATACAGTTTTATGTAATGTATGGACAGACAGAAGCATCACCAAGAATTTCATGTCTGCCATGGACGGATATGAAGCGTAAGAAAGGGAGCGCCGGACTGCCATTAGATGGGGAGAAGATAACAATTATGAGCAGTGCCGGAAAGTTTGCACCGGCAGGAGAACAGGGGGAAATCCTGTGTGAAGGAGAAAATGTCGGATTAGGGTACGCATATAGCAGGGAAGATCTCTCGCGGACAGATGACTGGAATGGGATATTGCATACGGGTGATATCGGTTATCTGGACTGTGAGGGATATTTGTATCTCACAGGAAGAAAAGCTGGATATGCAAAAGTTATGGGAAAACGAATCAGTCTGGCGGAACTGGAAGAAATCTTAAGGGAAAAATGCGGGGTAGTATGCAGCTGCCAGGAAACTGCCGGAAAGATTGTATTAACCGGATGTAATGATACATCTGTAATAAAACTGCTGGCAGATATTACAGGGATCAATGCCAGGATGTTTGAATGTATACGTTAGGAGGAGATTAACATGAGTTTATTTCAACAAAGCATAGAACTGCCATTTGCAGATCCGTTTTTAAAACTGTATCCGCATCATGCACTGGCAGCCGGTATTTTACAGAATAATGAGCATATTTTACCATTGCTGCTGACAGATTATGTACAGCTGGTATATGATAAGGATGTACAGAGAATGGATTTTAGTGTGTCTTTGTATATACAGTCTTATATAAAACATATACCTCTTACATTTCAGTCACTTGTACCGAGAGAAATTGTGGAACATGGATATAAGAATCCGGTTGAATTTATCAGGACAAGTCTGGAGCATGGTTATTATGTGTACTGTATTGTGGATACTTATTATATCGGGGCATATCAGAAATGTTATCATATGCATCATATGCTGCATGATATGGCTATATACGGATATGATAAAAAAACACGGGAATATCATGTGGCGGACTGCTTTGTGGATGGAAAATATAAAAGAGAGATAATCAGTGAAAAAGAATTAAAAGATGGGCTTGAAATTGCATATGATAAAGACTGGCTGGATGGTTTTGTATTGTTGAAATATAATGAAAATCCATATCGGGGAATTACTTACGATATAGAATGGATCAAGAAAGAAATAGATAATTACCTGAACGGAGAACCTTCCGGATGGGTTACAATATCAGAATACAGAAGGCGCATACCGTGGCTTTATGTGTATGGAATCGAAGTATACGATGCACTGGAAGAGTATCTGGAGGAAAAAGAAAAAAAGAGGGAAGTGCTGGATCTGCGTTTGCCGGCGGCATTGCTGGAGCATAAGAAGGTAATGCTGAAAATAGCAGAACAGCTGCATGAAACCGGGAGACTGGAAGCTGTCAGTGAAGTGAGGGAAGTATTTGAGGAACTAATGGAAATGGCAAAAAATATGGAACTTCTGATGGCAAAATATAATACGGCTGATGGCGGCGGATTGTCGGCATTGAAGGAACTGGTAAGAAATATTCAGGCAAAAGACATTGCAGCAATGACATTGTTTCAGGAAAATATAAAAGACCAGGCATTTCGTATTATAGAAGGAACATCGGCAGAAGTGAAGTTTCTGGAAGAGGACAGAAATACTGGCGGAAACTGGAAGGAGGAATACGGCAGTCAGGGATATCATGTGGTTGGGGCGGAAAAACAGCTTCCAGAGTATGTGGCACAGGATGGATATATTATCAGAAATGCAGTCTGCGTGTTATTAAAAATGTATGCCGAGGAAGAAAATGTATTGTTTTATAACAGACAGGATAACAGGAGAGTACAGGCATATTATTTAAGTGCAGAAACTTTTTATATCCATATTTGTCTGGCGGATAAGGACAGGCATAAAATCAGCTTTTATTTTCTGGATTATGACCGGCTGCAGAGGGAACAGACGGTGGAAGTAATTCATGCCGGCACCGGTCAGGTAATAGATAGAAAATTATTATCTGATTTTCATAAGGGAGTTTATCTCAGCTATGAGGTTATGGGGGCAATAATTCTAAAAATTACAAAGATAAACGGACCGGACGCAGTAATTTCAGGAGTGTTCTGGGATTAAGGAGTAATCGGGTGAAAAAGGAGAGGCTTATGAAAAAAACAAATATGATAAAATCCATGCTATGTGTGGGAATAGCATTTGGTATGGTATTGGGAAGTGTACTGTCAGGTCAGGCGGAAACAGAAGAACAGGGGAAAGATTATGAGGTAAGTCTTGAGGGGGCAAAGCAGTATATAAATGATAAGTATCTGTTAAAAATACATTATGCACAGTCTGCCGGAGATGCAGATATTTGCAGTAAAATGAAAAAAGTGAAAAACGAAGAAGATATATATGTGGGTGATGCAATACAGATATTTGATCCGGATGGAAATGGTAATGGAAAAGAGCAGAAAGCGGAGGTGAATTTTGAGATAAAATATGAAGACGATGTGTTGTTTCTGTTTAATGTATCTTATACCAGTGGGGAATGGATTCTGCAAAATAGTGCAGAATATAAAGTTGATGTATTAAAGAAATTAAAAGAACCTGTTGATAAATATGTTTTTTATGTAATTAATAATTCCTGGTATGCAGAGTCAGAAAGCGAGAAAGTATTTTTATATTCTATTGCAGCAGATGAGGAAGATGTATTGTCACAGGCGGAAATTGATTTTCTGGCAATGCCTTTTTTGGAAAAGAAAAAGACGGCAGAAACAGGATTTGAAAAACTTCAGGATGTTATGCAGTATCGTGATGATGATATGATAAAAAGACTCAAAGGAAATGTAGTAAAGTATTCTGAAACAGAAGATAAGATTCCGGTATCCGTATGGGTGTGCGTCGGTATTCTGGGGATTTCTCTTGTGGGAATAGTAGTATACAAATACAGAATTAAATTACAGGAGGAACTGATATGACGAGAATCAGAAAATTATTTTTAGGGATATTTTTAATGGTATTTGCATTAGGGATTGGTGTATTTATCTTTGTACAGGTGGACAGCAAGGATGCCGGAACAGGGAAGAGCAGACCATTGTCGATGGCGGAAAAAATACTGAAATATGATGATGATCTGAATGCGTATATTGAGGAAAATTATGATGAGGAGGATATTGAAGATATGGAGCATTTTAAAAATAAGTTGTATCGATTAAAAGAGAGGTATCCATATTTCAGTTATGCAAGTCTGGATGAATTTTATGGAAATATCATGGCGGAATATGAGGGGGATGATAAAGCAAATTTGATTATCTATGGAACATCAAACTGGAATACTTCGGCATCATATGAGGATGAAGAATTGAATCGGTGTGTGGAAAGAGCTGCTGCAGAGGCAAGCTGGCAGGAGCAGCAGAGAGATCCGGAACAAAAAAAGCTAAGGAAAGAACTGTATTATCTGAAGAAGCATTACCCGGAGAAAAGTTATGAAGAACTGTATGAAAATATAGAGAATGTGACGGATGAGGATCTTGAAGAAGATGAGTGGTACGTTGTAAATCATGTAGATATGAGCGATGAACTGATGGAATATGTGGATAGCCTGTTGCCGGAAGCGGATGAAGAAGAACTGAAAACAGATCCGAATCTCGATGATTTAAGAAAGTTCTTATATATTGAAAATGCCAACAGACCGTATTGCACATATGAGGAACTGACAAGGATTACCTATCATGAAGGACTGCGTTTTAGAAATGCAAGGGAACTGACACCGCAGGAGGATGAGAGCTTTCAGAAGGCAATGAAGGAGCAGGGAATCAGTTTTGTGTATTAGGAGCAATACATGAAAAAGAAAGTAGCGGAAAAATAAAGTGCGATAAATGGATAAGTGACAAAGGAGGAAATATGAGAAAAATATGTTCCATAATTATGGCAATGAGTATGGTGTTTGCAAATGTGCAAAGTGATATAACAGCAGCGGAACTTACAGCTACGGATGCAACAGAAAGAGAAAGCATTACAATAGAAACGGAAATTGGGACAGACGAAACCGAAATGGGAAATGAGGAAATGATGGGTGAAACGGATGACGTGGCGGTATCAATACAAAGTGCAAGAGCAGCGGCAAAAACAAGCACAGCTTCTGTATTAACAACGGCTCAGTGGAATAATACGGCAAAGTATGCATGTGAATTGAACAGAAATGGAAAAAAGGTAAGCGGACAGTTTGGAACGCAGCTTCTGCAAAAAGATAAGATTATACCTGGGCTGAGTTATACACGGTTTGACAGTGGTGGATGTTCCGACATGGTACCGCAGGCAGTATGTTATGTAAAAGGGTATATTCTGATATCTGCGTATTGCAGTGCAAGCAGTGGAAATCATTCATCCGTATTGTATGTACTTCGATCAGCAGATTGCCAGTATCTGTGTACATTACAGCTGGATATTACGGCACATGTAGGTGGTATGGCATATGATCCGGACAGTGAATATCTATGGGTATGCGACAGCAGCCAAAAAAGGCTGGTAGCATATTATATGTCTTATTTGTGGCTTTATATACACGATGCATGTTCGGTAAGCAGTCAGATGAGACTTATAAGTACTTATGCAGAACATGCAGTTGATATTGCTCCAAGTTTCTGTACTTATGCAGATGGGATGATATGGGTAGGAAAATTTGATGAGGATCATAATAGTATAGTGCATGGTTATCTGGTAACAAAGGATTATCTGCGCAGGGGTGCATGGATGACCGGACCGAAAAATGGACAGGGAATGGCGATATACCGCTCTCAGGGAATTACATACTGTACGTTTGCAACATCGTATGGCAGGAGAAATGACTCGAAGATATATTCTTATACAATAGATGATTATACAATCAAAGTAGGTTCAAAAGAAATGGGACTGCATCTGGTAAAAACTATTACAATGCCATCTATGATGGAAGGAATAGCCGTGGCAGGTGGGATTACCTATGCGGTATTTGAATCAGCGGCAAATAAATACAGAAGTTCAACATTAAAAAGCACAAATCCATGTGACAGAGTGACGGTATTTTCGACCAGATATATTTTTAAATGATATTCAGAACAGGAGGAAATGATATGACAAGAATCAGGAAATTATTTTTAGGGATATTTTTAATGGTATTTACATTAGGGATTGGTGTGTTTATCTTTGTACAGGTGGACAGCAAGGATGCCGGAACAGGGAAGAGCAGACCATTGTCGATGGCGGAAAAAATACTGAAATATGATGATGATCTGAATGCGTATATTGAGGAAAATTATGATGAGGAGGATATTGAAGATATGGAGCATTTTAAAAATAAGTTGTATCGATTAAAAGAGAGGTATCCATATTTCAGTTATGCAAGTCTGGATGAATTTTATGGAAATATCATGGCGGAATATGAGGGGGATGATAAAGCAAATTTGATTATCTATGGAACATCAAACTGGAATACTTCGGCATCATATGAGGATGAAGAATTGAATCGGTGTGTGGAAAGAGCTGCTGCAGAGGCAAGCTGGCAGGAGCAGCAGAGAGATCCGGAACAAAAAAAGCTAAGGAAAGAACTGTATTATCTGAAGAAGCATTACCCGGAGAAAAGTTATGAAGAACTGTATGAAAATATAGAGAATGTGACGGATGAGGATCTTGAAGAAGATGAGTGGTACGTTGTAAATCATGTAGATATGAGCGATGAACTGATGGAATATGTGGATAGCCTGTTGCCGGAAGCGGATGAAGAAGAACTGAAAGCAGATCCGAATCTCGATGATTTAAGAAAGTTTTTATATATTGAAAATGCCAGAAGACCGTATTGCACATATGAGGAACTGACAAGGATTACCTATCATGAAGGGCTGCGTTTTAGAAGTGCAAGGGAACTGACACCGCAGGAGGATGAAAGCTTCCAGAAGGCAATGAAAGAGCAGGGAATCAGTTTTGTGTATTAGGAGTAACATATGAAAAAGAAAGTAGCAGGACTGGTAATTATATTTTTGACAGTCGGTTGTATCGGGGCGGCAGGCTTTTGGCAGGAGGGAAACAGAAAAGAAGATACAGAGAATTTGGAAGAACAATCACAGGAAACATTGGCAGATATGGTAAAAATAGATGAATATGAAGAAAATCACCGGACAATTTTGTGGGAAAACCGGACATATTATATAGATAAAAAGGTAGAGGAAAAAGTGATAAGTGATTACGCAGGCATAATTGTAAGTGAAGAATCGGATCAGGAGAATGTAACTGTGTATACACTGGAGAATATATCACAAAATCTGGCGGTTGTAATACAAAACCAAAAAGGGGAATATTACATATATGTTAATTCAGAATATTGTGCGGATACTCTGGGGCAGTTTTTAAATGACATAGGGGCGGAACAGGAGCTGGAATTCAGCAATCATAAAAGAGGACAGATTTGCCTGAATGACAGGGATGGAAAATATTATTATATGAAAGTTGGGAATAAAAATCTGTTATGAGAAACGATATTTTCGCAGCAGAATGAGGACGCGGAAAATGCACCGGATATGCCCCTGCTGGTATCTGAGATATCATTGAACTTATATATACGTTCCGCAGATTGGGAGCTGGAGGTAAACTTTACGGATGATGGAATTATAATAATAAATATTGATGGAACAAGTATCCGCCATTATTTTAAAGGACAGGAGAAATATATTTATGATTTTATTGACCGGGCATTTGAACAGGCAGAAGAAATAGAAATGGAAGGTTAGCGATAAAATATGAGTAAGGATATACAGCAGCCGGATTATCCGGCAATAAGGGGATTTGAATGTCTGTCATCCTGTATTGCCTCTTATCTGGCATACAGGGGAATACCAGTCAGTGAAAGTGATATATTTTTATGCGGCGGCGGATACCGGATTCGGTATTCAGGTGATATTTACCGTATTGAGATAGGTGCAGATGCTTATCAGGCGGCATTTCGTTTTCTGGACAGATATCAGGTAAAATATGAACATGGGAGAATGAAATCTTCTCTGCTGAAAGAACTTTCAGAGCGGGGACAGGTTGTGCTGGTACGGACAATCGGTGGACGTTCTTATCATAAAGTATTTTCCACAATAGATTCCCCACACTGGATTACAGTAACAGGTTATGGCAGTGGCAGTTTTGCGGTGGCAGACAATGCCGTTCCAGATGTAAAGGAAAGTGTGTATCATGGATTGGTTTCAGAAGAAGAACTTATGGATATCTGGGGACGGACAGGATATGAATATCTGATTGTGGATTCCAAACAGGAACAGCTTGCCGGCAGAATACAGCAGATCAGACAGAATTCCGTGAAAGAACTGGAAGTCGGAGTAAAGCGGTATTTTCATCCGAAAAAGCATCTGTTTTCTTCGGTAAAAGAAGGATGCTGCAGCATTACCGGATTATTTGAAGATTATCTGGAAGCTGTGCCGGAGGAGCGTGCGCAGGCGATGGCACTGGCACAGGAAATAAACCGGCAGGTCAGAGTCGGCGGTGCGGTATCCTATAAAAAAGCTATCCTGCAAAAACTAAGGGAGATGCAGGCGGAGGATACTGTTTTAAAAGAGTATGGGGACATTATAAAAATGTGGCATGAGATATTTCTGCATTTGCTGAAAGCAGCCATAAAGTGTGACAGGGATGGGGTGCAAAGACTTAAAAAACAGGCAGAGGAACTGATAGAAAGGGAAAGAAAATGTGCAAAATTTATTACGAAGGAAGATGGTACGGAGAAAAAGAGGTAGAAGAAAATATCGCGGAGTACCGGGCAAAAATAAGCGGTCTTGGAATACAGCCCGAAGAAGTGACAGGGCTGTATTTGAAAAGAGATGCACAAATGCTGTTTCTGATATTTGCATTGTATGATATGGGAATTGCATTTCTCCCGCTGGATATCCATGTGCCGAAGCAGCGAAATGACAGTATTATCCGGCAGGCAGAAGTTACAAGGATTCTGGCAGATACGGCATGTGATCTGGATGCCGAAGTGGTGCGGGTGGAACTTCTGGAACACCGGACGGAAGAACATATGACGGATTCCCCGGTGGCATATTGCATTGCCACGTCTGGAACTACAGGGACTCCGAAGATTGTGCAGACGGGGAGAAGGGCATTTGAACTCTGGATGCAGGATTATGCGGAATTCCTGAAACTGAAAGGGGCGGGATCAATTTTGTGCATGAGCGAATATACGTTCGATATGTTTATGATAGAATCATTATTTGCCCGGAGGTATGGTATGACAATTCTACTTGCAGGGGATGGGGAAACGGGAAATGCAGTCAGGCTGATGAAGCTTATCCGCAAGGAAAAACCAGTATACATACAGGCAACACCGTCCAGAATGAAGATGCTGGGAATGGTGGACAGAGAGTACCGCTGTCTGTCCGAAACAGAACAGGTCTGGCTCGGCGGGGAGCGAATCGGGGAAGAACTTCTGGAAAGACTGCAGAAAACAGGAAAAAAGATTATTAATATTTATGGCCCGACCGAGACCACCGTATGCTGCATGACTGCGGATGTAACGTCAGGGAGTGAGAAGCTTGGAACTGCCTTCGGACACAGCCGGATCTATCTGCTCGATGATCAGGGAAATGAAGCAGAAGCTGGGGAAATCTGTGTTGCCGGGGACTGTCTTTTTGACGGATACCGGGGAGATAAGGTACGGACGGACGAACGGTTTACCATGCACAACGGCGAACCGGTGTATCATACGGGGGATTTGGCAGTACGTCAGGGAGAAGAGCTTGTATACCGGGGAAGAAAAGACGGTCAGGTAAAGCTGCGGGGATATCGTGTGGAACTGGAAGAAATCGAAAACTGTCTGTCCCATGTGGCGGGGGTAAAGGATATCTGTGTGTCAGTCGGTGAAAAGGAAGAACTGTGTGTCTGGTATACTGCGGAGGAACGGCTGGAGAATGAGGTATTTATCCGGGCTGCAGGAGAGAGCCTTCCGGATTATATGATTCCGTATAAATATATACAGGTGGAATCCATCCCCATGACGGCGAACGGAAAGCGGGACAGAAAGGCATTGACCGGCTTAAAAGCTGTGATGGCTGGAAAAGCGGACGGTCAGGGTACGGGGAAAGGTGCGGATAAGAGCATGGAAGAACGTATTTTAAAGCTTGTCATAGAGAAACTGGAATGTGAAGATATTACGGCGGAGAGTAAATTGGACGAAGCGGGAGTGGATTCACTGATGTATGTGGAACTGCTGGTGGATATTGAGGATATGTTCGGCATGGAATTTGAAGATGAGAAAGTTTCTTATAAGGAAATGAACTGTGTCAGGGATATCGCAGAGTATGTAAAATCGCGGATCTGAGGGGCGGATGGAAAACTATTGTAAAATTCTTCTAAATAGTCTATAATATAGCATAAGTATCGGTTGTTTGAAATAGGCAGAAGGAGGATATCATGTTAAAACGATTAGACAGGGGAGCAGGGGTGCTGCTTCCAATCAGCAGCCTTCCTTCCCCATATGGTATTGGAACAATGGGACGGGAGGCATATAAGTTTACAGATGAGTTAGTAAAGGCTGGGCAGAAGTACTGGCAGG
>ENA-ORMJ01001730-ORMJ01001730.1-human-gut-metagenome-genome-assembly--contig:-NODE-1730-length-12247-cov-18.441929_pt1 | contig 12247 bp, 8 predicted proteins | sample MGYA00242100_ERZ508989 | MGnify/ENA primary metagenome ERZ508989 (study PRJEB26280, sample SAMEA2531403) | human gut metagenome | biome: human gut; feature: human-associated habitat; material: faeces...
CTTCGCTTGCCCTGGGCTATGTGCTCCATTGGGCTTTCAGCCCGCCCTTGTTAAACTCGAAACTTGAGTATTAACCCTCAACTCTATATGAAACAAAGCAAATACAATTGCATATTGCAAGACAACACGGGCATGGTAATATACAATGCCGCTACCGATCAGCTTGTGGCACTTACTCCACAACTGGCAAATATATTCAATGAAGGCAAGGCTGCGCCAGAGAAAATCAAAGCGCAGCATGCTGAACTGTATGACCACTTGCTGCAAAAAGGTATATTTGTGTGCGATGATGCCGATGAAACAGAAGCGTATATACGTAAGCGTGAGGAATATGAGCGTAGCAGCGGAGAGTATACCATAACCATCAATCCAACCTTGGCTTGTAATATGTCTTGTTGGTATTGCTATGAGTCACACAAGAACATGCCGGCAATGAGTGCAGATGTAAAGCAGTCTGTGTTATTGCTGATAGACAAGTTGCTTGCAGACAACAAGTTGAAGAAACTTAACCTCTCCTTCTTCGGCGGTGAGCCGTTACTTTATTTTGACAAGGTGGTAGTCGATATCGTTAACCATGCCAAGATGCAGTGCAAGGCTTTCGATGCAAAATTGAGTATACACTTTACCACCAATGCCTATTTGCTGACAGACAGTGTGCTGAAACAGCTTGAGGGGCTTGACGTTTCTTTCCAAATAACCATTGACGGTGGCAAACAGGTGCATGACAGTGTTCGTAAAACCAAAGGTGGTGAACCTACTTATGCACGTATCGTCGAACACATACATCAGACCCTCTCACGCGGTTTCTCTGTTGGTGTGCGTTTCAACTATACAGCCAAGTCTATTCCGTCGTTCATTGATGTTGTGAAAGACTTTTCACATTTGCAGCAAGAGCAGAAGCAGCTTGTTAATTTCACTTTTCAGCGTGTGTGGCAGGATAATGAAGGCGATGCCGATCAAGTAGGGCAGCAAGTGGAACATATTGAGCGGGCGTTTGAACAGGCTGGTTTGTTTGTAAATAATGCCAAGAGCTACATCGTGCCCTATTGCTATGCTGATGGCGTAAACACTGCGGTAGTCAACTATAATGGCGATTTATTCAAATGCACCGCACGCGATTTTGCCCCCAAGAGCAAGGAGGGTACACTCGCAGCAGACGGCACATTGCGGTGGAACGAACGCTTGCGCAAGCGTATGTCCATACGTCATGGCAGCGACACTTGCCTGCAATGTCGTATATATCCGATCTGTCATGGCGGCTGCTCGCAAATGAAGTTAGAAGCCCCTGACGGCATATCCTCATGTCCCAAGGGTTATGATGACGATAAGATACAAGAAATAATGGAGGGTCGTGCGCTCTATCTGCTGACTTCGTGCAAACGACAGAAACCAGGTAATCATCAATAATAAGTGCCATAAGGCACATGTTTAACAAATAAACAATTATAACAATGAAATTACAGAAAAAAGGACTCTTGTCCGACTGCGAGCATTTGTTCACCCCTTTGACAACAGATCAAGAGGGAAACTTGCGAGGTGGCTTTGGCGATATTTCAACTTGTGGAGCCGATAGGGACTGCAAGAACAGAGGGTGCAAAAACTATTTGTGTAATAATGTTTCTTGCAACAATAGCGTATGCACAAATGCTGAATGTTTGAATGACGAGGGTTCAATTAATTTTGCATGCCAAGAAGTACCGATAACCATTCCATCAAAACCTGTAACGCCAGAAACAACTTTGGCTGCTAATACAAAGGTGGACTTGTATGGTTTGCTTTAATAACTACAAGTTGTAGCCGTTGGTGACCACTAACATGACTCTGTTAAAATAGTGTGGGCATTGTTTCCTCCAGTTTTTTGGGTGATTCGCGGCCTACATTATTTATTATGTAAAAACCGCTAACATTCTTGATTAAGTACCATGAGAAATATATTTATTGCACTATTATTCTTTCTCCCTTTTTGTGCTCAAGCCCAGCAATCTGATTCGATCATGGTCTTGATGCCTGTTGCAGATGCATTTACCAAAGATATAATATACGATGGTGGGGTAGAAGTGTTGCGAACAGACTCTGCTTATGTGTGTAGGGGAGAATGGGGGGTACAAAGAAATGATGGTATCCCAGTGACAGCAATGATCGAATTTAAGGTTCCATGTAATGGTAACTATCTGCTACGCTTGTCGCATGAAAAATATGAGACGCTTTATTACCCTGTAAAGGTGCAAGTTCGGAAGGGCGCACAAGTAGCTTGCTTTGATGATGTGATAAAGATGCGCAAACGTCCAAGAAATCACCAACTTGGAGAGGCTGTGGTAACTGCTACCAAAATAAAAATGGTGATGAAGAATGATACGCTTGTTTATAACGCAGATGCGTTTCAATTATCGCAAGGCTCAATGCTTGATGCACTTATTGAACAATTGCCAGGGGTGCAACTCAAGGATAATGGTGTTATAACCGTTAACGGCAAAATGGTAAGTAGTTTACTTGTAAATGGCAAGGATTTTTTTCGTGGCGACCCCCAAAGTGGCACTTGAGAATTTGCCGGCCTATATGGTGAATAAAGTGAAAGTGTATGAGCAGGAAAGTGACTTTGAGAAGTTTAGCGGACATAAGGAAGTGGAACGCCCAATTGTGATGGACGTAAACCTTAAAAAACAATACAGCGTGGGCTGGATAGCCAATGCTGAGGCTGCCTATGGCACTAAGGAAAAATATTTAGGACGTTTGTTTGCCATGCGTTTTACTGCATGTTCGCGTTTAGCCATGTATGGCAACATCAATAATACAAACGATACGCGTCGCGCTGGTTCAAAGGGCGAGTGGACACCAAGTAATTTGCCTAATGGCGTGCAAACGAACCGTACGGCAGGTGCTGAATATTTTTATGAAAACCGCAACAAAACGTTTGAATGGACAAGTGATGTGATAGTTACTGACTTGGACAATCACACGGTGACAAACACAAGCAGTGAGAGTTTTTTGCCTTTAGACCATTTTTATACGCAAAGCAGGAGTGATGGCAACCATAGTTTTACGTCATTGCAGTCAAACCACAATTTCAAAGTACAGAAAAAGGCGCATCAAAATGGCAGTGTTAGCGCATACTATTATAAAAGTCGCTATCATTCCTTGAGCCGCTATGGTGGCTTCAACAACGACCCTTACGATTATGTGGTCAAAGGCAAAGTGCTTGACACTTTGTTTATGCCCGGCAATAATAAATTGCTACAAATTGCTCGTTATCGCCGTGCAGAACAATATCTTATGAAATCGGACTATTGGAGTGTGTCAGCACCTTACAGCTTGTGGATCTCCCCATTCAGGAACAAAGGACGTTTTGATACTTTTACTTTTGATATATACGGCAGTTACGACAAGTACAATTACCATGCGTATGACACTTACGATTTGGAGTATTTCAATACGCAAGCGGTTGATGACTATCGCAATCGTTACTACAAAAAACCTGCAAGTCATTACAATTATTATGCAAAGGCAGCCTATAGAACAATGTTTGGTGCTTGGCAGCCTAACGTGTCGTACTGCTATACGCAGGATTATCGTAGCGGAAGCAACGACTTATACAGGCTTGACCGCCTTGAAGGGTGGGGCAAGGATGGAAAGAATGATTTTGCAACCTTGCCTTCAACTTCAACCGAACTTCAGGAGGCACTTGACGTGCAGAACAGCACGCATACCGAGCGATGGAAGCGCACACATGACCTCGCATTTGGTTTGGCCTGTCAATTCAAAAACAGATCGAGAACGCATTTGTCATTCGGCGTGCCAATTAAAATAGAACTCGAGCATCTGCTCTACAATCGTGACGCCCGCCATTACGATGTGTGCCGCAGTAAACCAATGGTTAATTTTAACGGCCGATTGCAGCATAATGTGTTTTTCAAGGGTGGAGCTATAAACTTCAAACTTTATTATGATTTGTCGCAACAGCAGGCGGATTTGCTCAAGACTATTGAGGTTGTAGACAACTCTAATCCGCTGTATATACAACATGGCAACGCCTCGTTGCAAACGGCGGTAGTACATAAACTGACGTTAGATGCTCTTGTGCGGACGGGTGATTTGCCACTTTGCAACGTAAAGATGTCGTACTTGCGTACACACAATGCGTTGGGAACAGAACGCACCTTTGTGCCTGTAACGGGCGGTTACATAGTGCGCCCTGTAAATGTAAACGGTAATTGGGGCACAGATGGCTCTGTGGCTATAACGCGTAATGTGGGTAAAAAGAAATTGTTCACGTTGAGCAATACAGTCTCTTACACGTTTAACCACAGTGTAGACATGGCAAACGTAGATGGTGCCACAGACAATGCACTCAGTGTGTTCAAGAACCTTTACCTTCACGAGCAGTTCTCGCTCGATTATAGCAAGAATGGCTGGAATATCGGTGCCAAGGCACGTGCCAGCTACAGCCATTTGACGGGCAACCGTGCCGACTTCAATACCATCAATGCATGGGATTACAACTATGGCATTACAGCCCGCATACCCATACCGGGCGGTATAGGTTTGAGCACAGACTTCACCATATTCAGCCGCCGTGGCTACGACGACCCAAGCCTCAATAGCGACGATGTGGTGTGGAACATGCGTCTGGAGCGCAGTGTGCTGAACGGCAATCTCACCTTTGCCGTTGACGGGTTCGACATTCTGCATAACCTGTCAAAGGTGACGCGCACCGTCAATGCCCAAGGCCGCATAGAAAGCTACTCAAACGTGCTGCCGTCGTACTTCATGGCGCACGTGATATACAAGCTTAATATTCAGCCAAAGAAGAAAAAGTAGAAATGCGTATCTATACCTTGCCATAAGGCACATGTTTAACAAATAAACAATTATAACAATGAAATTACAGAAAAAAGGACTCTTGTCCGACTGCGAGCATTTGCTCACCCCTTTGACAACAGATCAAGAGGGAAACTTGCGAGGTGGCTTTGGCGACTTCGGTGGTATTGCAACCTGTGCAATAAATGGAGAATGTACGAATGATCCTTGTATCAATGCGAACTGTGCGAACTCCCCTTGTGCTAATGGAGAGTGTTCAAACGGGAATTGCAGTAATACCGAATGCTACAACCTTACTAAACCTGGTCAAAAACCCAATCCTACAGAAGAATCAACAACTAAGGCTCCTACAAAGTTAGCCGATAGTGGTTTAATTCTCTGCGGGTTGCTCTAATTTTTCGATTAGTACCCCTTTCCCTTTAGGGGTACTAATCATTATCTTTTAACTTACTTGATGATATTATGCGTAAGGTCTTTATAGGTGTAGTGAGTGTGTTGTGTATGAATCTATACGCACAAAAGAATGATTCTATAAACGTGTTAGTACCGGTGGCAGACGCCTTTACAGGCAAAGTGATAGAAAATGGCAAGGTTGAGGTACTGGCTTTAGATTCAACATTTATAGCAGAGGGACAATGGAGTTATTCTGAAGATAATGGCGTACGTACTGAAACTTGGCTGAATTTACGGGTTCCGAGTAATGGACGTTATCTGCTGCGTTTAACACAGAATAATTATTTTACAACATATCAGCAAATAGTCATAGAAAGGTCGAAACGTGCTGGAGCTGATGGTTATGTTCTATTGAAAGATAAAATCAAGATGCGCAAGCGTCCAGATGCAATGAAAGATAAGCAACTGGGCGAGGCAGTGGTAACAGCCACAAAAATCAAGATGGTGATGAAGGGAGACACCATTGTATACAATGCAGATGCTTTCCAATTGTCAAAAGGATCAATGCTCGATGCACTCATAGAGCAGTTGCCAGGTGCAGAATTAAAAGATAACGGCGTAATTACGGTTAATGGAAAACAGGTCAGCAGTTTGCTGGTTAATGGTAAAGACTTTTTTCGCGGTGACCCCAAAGTGGCACTTGAAAATTTGCCAGCCTATATGGTGAACAAGGTAAAAGTGTATGAGAAGGAAACCGATTTTGAGAAATTCTCAGGCATAAAAGAGCGGGAACGCCCCTTGGTGATGGACGTAAATCTTAAAAAGCAATATAGCATAGGTTGGATAGCTAATGCCGAGGCAGCCTATGGCACAAAAGATAAATATTTAGGCCGTCTGTTTGCTTTGCGCTTTACCGACTGTTCGCGTATTGCCATGTATGGCAACATCAACAATACCAACGACACACGTCGTGCAGGTTCAAAGGGCGATTGGACCCCAAGCAGCTTGCCTGAGGGGGTGCAAACGAGCCGTACTGGTGGAGCAGAGTACTATTACGAAAACCGTCAAAAGACTTTACAATGGACCAGTAATGTCACTGTGAGTGATGTAGATAACAATACGTCGACTTTTACGAACAGCGAGAGCTTCTTGCCGTCAAATAACTTCTACTCTCAGAGCAAGCAAAATGGTGACCATGACTTTACTACGATGTCGACGAACCATGAATTTGTGGTAAACAAAGCTGGGCGTCATAAAGGTGGCGTAAACTTTTCTGGCTATAAAAATAGTGCTAACTCCTTGAAACTATATGGTGGGTTCAATAGCGACCCTTATGCATTGATACAAGCCGGTGCGCTCGATTCATTGTTTATGCCAGGTAACAATAAAATCAAAGAAATAGCACAATATCGCCGCCGTGAACAAAGTATGCTCAATGGGAAATATTGGAGTGTAACAGCACCTTACAATTTGTGGCTATTCCCTTTCAAAGAAAAAGGCATATACGATTTCTTCTCGTTAAACGTTGTAGGTAGTTATGACAAATACACACATGATGCTTTTAATACGTATAATTTGCAGTACCTCAATGGCACGTCAAATGATGAGTACAGAAACCGCTATCAGCCTAAAACAGAGAGACACTATAACTACAGCGCAGATTTAACCTACCTCACAGTGTTTGGCGATTTTCAGCCCAGCATAATGTACGGGTATTCGCAAGATTATCGCAGTGGACGTGATGAGCTGTATCGTCTTGACAAGTTGGACAACTGGAGCCAGAACAGCAACAGTACGCTTGGCACCCTGCCTTCTGCCTCTTCAGAGTTGCAGGACGTGCTTGACTTGCAGAATAGTGTATATTCGTCATCGTGGAAACGTTTGCACCAAATGAAATTTGAAGTACGTTATCGTAATAAGGCCGCTAATAATACCGAGGTGACTGTTACGTTTCCTGTCAATATTGAACTGGACCACTTGCTATACAATCGCAGTGGACGACATTTTGATTTGCATCGCACCAAGCCTCTCTTCATGGCCAATGGTGTAATGCAACAAGTATTTCGTAAAGAAGGTGCGTGGGAATTTGTCAGTTTGAAACTGAACTACAACTTCACACGTCGCCAGCCCGATCTTGTTAAAACCCTCGATGTGGTAGACGATAGCAACCCACTCTATATACAGAATGGTAATTCGGGCCTGAAGACTACAGCCATGCACAATGTAATGTTCGAGATATATGTGCGGCAAAAGAGGACTTACAGGTTCAACTTCTCATATAACCGCACGCACAACGCGTTGGCTACAGAACGCACCTTTGTGCCCACAACTGGTGGTTATATCGTGCGCCCTGTAAATGTTAACGGAAATTGGGCTACCGATGGCAAGTTCAATATCATGCACAATCTTGGTAAAAAGAAACTCTTTACGCTGAGCAACAGCACCTCTTACACATTTAGCCACAGTGTGGATATGGCAAACATTGCAGGTTCTGTAAATAATGCCCTCAGCACTATTAAGAACCTTTACCTGCACGAGCAACTCTCGCTCGATTATAGCAAGAATGGCTGGAATATCGGTGCCAAGGCGCGTGTTAGCTACAGCCATTTAGCAGGCAACCGTGCCGACTTCAATACCATCAATGCATGGGATTACAACTATGGCATTACAGCCCGCATACCCATACCGGGCGGTATAGGTTTGAGCACAGACTTCACCATATTCAGCCGCCGTGGCTACGACGACCCAAGCCTCAATAGCGACGATGTGGTGTGGAACATGCGTCTGGAGCGCAGTGTGCTGAACGGCAATCTCACCTTTGCCGTTGACGGGTTCGACATTCTGCATAACCTGTCAAAGGTGACGCGCACCGTCAATGCCCAAGGCCGCATAGAAAGCTATTCAAACGTGCTGCCGTCGTACTTCATGGCGCACGTGATATACAAGCTCAATATTCAGCCCAAGAAAAAGAAATAGTAAAAAAGGCTTGCGCGAAGGTGGGTGGAACGAATGTTCTGCTTACTTTTGTGCAAGTCACACAATTATTTACTCATCTTTCGGATTTAGCCCGCCCTTGCTAAATCCGAAACTTGAGTAAAATAATACCGAACACCTACTTATAGATGAAGTTTACCCGACAGTTTGACCAAATGGATTGCGGTCCGTTTTGCATACGCATGGTAGCCTCGGCCTATGGCAAGGATTACCCCTTGTCGTACTTGCGTTCGCTTTCACACCTCACACGTGAGGGCGTGAGCATAGCGGGCATACGCGATGCGTTGCAACAGATAGGTCTGCGCAGTGCCACATTCGAAATGACGTTTGAGCAGTTGCGCGAGCACTGCCCCCTGCCAGCCATATTGCATTGGGAGCAGAACCACTTTGTGGTGCTGTATGATGTGCGCCGCAGCCGTGTCACGGGTAAATGGAAATACTATGTGGCCAATCCGGCCTATGGCAAGCACACATTCGATGAGGAAGGCATGGCGCGCTACTGGCTTAATGGTACCAAGGGCGTGGTAATAGCCATAGAGCCAACAGAGCAGTTTGACAAAATACCCGAAGTCAAGCAAAAACACAGTTTGCTGCGCTTTGCCCGAAAATATGTGTGGCCCTTCAAACTCGAAATGTCGCAGTCGGCAGTCGGCATGTTATTGGGCATACTGCTCTCGTTGGTCACCCCCTTCTTGACACAGACCATGGTGGACGACGGTATAGGTTTGCGCAACATGAGCGTGATACTAAGCATCATGGTGGCGCAGATGTTTATATTTTTGGGCAGTTTCAGCATGAACCTCATCAGTAGTTGGGTGAGCCTTTATATGTCCACGCGCATCAACATTCACATCTTATCTGATTACTTGACCAAATTGCTGCGGTTGCCCATGACATTTTTCGAAACAAAGAGCGTGGGCGACTATCAGCAGCGCTTGGGCGACCATGCCAGGCTTCAGGGCTTTGTCACTTATGGCACATTACAGACCTTTTTCTCCATCGTGTCGGTGCCATTCTATTTGGTCATCATTGGGTGGTACAGTCCCGTCATATTAGGTGCTTATTTGCTGCTGACGGCTCTCAGCACCATGTGGATGGCCTACTTCTTCCGCCGCCGCAAGGCACTCGACTATGAGCAATTCAAGGTGAGTAGTGAAAATCAGAACAAGCAATTCGAACTGTTGCAAGGCATTACCGACATCAAGCTCAATGCTTACGAGACATATAAGTTGAATGAATGGCGTGAGTTGCAGGAACGTCAGTACCGCATGAGCCAAAAAGTGTTGCGCTTGGGACAGGTACAGGAAACAGGTTTCGCGCTTATAGGCCAGTTGCGCAACATCTTTATCACGTGTTGGATAGCCGTCGAGGTGGTAAATGGTAATCTCACCCTTGGCATGATGATGAGTATTTCAGCCATCATAGGTCAGGTAAATGGCCCCTTGTCGCAACTGATAGGCTTTTTACAGCAACTGCAAGATGCCCGCATCAGTCTCGAACGTTCAGAGGAGGTACACCTGTGTCATGACGAGGACAATGAGGCACAGCAGCAAGTGCCGGCCGACCACCCGCTCGACATCGAAGTGTGCGACCTCAGTTTCTCATACACAGGCAGTGTCGGAAAACCCGCATTGTCGCACATCAGCTTGAAAATACCTGCAGGCAGTATGACTGCCATCGTGGGCGAAAGCGGCAGTGGCAAAACCACACTGATGAAACTGCTGCTGAAATTCTATCAGCCCACCTCGGGCCACATATTGTTAGGCGGATGCGATCTGCAACAATATGCTGCCCACTCAGTGCGTCATGCTTCAGGCATCGTCATGCAAGACAACTTCCTGTTTTCAGACACCGTCTTGCGCAATATTTGTTTAGGCGAGGCTGAGAGTGCCGAAAAACTGGCCGAGGCCACACACGTTGCCTGTCTCGACGATTATCTGTCACGCCAACCGCTTGGTTTGCGCACCAAGGTAGGCAGCGAAGGCATGGGTGTGAGCGGTGGCGAAAAACAACGCATCATGATAGCCCGTGCTGTATATAAAAATCCGCAGTATCTCATGCTCGACGAGGCCACCTCATCGCTCGATGCCGAAAACGAGCGGCGCATAACCGAGGCCATCGACGGGTGTTTCAAAGGACGCACACGCATTGTTATTGCCCACCGCTTGTCGACAGTGAAAAATGCCGACCAAATAGTGGTGTTGCGCCATGGACAGGTGGTGGAGGTTGGTACTCACGCCCAACTCATTGCGCACAAGGGCTATTATTATGAACTAATCAAGAACCAACTTGAGTTGGCCGATGGTCAGTGAGTATGTGTCAGAACTACGCTGAATGCTTACTTAATTCAAGTTTCGGATTTAGCAAGGGCGGGCTGAATCCGATACTCGAGTTACTTATTAGAACCACCCTTAATAGAAAAAAGTATTGTTATGCAACGCTTCATTATACGTTATGGTGTGTTCACCATATTACTGTTGATGCTTGTGGGCATTTACCTTATAGCATCGCGTTACCACATACGTAGCAAGCAGCCCGTCACACTCGTGGTGCAGGGTGATGGTTTGTGCAAGGCATATACAGCCCCAGGCGCTAATAGCTTGTTGGCTATGGGCGACACGTTAGTAGTCAGCCAAATGCCTTGTGGCGATTGGCCCTTCGTGTTGAAATCAAAGGTGCGTGAACCACAGTCCGAAGTACTTATGTTGCAGCCAGTCGATCCAGCTCAATTTATGGCCAACACGCAGGGCAATACGTTGTTGAATGGTTATGTATTTGATGGCGAAGAGAGCATGTTGCGCCTTATTTGGCAAAAGGTGGTGAGCAGATAAGCTTGCACACCTGCATAAAGCGCTACGGCGTAGCCCTTATGCGCTTGCGGACACATGGACGCAAGTCCATGCCTGTATGTCTTGAAGCACTTTTGTTCTTATGTTCTTTTGTCCTTATGTCCTCCGCGTTAGCGGCCAATCTCATGGAGCACGCATTCTCCTGACTTTATCACTTTCCGCGCCGTTGAATGGCGCGGTCACCATCGTGTTGCGCACCAATTTGCTCACGGACGCAAACCCTTTGTCTGCCTGGTCGCGCCGTTGCACTTCGGGCGTGCGGTCAAGCACATTATAGCGAAAGTCGCACAGTTCGTCCATAAGGCTGATGGCGTATTCTGTCAGACTGCAGTTCGTAGTGTTGCCAGTTGTTTGCGGTGCGCAGTCAGTGTTGTTGCCCATGCGTTTTTGTGGCTGGGGCGTTTCTGCGTTTTTTGTTTGTGGTTCCACGCTATGTCCGATAGCGTCTATCAGTTTGTCAACGCCACGTTTCACAATGGCATCAGCATAGCGCAGCATTTTGTTAAGCATTCGTTTCATGGTAGTCAATACAATTTGATTTGATATAAAAGTAAAGTGCTGCAAAGGTAACACCAAGGCATTGCTCCCCACAAAAAAAGTGTACAATTTGTACACAAATATTTGCCCCCTCCCCGTCATCCCTCATGTAAAAGAGTGCGTGTGTTTTTACTGCCATCTTACACTTTTTGTGCGTAACAAGTTGATATTCAGATGTTTCAAGAGTGTAAGATGATTTCAAAGTATCTTACACTCCCCTGCATACATCTTACACACCTCTCCCCGCTGTCATGCAGTCGGTTTTGTCGTATGCGGCGGGGTTTACGCCATAGGGAAGTAGAAGAATCAGTCGGAGCAACAGACTTTTCTGTTCCCCTATGCCGTGGTATCAACCTCCCGTGCTTGTGCCGTGTGGCAGCATGTGGGTTGTGTAAGATGTGTGTAGGTAAATCTGGTAATATCTTACACTGTGTAAAGTACTAATAATCAACGAGTTGTAGCGTATTAGTGTAAGATGTAAGATACTCGGCAAGTAAAGTTTTTGTAGTAAGGGAAAGGCCCCAAGTGCAACTTTTTCGTCTTGGGTTCTTTAGCGTAACCATGCGAACGGACTCAAGCGCCCAACGCTATCACCCAACGCTATCACCAAACGCTAGCTCTAATGGGGGCGACGCGTCTCGCGTCGGGAAAATATGCAG
>ENA-ORMJ01001742-ORMJ01001742.1-human-gut-metagenome-genome-assembly--contig:-NODE-1742-length-12187-cov-80.060419_pt1 | contig 12187 bp, 7 predicted proteins | sample MGYA00242100_ERZ508989 | MGnify/ENA primary metagenome ERZ508989 (study PRJEB26280, sample SAMEA2531403) | human gut metagenome | biome: human gut; feature: human-associated habitat; material: faeces...
CGTTGAACGAGGTCGTTGTCATCGGTTATGGTCGTGCTAAGAAAAACGACTTGACGGGTTCTGTCACAGCCATCAAGCCAGACGAGATGTCAAAGGGTATCACAAGTAGTGCCTCTGATATGTTGGTAGGTAAGATAGCTGGTGTAGACGTACAGACTGCTGGTGGTCAGCCAGGTTCTGGCGCACAGATTCGTATCCGTGGTGGTGCCTCTCTGAATGCTTCTAACGACCCTCTCTATGTCATTGACGGTTTGGCTATTGACAACAATACCAATAAGGGTATGAGTAACATCTTGGCGATGATTAACCCTAACGATATCGAGAGCTTCACAGTATTGAAGGATGCTTCGGCTACCGCCATCTATGGTTCTCGTGCTTCTAATGGTGTCATCATCATCACTACCAAGAAGGGACGTGCTGGTCAGAGACCTACGGTTACCTACAATGGTGATATCACAATATCTACCATCCAGAAGAAATATGAGGTGATGAATGCCAGCGAGTACAAGCAGGCTCTTACCTCTTTAGGAAAAGATATAAGCAGTTTGGGTTTGGGTGATGCCGACACAGACTGGCAGGACGAGATTTTCCGCACTTCCGTCTCTACCAAGCACAGCCTCAGCATTCAGGGTGGTTTGAAAGATATGCCTTATCGTATTGGTTTAGGTTTCGAAGACAACAACGGTATCGTTAAGACCAGCTGGATGAAGCGTTTCAACACTTCAGTCAATGTGGCTCCTTCTTTCCTCGACAAGCACTTGAACTTCAACTTCACAGCGAAGTATATGTTCGAGAAGGACCGCTATGCACAAGCAGGTGACGCCATCTTTAACGCACTCCGAATGGACCCCACACAGCCCGTTCGCGTAAACGATGAGAAGTACGACTGCGTAGGCGGATATTTCCAGTATCTGGGCAACAAAAGCGACAAGGTTACAGATCCTAATTGGAAATATACGCCTAAATCTCAGTATCCTCTGAACCCTGTGTCTATCCTTGACACTTACAAGTGTATAGCCAAAACTCATGATATTTCTTCAAATCTTGAGGTTGACTATAAGATTCATGGCTTCGAAGACTTGCATTTGCATGCAGCCATAGGTGCACAGTATACTGATGGTAGACAAAATGAGGATACAAACAAGTATTCAGCAACAGTCGACTCGAATGGTTCATCCAACAACTATTTTGGTAGGTATCTTACTAACCATCAATACAAATACAGTATTGAAGGAAAAGCATTTGCTGAATATGCCCATAAGTTTGGTGTTCACGACATCGATATCATGGCAGGTGCTGAGCAGAGCCACTATCACAGATCAGGATATGAATTCGGAAGTGGTATTGATGAATACCTGAGAGATACCAATCCTCAGTATGAAGCTACAGAAGGTAAATGGAATTATGAGAATGATCCAAAGTTCCAATCTGACGAGTTTTGGAAAACCCATAACTCATTGGTATCTTACTTCGGACGCTTTAACTATAACTTATTAGACCGCTATTTGCTTACAGCAACCTTCCGTGCCGATGGTTCTTCACGCTTCAGAAAGGGCAAGAAGTGGGGTTACTTCCCTGCAGCAGCATTTGCCTGGAAAATCAGTAACGAGCCATTCATGAAGAACGTAAAATGGCTTGACGAGTTGAAGCTCCGCTTGGGCTGGGGTAAGACAGGTCAGCAGAATGGTATTGACGACTTCTACTATACTACTCTGTACAGAGTCAGCAACAGTTATGGACAATATCCATTCGGCGACAATTATTATCCTACTTTACGTCCATCTGCAAGCAATTCTGACCTGACTTGGGAAAAGACTACAACCTACAATGCAGGTCTTGATTTCACCGCTCTCAATGGTCGCTTCGGCTTCAACGTAGATGGCTACTATCGCAAGACTACCGATCTGTTGTCTCAGGTTGCTGTTGCCGCTGGTACTAACTTAAGCGACAAGATTTTGAAGAACGTTGGTTCTTTGGAAAACTATGGTGTGGAATTGGCATTCAATGTGAAGCCTATCGTCACCAAGGACTTCGTATGGGATGTAACCTACAACGTAGGATGGAACCATAATGAAATCACCGAGTTGGAAGCAGGTAAGTCAGACTGGGTTGCGACTGGCGATGTGATATCTCGTGAAAATAACACAACGGTTCAGGCAAACAAGGTTGGCGAACCTATTAACTCTTTCTATGTATTGCAGCAGGTTTACGACGAGAATGGCAAACCAATTGAGGGACTTTATGTTGACCGTGATGGTAACGGAATCATTGATGATGGTGACCGTTATTGCTACAAGAGCCCTGCACCTGATGTCATCATGGGTCTTACCACCAAGTTCATCTATAAGAACTGGGACTTCAGTGCAGCCTTTCATGCATCTATCGGCAACTATGTGTACTACGATTTCCTGAATTCTAAAGCTAATTTGGACCAAATTACACAATACGGTAATACAAACACGACAGCTGAAGCTATCAATCTTGGCTTTACGGGTTCAACATTAAAATCGAATGTATACAGCGACTATTTCGTACGCAATGCTTCTTACTTGAAGTGTAGCAACATGACATTGGGTTACAGCTTCCCTGCATTGTTCAAGGCAGGTGCTGAAAAGATTTGCAGCGGACGTATCTACTTCACCGTACAGAACCCATTCATCATTACCAAGTATAAGGGTATCGACCCTGAGGTAAGTAGCGGTATGGACAAAAATCCTTACCCACGTCCAATAAGCTTCCAGCTTGGTTTGAATCTTAACTTCTAAAATACAAAAAGGAGACAATTATGAAAAAGATATTTTTAAAGACTGCAATGGCAAGTATGTTGTGCATGGGCTTTGTCTCTTGCGCAGACGAACTGAACATCAAGTCGGTAGACCCACTAAATCACCAAACATATACGGTAGAGGGTCTCTTGGCTAAGCAGTATGCTACCCTTGGTCTTACAGGCCAGAAAGGTCCTGCTGGTTTAGGCGATATAAGTGGCGACGAGGGTGAAACTGGATTTATCCGTACAGTATTCAACCTGGAAGAGTTGATGACAGACGAAACTTTGTGGGCTTATCAGGCAAATGATGGTATTGCTCAAATCACCAGCATGGATTGGGATAAGGATAATCCACGTGTAAACTGGGCATACCAGCGCCTCAGTTTTAACATCAACCAGTACAACTTCTTTATTACCGAGCAGTCGGGCAGCCTGAGCGAAGACCAGATTGCAGAAGTTCGCTTCCTCCGTGCATTGAACTACTATTATTTCCTTGACCTGTATCGCAAGGCTCCTTTCAAGGACACCTTCGACAGTAATCTCCCTACCGAGAAAAGTGGTAAGGATCTCTACGAGTGGTTGGATAATGAGCTGACCACCATTGAGCCTCTGATGGCTGAGGTAGGTGCCTATAATACTGACAAGGACTTCGGACGTGCCGACCGTGGCGCAGCATACGCGCTTCATGCTCGTTTGGCTCTTAACTCTGCCGTTTATACCGATGGTCAGATAAAGGATTACCAAAAGGCTATTCATTATTGCGACGAGATTATCAACAGCGGCAAATACGACCTTTCTCGTGTGGCAAAGAATGGTTACAGCGGTTACCAGCAGCTGTTCATGGGCGACAATGACTGCAACCCAGATGCCAGGAAGGAAATCATCTTCCCTATCCGTCAGGATGGTGTAAAGACTCGCGCTTATGCAGGAACTTCATACCTCGTAAATGCTTCTACCATATCTGGCATGCCTTATGCAAGCACAAGTGACCCATGGAAGTGTCTGTTTGCACGTGTAGACTTGGTAAAGAAGTTCTTCCCTAACGGGGATATTCCTAAGGCTACCGATGAGGATCTTTTGTCTAATCCATCTAAAGATCAGGTGATTGCAAAGGATAACGAAAAAGGTATCAGTACTGCCGACGTAGTGGCACAGGCTAAAGACGACCGCGCCCTGTTCTATATGGGTATCGGTGGATGCAGTGACAAGGTACGTACTCTTACACCTGGTGATGCTATTACAGGCCCTCTGAATGGTGCGTCTTTCGTTAAGTGGACCAACCTCCATGCAGATGGTACAGCACAACACCATCAGAATTTTTCAGATACCGACTTCCCTATGTTCCGCTTGGCAGAAATCTATCTGACCCGTGCAGAGGCCAAGTATCGCCTCAACGGCAGCCAAGAAGGTTTGGCTGACATCCTGGAGGTTCAGGGCCGTGCCAATCGTGATTTGAAAGCTTCATCAGTAGACGAGCAGACTCTTATCGATGAATGGTGCCGTGAGTTCTATATGGAAGGCCGCCGTCGTTCCGACTTGGTTCGCTTTGGCTTGTTCACAGGTTCCAAGTATCTCTGGAGTTTCAAGGGTGGTGCAGAAAATGGTGCTGGTATTCCACCAAAATGCGATATCTATCCTATCCCAGGCGATGAGATTAAGAACAACCCTAACATGACACAGAACCCAAAATACTAATTGTTAGGAAACAAGATTTAATTTAAAAGAAATCAATTATGAAAAAGATATTCAAATTCATGTTGCTGCCAGCATTGGTACTCCCTTTGCTCTTTACATCCTGCGATGAAGACAGAGACAGCAACCCTACATTGGACCTGAGTCATCTTGCGGATGGATTTGTATTGAACACTCCTGCTCTTGCAGAAAACAATACCTACGACCTCTCCAGTGCAAAAAGCTTGGTATTGACATGCTCTCAGCCAAATTATGGTGGAGTGCCTTACTCTGTGACGTACTATGCACAGGTATCTATCGACCCTGCATTTGTCAGCGATGCTACAGCCAATCATGTTGAGTTGGCAACACCATTTTCAGATGCAAGCCGTTTGGAATTTATTGCATCCGAAGTAAACGATGCTGTGGTATCACTCTTCAAGGCTGCCAATCCTGATGCAAGTGTTCCCGCAGATATGCCAATTTACATTCGTCTTCGTGCTGTTATTCGCGTTACAGCGTCATCTTATTTAGGAGAGACTTTCTCAAATGTTATTACCCTGCCTTCTGTCAAGGCTGTCTATCAGGCTCCTGATGCGAAGTTCACCGATAATCTCTACTTGATAGGTAGCTCTATCCAGACTCCATGGCAGAGTTGGAAGGCTATTCCACAGGTACAAGGTGTAGCTGGCAATTACTATGGTATCGTTTACTTGCCTGCAGGTGGTGAGTTCAAGTGGGGTACAGAAAACAATGACTATCGCGGTATTAACCGTCTTAAGGAAATCAACGATGAAGCTGGTGCAGTTATCTCTGCAGGTGAGGAGCAAAACATCAAGGTAGCCAACGCTGGCTGGTACACTCTCCACTTCAAGGGTAAGATTACCGAAGACAAGAAGAATATCGACTGGACACTGTCTGTTTACAAGACTCAGGTTTACCTGATTGGTGCTTGTATTGGTCAAAGCGAGTGGGGCTTTGCTGATGATACAGCTCTGACAGCTCCAGACGATCCAAGTGGTGAATGGGTTTCTCCTGCATTCACTGCCAGCACAGAGCTTCGTGTATCTGTCAAGGTCGGTAGCCTCGACTGGTATAGTACAGAGTTCACTGTTCATAATGGCGAAGTGTTCTGGCGTAAATATGATATGCCAAACAACTGGGCTGAGACCATGGGCGCAGATTACTCTGTAACTACCGCCCCTGGCAAGAAGTTGTATGTCAACTTCGATACTAATAAAGCTGAAGTTAGATAATTTAAGATCAAAGCAAAATGAAAAAGACATTTTTATATAGCTTAGCAGTCTTGGCAAGTGTAACACTTGCCAGCTGCAACGGCGACTACGAAGATTGGGCTCAACCACAGAACAATCCACAGGAAGCCTCAGCTGCCAAATATGGTATTACCTTTACAGCAGGTCCTGAAGCAGAATGTAATATGCCTGACGAAAATGGAGTCATCAACCTCGTCACAGTCAACTCGACAGATGCCAATGTTACAGGCTATACACTGAAAGACTTGAAAGTAAATGGTGAGGCAATTACAGGCGAAATCGTTGGTAACAACATTCAGGTAGATGCTAACGAGTTGGAGAAGATTCTCTGCACCCAGAACAAATCACGCGCAAGCGTTGCTCGCGACATCAACGTTGAGTCTAAGGTTTCTGTCAACTTGGCATCAGGTGATGCTGTTGCCATCAATACCGTAGGTACGACTACAGCCAAACTTACGCCAACACCAACTCCTGCTATCGACGAACAGGGCTACTACATGCTCGGCGAGGTAAACGGAAATAACTGGGATGCAACAAGTCCTGTATGGATGACCAAATTGTCTGATGGTGTTTACCAGCTCAAAGTCACTACAGAGAAAGACAAGAACTACTTCAAGTTCTACGAAGGCAGCAAGTGGGATGAAAGCGGCAACTGGGATGTCATCAACAAAGGTGTCTTGGGTTGCGAGAAGAATGGTTGCGAAGATGCTTCTGGTACAATCTATTATACTGGCGACAGCTGGGGTGAACCCCAAACAATGGTTATCCCTGGTGTTGGTACATGGATTGTAACTCTCGACATGAACAATCTGACATATACGGTTGGCAAGCCAATTCTTTATATGGCTGGCGATGCTAATGGATGGAAGCAGATTGACGTCCTCAATAGTGATGATGGTGCTCACTTTAAAGGTTATATGTACCTGAACCAGAATGGTTTCAAGTTCTGTTCTCAGCCAAACTGGGATGGTACCAACTATGGTGCTGACTTTGATACAGCTCCTGATGCAGGAAACATCGTGATAACAGAAGAAGCAGGTTTCTATCAGGTAGATGTTGACTTGTCTGCGAAGACTTACACACTGACTCCATTTACTATTGGTATCATTGGTAGCGCAACTCCTAAAGGTTGGGATGGCGATACGGAAATGACATACAATCCGGAAGAGCGCTGCTGGGAACTTAAGAACGTCGAATTGATTGATGGCGAAATGAAGTTCCGTCACACAAACGATTGGTCTCTCAGTTGGGGTGGAGAATTAGACAACCTCACTACACAGAATGGTCCAAACATCGCTGTAGCAGCTGGTACTTACGACATCAAGCTTGTGGTTAATTGGGCAGAAGGAACAGCAAAGTGTGTGATGACAAAGAAGTAAACATTTGCTTCATCAAATAAACTAAATATCAATGAGGGTGTGTCATAAGTCTGTGACGCACCCTCATTTTTTTCTTTATCCCCATCCCTACATTTTTCTCTAAAACTATGGAAGTTACAAGGAAAAGTCGTATCTTTGCCCATAAATAGCTCTAAAAAAGGAATTATGGGACATCAAGAAGATATTGTAAAAACTGAAAGTAAAATCATTGTCATCAGGGATACGCAAGTCATCCTTGACAGAGATGTTGCTGAATTGTATGGAGTAGAAACAAGAGAAATCAACCAAGCACTAAGAAACAACCCTAAAAAGTTTCCTCCAGGTTATGTTATTGAGTTGAATAACAACGAGAAAGAAGAACTCATCAAAAATTTTGATCGGTTCAAAAAACTCAAACATTCCACTGTTGCACCTCACGCATTTACAGAACAAGGACTTTATATGCTTGCCACTATTCTGAAAGGTGATTTAGCCATCAGTACCACCATTGCCATCATTGATACTTTCACTAAGCTTCGCAAATTGGCAAGAACCATCGACAAGGTGAACGAAGATGCTAAGGAGCATGGTATTTATCCGGACAAGAACACAGAGGACAAGATACAGACTGCCATGAACGAAGTCTTCGCCGACAACTTGCCACTGAAAATGCGCAAGCTTACCTTTGGTGTGAACCTGGGAATCCTCAAATTCTCTTTGGAAACAACAAGGGAATCCAAAGAATAAAAGAATATAAAAAGGCGGTCTCTGAATAGAAACCGCCTTTTTTGTATGCCCTGCATTCTTTCCTTCTTTTTTCCCTAAAACATTTGGAGATTAAAAAGGAAAGTGGTATCTTAGCGACATTATCCTATTTAACTGAACTTTCCCGCATTTGGGGAAGTTAGAGGGATGTTAGAGAAGTTAGAGGGAAGTTAAGGGACATTTGATTTTCCAAGACTTTTTTGCTTTATTCCCCTTTTGCCAGCCATTTCGCAAAGAAGCGGTCGCTGACAAAGAAGCCTTTTGGGGTCTTGCTGATCAGTTGCTTGTCCACTAAAGCCTTCAGGGCAGTCTTTACGCTGCTGGTGGCAGGTAGGTGGTGGGTGATGATGAACTGTTGGCTAAGTGGGGAGGAAACTATTTGCTCCTTGGCAATTGCTAACAAGAGTAACTGCTGGTTTTCGGTCAGCCATGCACAATAGTTTTGGTATGCCATGGCTTGCTCCTCTATCAACTCTTGAATCACTTCATCCACTAAGTCCTTATTGATCTGCTCATCACGATGTTCGTAAATACCATGTAGGATGGCTTGTACATACCAAGTTACGCTGTCGGCTTGCGAGTAGATATAGGTGAATGTGTCTACATCTACCTCTCGTTTTTGTGATGACAAAAGACGATTGGCAAATGATAGATATCTTGACTCGGCGATACATGGTAGTGACATGACAAGAGAACTTTGGAAGAATGGGCGATTCGCCGACAAAAACATCTCTTCCATCATGTGCTGTTGACTGCCAGAAAATATGAAATATACATTGGGCAGGAATTGGATGTAAGAGCGTATCAATGCTTCCACTCCATCCTCTGGATAGTTCATGATTTGTTGAAACTCATCTATTGCCACGTAGCATCGCTTTCCAGATTGCTTCATGTACTCGAAGATTCGCTTCAAGCTTTCTCGTCCCTCGTTTGGCTTCAAATCCAAAGAAAATGTTGCTATTTTTGAAGCCATGAGTTGCACCATCTGCTCCAAGTTCTTGGTGGCAAATATGTCTAAGTAGAAGCATTTCACATCATCATATTGCTTTTCCAACTGTTGGAAGACATGATGGATTAATCCAGTTTTGCCCATACGGCGAGGTGCGACAAGCGTGATATTTCGCTCGTTATGGAGCGAAGTCATCATCTTCTCAGTTTCTTTCTCACGGTCACAAAAGTACTCTGCTCCTTTGTATCCATACATCACGAAAGGGTTGTTAATTGTTGCCATAATCTTATTGCGCTTTTTACGTTGCGCAAATTACGCAATAATTATCGAGACAACCAAATGTTTTCAAGTTTTTTAATAATTATCCCATATCATCAAACAAGTCATCCATTGTCAGTTGCACTTGTGCAATTGCTGAATGGGCATTGGGGCGGATGCCGAATGTAGTTATTAGTGTAGGCAAGATGCCATGCCGAACACCTGTCTCTTCTACAAAATCACCCATACGGGTGCGAATATTTAACTCTTCTTCCTTCGTAATCGTATAAGGAGATTGTGAATACTTGATCTCGCAAAGATTGATGAGATGATCTGCTCGTTCTATCAACAAGTCTATCTGTGCTGCTGGAGTAGAGCACTTGCTACGCCATGAGTAATACTCCGTATATATCTGCTCTATGCCCAACCTCTTTTTGATTTGGGGAATATGTAGCATGCAGATACGCTCGAAAGCTAAACCATACCAAGTATTTTGACGTGGCTTTCCCATCTGATGCGTCCAATATGCAGTGTCGTGTGATTTCTGTCTTTCTGCCTACTATTTGCTCCATAACTGATATTCTTTTTAGCTGTTTATTGTGTTGCAAATTTAAGGAAAATATTTGAGAAAGCAAGCGATTCTTTAGCCAAATCGAAGAAAAAACGCTCGATTTGGCTGTTGTTTGCTCATATTCCTCACCATCATTTGGTTGTTTAGAGATTTTGTTGTACTTTTGCTTTTGTTGTGCAAACGTTTGCATGTAATTTTCTTGATTTAAGTCAAGCAAAAGGCGCTACTTTGGCAAGATTTGCATAATTTTGCACACAACACTAACAACCTATGAATGAGAAAACAATCATAACAATGAAAGATATTGCTCGCGAGCTGGGCGTTTCTATCGCAACGGTGAGCAGAGCTTTGAAGGACAGCCCTCGTATCAGTACTGCCCAGAAGGAACGTATACAGACGTTTGCCAGGGCGCATAACTTCTGTCCCAATGTAATTGGTGAGGCTCTCAGATACAGTAGGACACAGCCCATGAAGGTCATCGGTGTTATCATTCCTGAGTTTGCCCATTATTTCTTTTCTTCTGTGCTTTCGGGTATCGAGGAGGAGGCAAGTGCGCGTGGCTATCGAGTGATGGTGGCGCAGAGCAATGAGCGATATGACAAGGAAGTGGCAATCTGCGAGGACTTCTATAAGAATAAAGTGTGCGGCATTATCGTTTCACAGGCGAAGGATACCATGCGCTATACGCATTTCCAAAGATTGATGGACAATGGCGTGCCATTGGTGTTCTATGACAGAATCTGTACTGGTGTGAACTGTTCGCGCGTAGTGGTGGACGATTACATGGGTGCCTTTACGGCTGTAACCCATCTCATCGACTCAGGCTGCAAGAGGATAGCTTTCTATGGCTCGCCCATGAACCTTGAAATATCCAAGAACAGATATAATGGTTATCATGATGCCTTGGTGAAGCATGGCTTGGAAGAAATACCTCCCCACGTACAAATCTGTGACAACAGAGGACAGGCAGAGGCGATTACGCCTGCACTCTTGGAGATGAAAAACAGACCGGATGCTTTCTTTGCGGTGAATGATGATACTGCCATCGGTATTCTCTATACCGCGAAACGTATGGGATTCCGAGTGCCTGAGGAAGTCAGCGTCTGTGGATTCACCAACGGCCAGCGAGCCATGGCTTGCGATCCTATGTTGACCACTGTCGACCAGCGAGGAGTGGCAGTAGGAGAGGAGGCTGTCAACATCCTTATCGGACAGGTGGAAGGTTCTATCCCGATGAATGAGGTGGAGAAGAGAGTGGTAAGAACCAAACTCGTGGTTCGTGGTACGACAAGATAAAAGAAATCAATAAAACAATAAAAAATATGATGACAAAACCTAATCTGAGTTTCTGGAAACTCTGGAACTTGAGTTTCGGATTCTTCGGGGTACAGATAGCTTACGCTCTTCAGAGCGCCAACATCTCCCGAATCTTTGCAACGTTGGGTGCTGACCCACACAATCTGAGTTATTTCTGGATTCTCCCTCCACTGATGGGAATCCTGGTGCAACCCATTGTCGGAACCTTGAGCGACAAGACATGGTGCCGTTTCGGCCGACGAATTCCTTATCTCTTTGTGGGAGCTACGCTGGCTGTCTTGGTGATGTGTCTTTTGCCTAATGCCGGTTCGTTTGGCCTGACGGTTGGCGGTGCGATGATTTTTGGATTGATAGCCCTGATGTTTCTTGATACGAGCATCAATATGGCGATGCAGCCTTTCAAGATGTTGGTGGGCGACATGGTGAATGAGGAACAGAAGACGAAGGCTTACTCCATTCAGAGTTTCCTCTGCAATGCGGGTTCGATAGCCGGTTATATATTCCCCTTCCTTTTTGCCTTCTTGGGCATCAAGAACTATGCCGAGAAAGGTGTTGTGCCCGACTCTGTGATCTGGTCGTTTTATGTGGGCGCAGCCATCCTTATCCTTTGTGTCATCTATACCACGATGAAGGTGAAGGAGTGGAATCCGCAGGAATACGCCAAGTATAATGGAGTTACCGAAGATGCCGAGAAGAAGGAAGAAGGCAAGGCCGACTGGATAAGCCTTCTGAAGAACGCTCCCTCTACCTTCTGGAAGGTGGGACTGGTGCAGTTCTTCTGCTGGGCAGGCTTCCTCTATCTGTGGAACTATTCTACGGGTGCCATTGCCGAGACCGTATGGAATACTACCGATGCCAGCACCAAGGCATTCCAGGATGCCGGCGACTGGGTGGGCATTCTCTTTGCCGTTCAGGCTGTGGGCAGTGTGCTGTGGGTGGTAGTGCTTCCCCAGTTCAAGAGTTCCAAGATGGCTTATGCGGTCAGCCTGATTATCGGTGGTGTGGGCTTTGCCCTTATCCCATTCCTGCATGACAAGTACCTGCAGTTCATTCCGTTCCTGATGATTGGCGCTGGCTGGGCAGCTATGTTGGCGATGCCTTTCACCTTTGTCACCAATGCTTTGCAGGGTTATGGACACATGGGTGCTTACCTCGGACTCTTCAACGGCACTATCTGTATTCCTCAGATTGTGGCAGCCCTTTGTGGTGGACACGTATTGTGGGTGGTAGGCTCTCACCAGAGTGACATGATGATAG
>ENA-ORMJ01001743-ORMJ01001743.1-human-gut-metagenome-genome-assembly--contig:-NODE-1743-length-12185-cov-4.145012_pt1 | contig 12185 bp, 7 predicted proteins | sample MGYA00242100_ERZ508989 | MGnify/ENA primary metagenome ERZ508989 (study PRJEB26280, sample SAMEA2531403) | human gut metagenome | biome: human gut; feature: human-associated habitat; material: faeces...
ATCATTTATTTACCGGTTGAGAATCCCAGTTTCTCCAGTCCCTTCTGTACGTCCGGGTGGCTCATGAATAGCTTCCACAGCAGTCCGGTGCGGTAATTCTCGATCATCACGGCTATCGGTCCCTGGTCTATGGCGAGGTAGCGCCGGGGATACCAGTTGTCCGTTTCGCTGAAGGCATCGTAGAAGCCATAGGGTCCGAATACTTTGTCTCCCATTTCATAGAGATGGCGCATTACTTGCAGTGACTGTTCCGGGGTATAGACGATGGATGACAAGGCGGCGGTGGGGGAGATGACTCCCTGGTCGTCGCGCTCGTTGGGAGCATGGGCGGCATATCCGTTGACGGAGTAGCTTGCTGTCAGCCCCCAGCAGTCGGGTCCGAATCCTTTGTAATGTTTCGGGTTTCGTATGCAGTAGGCCCGGTTCACAAGTGTGAGATTGCGCATTTCATGGAAGTAGTCGGTGCAGTACTCATCCTTCAGTCCGGTAGGGTCGAGGCCGAGGAATGAGTATTGTGCCCAGAAGAGCGGTCCGGCTTCCGTGCCTTGATATCGCAGATGCAGCTCGATGCCTTCCACCTTATGGGGCTCTACGATGGCTCCGTCCTGTGCCCATCCTTCGTGATAGACGGCGGCAGGCACGCCGTGGGTAGGCGAGGCGGCGGCAAGTATATACATGATGAGGCATTCGTTGTATCCGTGTACGGGGAAGTCCATCTCCCAACCGTATTCCGGGCTCCAGTGCCAGTAGAGTACATTCCGGCCGTTCCGGCGATAGAAGTCCCAGTCCACCTCGCGCCATAGCTTGTCGATGCGGGCGGCGAGGGCTTTCTCTTGTTCATTCCCGTTTATGTAGTATTGGTGGACGGAGAGCAGTGCCTGCATGATGAAGGCTGTTTCTACCAGATCCCCGCCATTGTCTTTCCGGCCGAAGGGTTTCACCTTGCCCGTATCGCCATACCACCAGTGCGGATAGGCACCGTGAAAGCGGTCGGCGGTTTCGAGGAAGGTAACGATTTTCTCCATTCGTTGCAGGCCTTCCTCAGGGGTGACATATCCTCTGTCTATCCCTGCCAGTATGGCCATGATGCCGAAGCCGCTTCCTCCGGAAGTAACCACGTTCCGGTCGTTCTCCGGATAAACGCCGTCCATGTGGATGCGCTCCCGTGCCAGTCCGCTGTTGGGCTCTGCGCCTTCCCAGAAGTAGTTGAAGGTCCGGCGCTGCACGGTGTCCATCAGGGCGTCATCGCTCGGCAGGGTTTCTTGGGTGCCGGGGCTTTTGCATTGGGTGAATCCCAACAACAGGCATAACAATAAAAAGCAATATTTAAGGAGCATATCTATATTCATTAAAGGGTTAAATCGACGAGTACAGGACAATGGTCGGAAAGGAAACCATTCTCTGGCATATCCTGGATGACACGGTAGCGATCAACTTTCGCACCGTCGGTAACGAATACATAGTCCAGCAATACGCGTTCGTCCAAGGGAATACGGCCGAAGTCATGGAAAGACCATGATGGACCATAAGTTATGCCTGCCGTTTTGGATGTATTCTGCATTCCGCCTTTTTCCAGTATTTGCAGGGGTTCCTCATCAGGCTCACAGTTGAAATCACCTGTAATGATGGCAGGCATATCAGGAGCTATCTGTTTGATTTTATTCAAGATGAGTCGTACACCTTCCTTGCGGGCTACTTTGCCGTCATTGTCCAAGTGAGTGTTGAAATACACAAATTTCTTTCCGTTGTTTTTTTCTTGCAATACCGCCCAGGTGGTGACACGGTTATAGGAAGCGTCCCAACCTTTTATTCCGATGGTGTCGGGATACTCGCTCAGAGAGAAGTTCCCATATTCTACAAGTGTAAAGCGGTCTGTCTTGAAGAACACCGGACAATATTCACCGGCTTCTTTTCCGTCATCACGTCCCACACCGAGTGCGGTGTATTGGGGAAGCCCCTGTTTGAGATCTTCCATCTGGTTATGGCATACTTCCTGCATTCCCAGTAAGTCGGGTTGGTAGTAGGCAATCATCTTGCAGGCATTGTCTTTCCGGTATTTCCAGTTGTTGGCACTGTCCGAAGGAGCATCCAGGCGGATGTTGAAGGTCATCACTTCCAGTGGCTGTTCGTTTTGTACAGGCTGTTTCTTACAACTGCCAAGGAGCAAAATGCTGCAGGCACAAAGAAAAAAAGTTGTGTATTTCATGTTTTCTAAATATTTATTAAGTACTATTTCAGTGTCAGGCGTGCAGATCTTACATTCCGGCTGTCTCCACCTATCATCACGTCAAAGTCTCCCGGCTCGGCTACTTGCTTGAGGTCGTAGTCGTAGAAGCGCAGCAGTTCCGGCGTGATTTTGAAAGTAACTGTCTTGCTTTCACCTGCCTTGAGGAATATTTTCTCAAACCCTTTCAGCTCTTTCACCGGGCGGGTGATGCTTCCCACCAAGTCACGTATGTAGAGCTGCACCACTTCGGCACCGTCGCGCTTGCCGGTATTGGTAACGGTGACTGCGGCGGTAATGGAACCGTCCTGTCCCATAGCAGATGCACTCAGGGCGATGTCGCTGTACTGGAAAGTAGTGTACGAGAGGCCGTAACCAAAGGGGTACAACGGCTCATTGTCCACATCCAGGTAGCTGCTGCGGAACTTCTCGAACCATTTGCCTTCCTGCAGGGGACGACCGGTATTCTTGTGGTTGTAGAACAAAGGAATCTGTCCCACGCTCTTCGGGAAAGTCGTAGTCAGCTTCCCACTCGGATTCACATCACCAAACAGTACATCACCGATGGCAAAACCTGCCTCACTGCCCGCAAACCATACATTCAGAATGGCCGGCACGTTTGCCTGCTCCCAGTTCAGTACCAGCGGACGACCGGTAAACAGTACCAGTACCACTGGTTTTCCTGTTTTCAATAATTCTTGTAACAGCATGCGTTGGGTGTCGGTCATTTCAAGATTCGTGCGGCAACTGCTCTCTCCACTCATTTCCGAAGACTCACCGAGCGCAGCCACAATAACATCCGATTTGGCAGCCACGGCAAGAGCCTCGTCCAGCAACTCCTTGTCCGAACGATTGTCACGGTGTAAAGAACGTCCGAACATAGTGGCACGTTTCTCATATTCGGCATCACTCATCAAATTACAGCCTTTCGCAGTCAATATTTCGGCTTTATCGCCTGCTACCGCCTTCAAACCTTCAGCCAAAGAAGTTGCATTCTTCAATACAGCAGCCACACTCCAAGTACCCGGCATATTACTGCGGCTGTCTGCCAACGGACCTACCACAGCAATAGTGCCTTTTTTGGCCAGCGGAAGCACATTACCCTCGTTCTTCAACAACACCAAGCTCTCCGAAGCAATCTTACGCGCAACAGCACGATGCTCTTTGGTAAAGATTTGCTTCTTGGCACGCTTCACATCACAGTATTTATAAGGATTATCGAACAAGCCCAACTTGTACTTAGCTTCCAAAATACGGCGACAAGCCGCATTAATTGCTTCTTCTGTCACTTTTCCTTCTGTCAATGACTTCTTGAGCGTACCTACAAATGCATCGCTCACCATATCCATATCCACACCTGCATTCAGTGCCAAGGCGGCAACAGTCTGCGTATCGCCCATACCGTGGTCGGTCATCTCAGCAATTCCAGTATAGTCTGTCACCACAAAGCCGTCAAATCCCCACTGCTTACGCAGTATATCCGTCATCAACCACTTGTTTCCAGTGGCAGGAATGCCATCGACCTCATTGAAAGAGGCCATCGCACTGCCCACACCGGCATCAACCGCCGCCTGATAGGGCAACATGTATTCATTGAACATGCGCTGATGACTCATATCTACTGTATTATAGTCACGTCCTGCCTCACCGGCACCATACAAGGCAAAATGCTTTACACAAGCCATGATTTCATCATTACGGCTCATATCCTTTCCCTGATAACCACGTACCATGGCCTGCGCAATGGCTGCTCCCAGAAACGGGTCTTCACCGTTGCCCTCGGACACACGCCCCCAACGGGCATCACGGCAAATATCCACCATCGGACTGAATGTCCAGCAAATACCGTCGGCGCTGGACTCAATGGCTGCAATACGTGCCGATTCTTCAACCGCCTTCATATCCCATGTACACGACAATCCCAAAGGAATGGGAAACACCGTTTCATATCCATGAATAACATCCATACCAAATAAGAGAGGAATACCCAAACGACTTTCTTCAACCGCCTGCTTCTGTACATCGCGGATACGTTCCACGCCTTTCAGATTGAAAAGCCCGCCCACTTCACCGGCACGAATACGTTTGGCCACATTACTACTTTTAGCCTGACCGGTCGTAATCTCACCGGTAACCGGCAGATTCAACTGACCTATTTTCTCTTCCAGGGTCATCTTCTTCATTAAATCGTCGATGAAACGATTCATATCGACCGGAGATTTCTGCGCATACGCACTAGCGGCAGTAAACACCAACAAGACTAAAAATGATTGTAACTTGAAAAGTAAATGCTTCATGTCTTTCATGCTTTTAATTTATAGAAATATTATTTTGCTGCAAATAAAAGAAAAGCATGCGACAACCTCCACATCCCGCACTACAACAAAAGTACACCCATCACTAAAAAACAAAAGAGGAAGTACAATATTAGTACTTCCTCCATTAATATTTTACTGTAAAACAGTCATTTAAAATTTATAAGGAAATCAGTCAAACTTTCTTCCGGAAGCAAATTGAATTTCTTACGTAACCGGTATCTCGCAGCATCAACCCCACGTGTAGAAATGTTGAGCAACTTCGCTATCTCCTTTGTCGGCATATTCAAGCGGAGCAATGCACAAAAGCGTAAATCTCCTGAAGTCAAATCAGTATATTGAAGTTTCAGATTCCGGAAGAAATTTTCATGTATACGGTCAAAATTAGCTTGAAACATTATCCAGCTCTCTTCATCAGACACTATATTATTGTTAACCAAAGCGAGAAGCTTATCCAAATTCTTACGACTATGCTGTCCCGACAACTTTTGCTTCTGTATCTCCTCTTTCAATGAATTCAAAAACTCCTGATGAGCGATATTCATCATTACCACGCTGGACAATTCTTTGCTTTTAAAACGCAAATCGGCCTCAAGCTGTTCCTTTTCCAACTCGATAATCTTCTTCTCTTGCCGTTCAAGCTCTGCCTGATGGGCTACACGCTGCTGCTCAATCACACGATCCTTCTTTTTCTTCACAAAACGATAAACAATATATTGCAGCAAGGCCAGCAGGCACAACCCTATCAGAATGTAGCTTCCCACAGCCCAATAAGACAAATACCACGGAGACAAAATCTCAAAGGGAAACTCTACCGATGCCAAAACTCTACCAGTATCATATATCTCCGCCCGAAAAACATAACTTCCATAAGGAAGACGGGCATACTTTTTCTGCAAATTGCGTCCATCGGGTATCCACTGATCAGAATACCCTTCCAACCGGTATCTTACTTTATAAGTATAATCGTTATAAACCGGATAGCACAATGTAAAACTCACTGTATTAAACTCATGTTCGACCTTGACTCCCGACTGCACGACCAATGTTTTCCGTTTATCACTGAATTCCTCAGTAACCTGCATCTCTGAAATCCATAAAGAACGCCTAGTCTGAGATTTATATAACGAGGAACTATCTGTTTCAATACGGGCAATAGCATTATTCAAGCAAAGATAGGAATGATTATTTCTCTTGTCATAAACCACGCTTCCTCGTTCTTCCACAGCCAGACCGTCAAACAAAGAATATGGAATCCGAAGTTCGATATTGAAAGTATTTATCGCACACTTCACCAAATACACAGTCCTGTCGCCCACAAACCAATAGTAATCTCCGTTCGCATGACTCACAGTCTTGATTCCCTTCAATTCCATCAATTGTTCATTCATTGTTTCATAGGGAACAATCGAATCAGTCATATCTTCGTAAGTATAGAAATATTCCCCATTAGAAAAAACTACCCGACCATTGATTTTGAACAAAGTAAAACTCCCACCTTTCACTTCTCCCAAACTCTCATACTTCCGCACATCCTTTACCTGCTTCATATCCGAATCAATCCGAAAGCGATACAAACCATTCCTTAAATGTTTCGCCCAAATATTCCCTTGATGGTCCACTTCTATATGACGAATCATGTGACTGAACCCACGTAAGGACCGAGTAAAGCAATACTCTCCCGAAGCAGTCTCCGTATATAAATTCAGAAGCGCATAAGCTCCCTCCAACAAAAAAGATTGTTCCTTCAATTCAATTTTTTCCATACACATCCCTCCTTTTACATCAGATGCCAGCTTTGACTTCAGTCCTGATATAAGGAAAGTTCCCTTGTTGTGCCCGCAGAAAATCTGTTTTCCCCATTCATCGACGAACCACGCTTGTTCTTCCAAACCCGGAACTAATTCAGTCTTTCCATCCCTAAGCCAATAAAGTCCTTGATTAGAAGCAATATAAGCTTCATTTTCCCTTACCAAAACATCATATACCATGCCTATTTTACGAAATGGAGGTTCATAATAATAGATTAAAGAATTGTTGTGTATATAGGCAATACCTTCATCCAAAGCTGTCCATATATTGTTGTCATCATCACAATACAATCTCAAAACAGTATTGTTCTGTAGTTTATTATCCGTATTGACCTTCCAAATCAGCTTTCCCTTTTTATCCAACGCATATATGCCATCGGATATTGTGCCAACAACGTAGCAACTATCTTTGGTCATCACCGCACGATTAATGGTATGCTTCTTGAATATATCATCACATTCAGTTTCCCATTTTTCTACCCTCCCATCTCGATACAGGAAACCTCCCTGATTACGGGTAAACATTAAAACCGCATCATCATAAGGGAGCCCGGCCAGGACATCACTATCTCCAAATGCTTTTCTGGGAATAAGTTCTTTCATTTCCCTACCGGCAAAGACATAAAGTCCACCGTTTATTCTTTGAGAATAAAAAGTATTTCCAACCTGGAACAAATTCAGTGGAAGGTTCTTCATTCGAATACCTTCTACCGAATTTCCATTATAAAAAAAGAGAGAACCGAATGATTGAAATACAATTTCTCCTTGAACGCAAGCAATATCCCAGATTTCGTCATTATGAAACGCAAAATCTTTCACCTTATTTTTCAATGAATGATATTCAAGAGTGTCATAAGGAGTACGGACAAAATAACCGAATTCTTCGTAAGAGCCTACATAAATTCTTCCATCTTCACTGATATATATAGCACGCACAATTCCTTTTGTCGGTAATTCATACAGCCGCCAAGCACTTCCATCAAATTCCAACAGCCCACTGTTATTACCGAAATACATCACTCCTCTTTCGTCTTGAGCAATGGCCCAATTCTGAATACCGGCATTATAATCCGACACCGAATAGTTCCTCACTATAGGAGAAAAAGGTATGGGTGAAGCTTGCAGCAAACTACTGAAAACCAAAAACAAGAGAAACGTTATTGCAATTCTCATGAGTACTGTTTATAGGTATTTACCAGCAAAGATAAAGCTTTTTGCGTTTTCGTAAAAACAAAATCGCAGATTATCCTCTTTTATAGAAAGATAACCCGCGACAACTGATAACTCACTTTATTAATTTTCAGCCGTTTTCTGTTTTCCCAAAGGAATAGAAACCCCCAAGTAAGCATTGACATTCTTCGTATTCTTGCCAAAGAACATATAATCTGTTCCTGCAAAGAAGGAACCCAGCTTCAATGCCAGACCGAAGGTTTTACCAGCTCCTTGAAGTACGGAATAGCTGGCAGCTACATTGAAAGCATTCGTCGGACGGATGCAGGCAGAGAAAGTCAACTCATTCAAAGTTTTCGGTTTGGCAAAACGACCGGTATACAAGGCACCCACTACCAGCCAATCATTCAATAAGGCATATTCAGCGCCAAGAACCATTGTAGAAGTCAATCCACGGGTACGGCTCTTCTCAGAAGCCTCCTCCGTCTTGAGCTTCAACATGTCATAGTTAAGAATCTCGCCGCTGTTCACAATATTCATGAACTCCTGCTGCGAGGCCGGGTCAAGAAGATCATAAGTCTGCTCTGCATTGGCTCGCGCTATACTGGTATTCGATTTAGACCATTTGATAAAGCCCAAATCAAGAACTGAAGCAGAAAGTGTCAATTTATCCAGTAACTTGTAAGATACTCCCAAATCAATAGCCCCACCATATCCGGCAAAACCGAAACTGCCAAAATCGATTTCATCGATATAATCGCCACTCTCATTCTCGGGAAGCTCCAACAGCTTTGACGAGTTCTCCAAAGTTGCATCCACTTGAATGGAAGCTTTACTCGTCACTCCTGAAGAGCCGACAGAAGGAGTTTCCACATGAATCTGGTTGATGTTCAGCTTTAAGTTACCGATACCCAGCAGCATCTTCACCTTACCACCTACAGCCAGTCGGTCTGTGATATTCCTTGCAAAGCCAAGGCCGACTTCCGCATAGGAATTTATCTCAAGCTTCTGTCCATTAATGGTTTCGTTAATACCCAAATAGTCAGAAATATTGTCACCAAACTCCCGGCTGCTCATGTTATTCATAAACTGGAACATGGTTTTCGGTATGGCGGCACCGATATCATTACGCAACCCCACATTGACTGACCAGAAGTTCTTTCCTTTATACCACCCGGCAGACAGAATGTCGGTACTCAAATTCACATTCAAGTTATTGGTAGCATCCAGTCGGTTCATAAAGTCATTGCTCATGAAATAGTCGCTGTCATCACTGTTCTCAATAATGTCCATAATATCCCTATACCCCAGGGAACTGGAGTTGACGGTAGCATTCAACGAACCTATCACGGGAATATTCAGATAACCGCGTCCCGGCATCAAGGCCGGATTGAGCTGCATACGCTGGTTACTTCCTTCCATAAAGTAGGAAGTGCGCAGGAACTGGGCTTGTCCGGAAAGAGAGAAGCAAAGCAACAATACCACAGACAGCCATACTTTCAGAGAATTCAATCGTTTCATAACCTTGTCAATATTTTCATTATCACCTGCAAAAATATAAAACAAGTTAATACCCTACAAACAACTTAACCGGATAGCCGTGCATAAAAGGCTTATACAGAGACTATCCGGTATAAATTAAGGAGCAAATAAAAGAACCCTCTTAAGAATGCCCTTATACTATTTCATCATAAACATGCTCATTTGCTCTCGTAGCGGTACTCAGAAAAACCGGGGCTGCCTCCTTTCTTTGTTGCAGAGACATTGACGTCACTGTCGGAGCACTCAACATTTCCTTGTATTTTGCCGGAGCAGTCAGTATCTTTACAGCCTCTTTCAAGTCATCATCATCTTTCAACTGCTGGATAATGCTTCCACGCTGGAAATAATAACGCTTGATGATTTCTACCGCAATCATGCCCTTGATGTCCTTGGAGAAATGGTCAAGGTCACGGTCCAGATTATGCGACAATTTTTTCTCCAGCGCTTCAAACTCTTTCGAAGCATCAGTCAGATAGCCCTCAAATTCGGCCATCTCCTTCAGGTTCTTCAGCATCTTCTCTGTCTGTTGGTCGTATTTGAAGTCCGCCTTCTTCACCATCGCCTTGAAGTCCGCATAATCGGCATCTGTAATTTCAAACTTCTCTGCTGAAGGGATGGTAGGATGTTTCAGGCAATAGTCCGTTGCATAATTGAAAATAAGATTGTCATTGACAAGATAGAACAGAATGTTGGGCAGCTTCTCCTGCTTCACCGCAATGTCCGGAGTCACGCCTCCGCCATCACGCACTTCACGTCCGGCAGCCGTATGGAACACGGTAGTAAGGCTGTCCGGAATACGTCCCACACTGCCGTCCTCATTCCGGTGCTTGTAGTCGATAGCCTGCACACAACGGCCGCTGGGAATATAATATTTGGAAGTCGTCAGCTTCATGGTACCACCGTATGGTAACGGACGGGTGGTCTGCACCAATCCCTTACCGAAAGTACGGTTACCGATAATGACCGCACGGTCAAGGTCCTGCAAAGAGCCCGCAAGGATTTCTGACGAAGAAGCCGTTCCGCCATTGACCAGAACAGCCAAAGGAATTTCCAAATCCAACGGTTCACGCAATGTCTTGTAGGTATTGCTGGCTTGCTTAATCTTACCCTTTGTCGTCACAAGTGTTTTTCCGCGAGGCAGAAAGAAGTTGGCTATCTCTATAGACTCATCCAGCAAGCCACCCCCATTGTTCCGCAAGTCAATCACCAACGAAGTCATCCCCCGCTTCTTCAAGTCCAGAAAAGCCTGCTTGAACTCCTTGGAAGGATTCCCCGAGAAGGTGCTGAGATTGATATAACCTATATTATTATCCAGCACCGTATAATAAGGTATGAACGGCAATTGGATGGAACGGCGCACAATGTCGAAATCCAACGGTTTCTCTGTACCGGGACGTTGCACTTTCAGCTTGAAGCTGGTACCCACTTGTCCGCGAAGCATCTCGCTGACTTCCTGGTTGTTCTTTCCGGCAAGGTCTTTTCCGTCAATTTCCATCAAAATATCTCCGGCTTTCAGGCCTACATCGGCAGCAGGCATATTCTCGTATGGCTCAGATATCATGGAACGTTTCAGTTTCGGATTCCAAGTAATCACAGAACCTATACCACCATAGGAATTCTTCAGCATCTGCTCCAATTCGCTTTGGTCATCTTCCGGATAATACTCCGTGTAGGGGTCCAGCGAGTAGAGCATGGCATCAATGCCTTCACGGATAGTCTTGTTCGGATCAATCGTATCCACGTAGAACATATCCAACTCTTTCACAATGGAATTGAATATATCCAGATTCTTTGCTATTTGGAAACTACGGCTATCACCACTCTTAAACCCCCAAAAACAAACGGCTCCCGCTACAATCAGCAAGGCAACCATCCAGCGTATCTTTAAAATTCTTCTCATAATTATGATAATGTGCTAATATGCCAATGTGCCAATGTGCTAATAACCTGCAGCGTAATAGCGAAACAAATATTGCGCAGCCAATTAACACATTGGCACATCAGCACATTAATTAATTAATAAAATTTCTTCCTTGATTTTTTCCCATTGTGCTGCCTGAAGCTCCGTACCCACCACTTGTATCACATCTTTGGAGAGAAGGGAGCCTATCTTGCCACATTTCTCCAGCGAGTAGCCACACGTCAGTCCATACAAGAAACCTGCCGCAAAATAGTCGCCAGCTCCTGTAGTGTCCACCACTTTCTCTACCGGAGCCGCTTGTACCTGCACCATCTCTGTACCTTTGCGAATCAGAGAACCACGGGCACCCACCTTTACAATGGCTATGCTACACATTTTGGCAATGATGTCCAATGCTTCCTCCGGTTCCTTACCCGTAAAGGCCTTTGCCTCTTCCTCATTGGCAAAAACAATATCCACATATTTGTTGACCAACAGAGAGAAAAATTCAAGGTCTCCTTCTACTATATTGTAGCTCGCCATGTCCAAACATACTTGTAAGCCGGCCTCTTTAGCCAGCTCAATGGCACGGAGAATCATATCATGGTCTTGCACCAGATACCCCTCTATAAATAGGTAAGCATATCCTTTGAACATATCCAGCGAAAGATCTTCCGCCTTCAATGTAGAAGCCGCCCCCAAATAAGTGCCGAAAGTACGCTCCCCATCAGGAGAAATGAAAGTAGAGGCTACACCGGACGGAAGGGTAGTGGAAAGCAATAAATTCGCCTCTGTCCCACGTTCCAGCAGGCTATCCCGGAAAAAGTTACCGTAAAAGTCATTGCTTACTTTTCCGATGAATCCCGTACCCGCACCAAGGCATGCCATTGCCCGAATTGCGTTTCCGGCAGAACCTCCGTTAGCCAAGTGCGTCTTCATCCGGCTGAAATACTCACTAATTTTCAAGAACTTATCTTCATCAATCAGCGTCATGCTTCCTTTCGGAAGCTGCATCTCCGTCAAAATATTATCATCTTCAATGATTGCCAGCGCATCGACCAAAGCATTGCCCAACCCAATTATTTTATCCATCTTCGATATTTTTTTTGCAAAGATATTGCATATTTCAAAATATCCTATTACTTTTGCAGCGCATTTGAGAAAAAACAACATTCTTCCTTAGCTCAGTCGGTTAGAGCATCTGACTGTTAATCAGAGGGTCC
>ENA-ORMJ01001745-ORMJ01001745.1-human-gut-metagenome-genome-assembly--contig:-NODE-1745-length-12168-cov-4.682160_pt1 | contig 12168 bp, 8 predicted proteins | sample MGYA00242100_ERZ508989 | MGnify/ENA primary metagenome ERZ508989 (study PRJEB26280, sample SAMEA2531403) | human gut metagenome | biome: human gut; feature: human-associated habitat; material: faeces...
TAGAGAGTTGAATAATCAAATTTAATTTAACGTCCAACTTTTGGGGTGCAGTTCAGGCATCCCACACCCTCAATATGCTGCATGTGGTGGAATTGCAACTCGTTCTCGGCATACGCCAGCGCAATCTTCGTCCCGTCTGTATCGCCGTCATGCATCAGTTCCACGACCGCCTTGACAAAGCGGTTGTATGCGGCATTCAGATTGGTTGCTTCATTGTTTCCGTCTATAAGACCGAAAAATTCGGTTTCTGTCAGTATGAGATATTCCATGTTTCTTTCAGTTTTATGTTATTACACCTGGGTTAAAAGTGTGCGCACATAAGACTATTGGACAAATACCGCTCCTGTAGAAGCAATTTTCCCATCAGACAATAATATCTATCTGATATTCAACGAAATAAAGTATAAAAATATTTTCCGGCACAAATTGCCATGCCTCGTTTTTTGTTCAAAATCTGAACGTGTGTTCACATTTTGAACGTTTCAGGCTTTTGAAAACGTTCATTTTTTGAACATGACCACCGGCTGGCGGGGCGTTTTCCGCCCGTAGGTTACCCGCACCATGCCGTCTTTCCACCCTTTGCTCTCCGTGCATGTCCATTCGCTTTCCGGCAGTGAAGACTGGAACAGCCTTCTGCCGTTTCCCGCTATGACGGGAAGCAGGTAGAGAATGATTTCATCCACAAGCCGCATCCGTATCATGCCGTTGATGATGCCCGATGTCCTTTCGGTGGCTTCTATCAGATAGGTCAGGGAACTGTCGGTGTCCTCGCTCCGGTCGGAGAGGAGGGTCAGGGACGTGTTTTCATTCAGGATACAGATGGCGGATTCTTTCAGCGCACTTATCCCATAGCGGTCGGAACCGAGCCATTGCCCGGACAGTCCGGTCGTGTCTGCCGGACAGCCGTCCATTGTCAGGACGGCGAGTAATCGGACTTTTGCCATAGCGGTCGTATTGTTGCGACCGGAAGCCGTATAATAAAAAAGTAGCGTGCAAATTACGCTACTTCTGGTGACGGCTCTGGAAAGCCTGACAGGAATCACGCAAATGCACGCTATGCCAAGGCATAGCATAAGCATCGCGCAATCGTATCCTGTCTTCAAATTTTCCAGATTTTCACCAGAAACGCCTTGCGGTCTTATTCTATACTATATCTTATCGGTACAGGAAACCATGTTTTTCTGTACCGGATTTCTCCTATGTTTATGCAAATATAGGATTTTTGTTCGGGATATTTCTCATTTTCCCTTCTTTTTCTGTATGATACCGTATTCTTTCATTCTGTTATACAGTGTCGTGCGGCTGACACCCAGCAGTCCGGCAGCCGTTTCACGGTTGCCGCCGGTCTGTACCAGCGCACGGATTATGCGTTCTTTTTCCTCATTCCCGTCTTTCAGCAGGAAGGACGGAGTTGTCTGCAAAGACGGGTATTCCTCCAGTTTGTCTGCACCGACTGTTTCCCCCTCCGTGAGCAGCACGGCAGAAGTTACCGCCTGTTTCAGTTCCCTCACGTTTCCTGCCCATGCCCGTGTCAGGAGTATCTTTTCCGCCTTCTTGTCGAAACCTTCCGTATGCCGTCCCAGTTCCTTGTTGGCAAGCTCGCGGAAAAACTCTGCCAGAGCCAGAATGTCCTCCCGACACTCGCGCAGTGGAGGAATTTGTATGACAAACTCCTTCAGGCGGTGGTACAGGTCGCGGCGGAAGCGTCCTTCCTCCACCGCCTTCTCCAGATTCTCGTTGGTAGCCGCCACAATGCGCACGTCCGCCCTGCGCTCGCGGGTGCTGCCCATCGGACGGTAACATTTGGTCTGAAGCGCACGCAACAGTTTCTGTTGTACCTCTGGCGGCAGGTTGCCAACCTCGTCCAGAAACAGCGTGCCGCCGTCCGCCTCCTCCATGCAGCCCGCCTTGTCCGTCACGGCTCCCGTAAACGAGCCTTTCCTGTGTCCGAACAGTTCCGAGGCGGCAAGCTCTCCTGTCAGCATACCGCAGTCCACGGCTACGAACGGTCTATCCGCACGCCGGCTCCTTTCGTGTACCTTCTCCGCTATGTGATCCTTGCCCGTACCGTTCTCACCCAGTATCAGCACACCCATGTCTGTCGGAGCTACCAGCGCGATACGTCGGCTTATTTCCTGAAAGGTCGCACTTCTGCGCTCGAATATGGGGACGGTGCGTCTGATTTTTGACTTTTGAGCCAGTTCCCTTATCATCGGCATCAGTTTTTCCTGCAACAGTTTTTTGGGGATATAGTCCGCTGCACCTTGCTTCATGGAACTGACCGCCGAAACCACCTGTGCGTAGTCGGTCATGATGACAAAGGGATTCCTCATGCCGGAAGCACGCATATATTCCAGCAATGCCGTACATTCCCCGTCGGGCAGACGCAGGTCGGAGAGCACTATATCGTCCGTTTCCAATGCCTCCAGCAACTTGCGGGCCCCGGCGCAGTCGTATGCGGTGCGGGTCGTATAGCCCGCCTTCTCCAGCATACCGCACACATGGTCACGAAATACCAGATTATCCTCTATTACTATTATTCTTCCCATTTCGTTTTCTCTATCTCCTTTTTGGCAAGCCGGATGATTTTCTCTCCCTGTACGAGCACATTCCCGACTTTTGCCTGTATTTCTTCCATTGTCCGATTTTCATGTATTGCCTCATACAGTTCCTGCAATGGCTGTTCTGCCCTTATCAGCATCCATGAACTGCGGATATGATGTATCCAGTCGTCAATTTTATCCTTGTCAACATTATCAATGGCTTCCCTGATGCCGTCCATTTCCTTCTCCGTTTCCCTTATCAGGCATTCCAGCCTGTGCCGTTTGTTTCCATAGGCGAACAGCGGTGTCAGGTCGATGTGTTGTGCCCGGTTCTCTCCGATGCACTGTTCCGCCGCTGTCAGCAGCTCGTCTATGGAGAACGGTTTGAACAGAACACCGGAAAACCCTGCCTGTTTCAGTTCTTTTTCAGTGATGCTTCCCGAAGCGGTTATCGCCAGTACCGGAATGGTACGCGAGTTTCCGATGTCGGACGAACGGAGCAGTTCCAGCACCTCGTAGCCACTGATGTCCGGCATTTTCAGGTCGGTGGTCAGCAGGTCATAGCGGTTATCACGTAGTTTTTCCGTCAGTCCGCCCATGTCCGTGCAGGTTTCACTATATACCCCGCTTTGTTCGAACATATCATGCAGCATACCGAGTATCATCCGATCATTGTCTATGGAAAGCACGGAACAGCCGGAAAGATGGTGTGTTGAGGTATAGGAAGATGGTTGTCTTTCTGTTTCGGTCGCCTTTTCCAGCGGCAGTATGACGGTGAACCGGCTGCCTTTTTCCGGAACGCTTTCCACCGTGATGCTGCCGTCCATCAGTTCCGCAAGGCTTCTTACAATGGCGAGTCCCAACCCAAAGCCGTCCTGCGTGGCGGCATTGCCGAGCCGCTCGAATGGCTTGAATATCCGGTCTTGCTTCTCCTTGTCTATTCCTGTGCCGGTATCGTCCACTGTCAATATGAAATTGCCATCCGAATATCCGGTAATCAGTTTGACAGCACCTTTCTGTGTGAACTTCAACGCATTGGACAGCAGGTTGCTGCCGATGCGGAGTATCAGGCTGCGGTCGCCTATGACAACCTCATCCGCCTCATTAACCGTTTCAAATGCCAGCCGCTTCTTTTCCATTTGTGGCATGAACTCCGTTTCCAATGTGTCCGCTATGCTTTTTAATCGGAACGGCAGGGAGCGGACGGTTTCTTTGCCGCTGTCCAGACGGAAATAGTTCAGCAGCGTGTCTATCATTTCCGCCATCCGTCTGGAAGCATCGCCAATGGTTTTCGCATGGCGGATACGGGAAGAACGTTCTTCATCCGTCACTATCATTTCCGCATATCCGCGTATGGCGGACAGTGGAGAGCGCAGTTCATGGGTGATGGTCTGCATGATGTTCTGTTTCTCCCTCGTCAGTTCCTCGTTCTGCCTGATGCTTTCCTGCAGCTTCTTAATTAATTCTTCCCGTTTCCTTTTCACTCGGATATTACATCGGATTTCTCGGTGTATGGCGAGGTAGGACAATGTCAGCAGTATGATGGCTACAGACAGCGTGGCAGTGAATAGTCGGTAGGAATACTTTTGCGTTTCCGCAATCTTCCGCTCGCGGTAGCTAAAGGAAGTCTGCGCCTGTGTGTCAAGATCGTTTATCAGCCGATTCAGTTGCCTGTTCAGTATTCTGTTGCGTATGCGCAGACTATCAGTATGTACGTCCATTTCGTTTGTCTGTTTCTGCTGCATAGCTATCAGACTGTCGCTGAACTGGTACAGCTCCTCTGCGGATGGCATTATCCGTACCTTCTCTTTTCTGCCGAAGAATCCGGCAATTCCCTTTTTCTTCCGTTCCACTGTGCGAATGCCTGTTACCCGTCGCGCTACTTCAGGCAGTCCCTTTGCCAGCACGCTATCCCGTTCGTTCAGACGCTCGAAGATTTGCATAATGTGCAGTAGATGAACTTCTTTATCCGCCAACAGATAGCGCAGGGTATCTATCTGCTCCGGGCGAACATACCTCGTGCAATGTGGCTTCAGCGTTTGCAACAAGCTATCCGTCCCCATGCGGTACATACGGTATTCCTTGTAGTCGGCAACCTCCCACGCCATGACGCTCTCACCCTGCATGGCAAGCTCCGTAATGCGGCGGTGAGCAGCATTGATGCCAAGACGTATCGAGCGGATTTCTTCCGTTCCTGCCTCAATCTCCCGTATCCGTTGTCGCTCATGCACAAGGATGGCGGCTATACCGATGACGACCGCCACCAGTATGGCATATCCTGCCAGTATCTTCCCTTGTAGGGATAAGTCCATCCGTATGTTCATTCTTGTATTAGTTTTTTTAATAGAAATATTCTCTATAAAAACAATAATTAGAAATCCAATGCTCCTATAGCCCGCAAGTACTGTGTTTCATAAATTTTATACTGCGTTTGTGCCTCTATCAGATTACTTCGTGCTTGTTGCCATTGGCTTTGGGCATCAAGCAAATCAGTCAGAGGAGCCATTTGTTCGGTGTAACGGTTTCGCATCACTCTCAGGTTCTCTTCTGCCTGTTCCAGACCTTTTCTTGCTGTAGAGATAAGATGGAATCCATCCTGTAGGTTACGGATAGCCTGTTGTACCTCAATAGACATCAGGCGTGAGTTCCGTTGCAGTTCCAATTCATAGTTACGGAGTTCCAGACGCGCTTTGCGTATCTTCTTCATATTCGCTCCCCAATGAAAGAGCGGTACCTTGACTGTAAGCATTGCCATCCACATACCATCTCTGTATTCCTGTTTGAATGGTACCATCGTTCCGCTTCCATCGTCTGCCATACCTTTCAGGTTGAGATTGCCGTAATACATATAATTGCCGGTCAATGCTACTGTAGGAAGCATTTCGGAGCGAGCCATCTTAATCTGTTCCTTACCTGCTGAAACCTGTTTTTCAAGCAGGTTCAGTTCGGGACGTTCATAAATGTCTGAAACAAGTTTGTCAGGTTCTGAAGCTGTCAATACTGTATCCACCGCTTCTATCTGCGTGGAGAAATCTACTCCAATGACTTGACAGAGCGACAAGCGGCACAAGTCTGCACCATTTTCCACTTTCTGCATCTGGTAATGGATTTCCGTGCGCTTCGCTTCGATACGGAGCAGGTCGTTTTCTGTTGCCATACCGGTTTCTACCGCTGCACGGGTCTGGTTGTACAGAGTGTCCATTTGCCGGTGGTAGCTTGACATCATTTTTACTTTCTGCCGTACAGCAATGTATGTCCAATAGGCATTGTCCGCTTCCACAAGAACATCCATACGAGTCATTCGATTTTGCTCGGTTGCAGTTTCCTTGGCTATTTCTGCCAGACGTTTTCCTGCAAGCAGTTTACCGCCAGTATAAAGTGGCTGTACGAGGTTAATACCTGCCATATATGTACCACGCATTTGTAGTTTCATAGTTTCGCCAATTTCCGTATCAGGTACACCATATATACCGGTAGCGCTTCCATCGAAAGAGGGAAGAAATGATGTTTTGGCGATTTGACGGTCCAGCTCAGCCTGATGTAAGGCATTGTCAGACTGTTTCAGTTTCTCGTTGTTGGCAAGAGCCATTTCCCGGCATTCGGTCTGTGTCAGCCGAAGTGTCTGTTGTGCGGAAAGTCCCGATGTGCAAAACATTACAGCGCAACACACAATATATTTCCAATGAATCTTTCTCATATTATACATTTATATTATCAGGTTTGCGAATCTGGAACAAGGCGGAATAGAAAAGCGGCAACAGCACCAGCGTAATGATGGTTCCCATGGTCAGCCCGCCCATGATGGTAATAGCCATCGAACTGTACATAGGGTCAGTGACGAGAGGAAGCATGCCGACAATTGTGGTGAGCGATGCCATCAGTACGGGACGTACACGCGAAACGGTTGCCTCTACCACAGCGGTATAGGGATTCGCTTTCTCTTCAGTCTGGAGCCGGTTTATCTCATCCACCAGCACGATGGCGTTCTTCACCATCATGCCTATCAGTCCCATCATGCCGATGATAGCCATGAACGTCATGGGCTGTCCGCTCAGATATAACGAAGGGGTTATACCACAGAACACAAACGGAAAACACAGCAAGATGAGGATGACCTTCCGCCAGCTGTTGAACAGCAGAAGCAAGATGACAAGAATGAGGAAAATGGTGACCGGCACATACTTCATCAGATTGCCGATCGCATCACCCTGCACTTCTCCTTCACCTACCCAGCGCATCGAGTAACCGTCCGGCAGGTATATCGCCTCTATTTCTTTCTGGATGGAACTGATGGCTTTTGTCGGAGTCGCGTCCGGATTGTCGGGATTGGGGTCGCATTCCGCTTCAATGACCCGCTTTCCGTTTAGCCTTATGACAAGGTCCTCATCCCAGCCAAGCTTCAAGTCGCTGGTCACAGTCCCGAGAGGAGTGGCACGGAACACCTTGTCCTGCAATTCACTCATCGCCTTGCCTCCTGAAATTGCATTTTGCAGTTCCTCGTTGGAAAGGTGGGCATTCATCATGCTCCATACCGGTATTTCTTCCAGATTCCTGATGCGTTTGCCGTCTGCGTCCCGCACCTGCATATTGACCGTTACCATGCGTTCCTGGTCGTTCAATACTCCCACAGGCATTCCGTCTGTAGCTGCAAGCAGCGCATTGGCTACATCTCCCCGTTCTATTCCAGACCGGAGTGCGTCTTGCTGCACGTATTCTGCTGTAAGTGCCTTTCCCGAAGGCTTCCAGTTGTTTTGCACAGAATAGGCATCAATATAAGGAGAACGTCGCATGATATTCTCAGCCTGTGCACTTAATTGTCGGAGAACCGTAGGGTCAGGACCACCAAACTCCACTTCAACCGTATGGCTGGTTGTGGTAGAGAAATTATACTTGCGGATACGGATATAGGCATCCGGATATTCCTCCCTCAACTGTTTGCGCACTGTGGGAATTTGCTCAAGCACGGTATCGTAGTCCTTGCAGTCTATTATCAGTTCTCCATAACAGTCGCCACCGGAGGTCATGGGACGAACCAGACAATAAAGTGCGGGCGCACTGCCTTGGCTGATAACCACACGGTCAATAGCCGGGTTCTTTTCCAGTTCATCGCTCATACTGAGCAACTGGTCGCGAACCTTTCCGGCATCCGAAGCCGAAGGGAAAAAACACTCCACTACAAACTGTTTATAGTCAAAATCAGGGAAGAAGAGGTTCTTTACCTTCGTCATACCGAACACACACAAGACCAGCAAAGCGAATGCCACGGATATTGTGGTTTTCTTGTAGCCGATAAAAAAACCGATGATGTTCCGTATAAAACGGTGTACAGGAGAATTCATAACCACACCGTTACCGCTTGCCGTCTGTTTCTCACGCAAAGGCAACCATGATTTGGCGCAAAAAGGTACCTGAACAAGAGCCAACACCCAACTTGCCAACAGACTGATACACAATACAAGGAAAAGGTCGCGGGCGTACTCGCCAGCCGTATCCGGCGAAAGATAGACACACAAAAAAGTCGATGCGGCAATGACGGTAGCACCCAACAACGGCATCGCCGTGTTACGACCGATTCGGTATAAATATGTTTTAGGTCCGAGTCCTCGCTTCTTGTCAATCAGAATACCATCCATAATGACTACGGCATTATCTACCAGCATACCCATCGCCACGATGAATGCCCCCAACGAAATACGCTGCAAGGTTGTACCGCACAGCAACAGAATGGGAAACGAGACGGCAACCGTCAACACCAGTCCGAAACCTATAATTACCCCGCTTCGGAAGCCCATCGTAAAGATAAGTACCAGAATGACGATAGCAACCGATTCTACCAGATTCCACATGAAGGAGGAGATTGCTTCATCCACCTTGTCGGGCTGGAAGAATATCTTCTCCGTGTGAAAGCCTGCCGGAATCCGTTTCATCACTTCCGCCAGCTTTTCATCAACAGCCTTTCCCACATCGGGAACTATGGCGGACTTTTCCATTGCCATACAGATGGCAAGCGCAGGTTTGCCATTCACGAAGAAGCCGTTCCGTTGCGGTTCGGCATATCCACGCTCCACCCGTGCAATGTCACCGATACGAAGCCGTTTCCCGTCCAATGTTTGAATCATCAGGTCGGCAATTTCCTTTTCATCTTTCACTGCGGAATCCACATAAAGTGCAATCCGTTCGTTTCCGCTGGCATATCGTCCCGCATTTACAGTCTTTCCTGCACCCTGCAAGGCGGACATTATCTGTGTGGGAACAATACCGTTACGGGCTATTTGTTCTTTAGAGAGAATGATATTGATGACCTCATCACGGTTGCCGATAATGTTGATTCGTTTCACACCTTTCACCCCGAGTAACTCCCGACGGATATATTTGGCATACTTGTACATCTCCGGATAATCATAGCCGTCGGCAGTCAGGGAATAGAAAATGCCGTACACATCCATCATATCGTCAATGACTACAGGCGAGTAGCAACCTTGTGGCAAACGTGGAGCGAGGTCGTTTACTTTTCGCCGCAAAAGGTCGAAATGCTGCTCTAGATCCTTTTCCAGTACGGTCATCTGAAACTCCACGGTGAACATCGCCTGACTATTACTGCACTCAGTCTTTACTTTTTTAATATCGGGCAACGATTGAAGCTCGTCCTCCACGAGCTGTGCCACCTTCAGTTCCATTTCATGAGCACTGGCTCCCGGCCAGGCTACAGCCACCATAGCCTGTTTTGCACTTACGGCAGGGTCTTCCAGTTTCGGCATCTGTACAAAGGCAAGTATTCCGGCAATCAAAATTGCCGCCATCAACGACCAGAACAATGTGGGTCGTCTCATGAAAAATTGAGCCAGTTTCGTTATCATAACAGTCCTCCTATGTTGGTTTTACTTGCTTTCTTCACTACACCTACACGTTGCCCGTCTTTCAATACGTTCACTCCAGCGCATACCACTTGTTCGCCCGCGGATAATCCTTCCGTGATGACTGCACAACCTTCAGCATCCATTCCGCTCACTGTTACCGGTCGCCTGGAAACTGTGGAATCCTGATTGAACACCCATACACAAGAGCTATTGCCATCACGGAATATGGCCCGCAACGGCACAGCCAGTTTTTCTTTGTAAACAGAATCGGTCATACTGATACAGACTTCCACATTCATCCCGGCAGTTATCTGTCCATCTGGTCGGTTACCAAAAGCCAGACGAAGCCGGTACAGTTGGTTGCCGTCTGCCTTGGGTGTCAAACTGAGAAACTTCATCGGCAATGTTTCTTTAGAACCGATTACCCTACATCCATATTCCAAGAATTGTTTCCGCTGTCGGTAATCGTTTACGGGAATATCAACTTCCACTTCCATGTGGGATACATCCAATAGCGTGAACAGCGAGGTTCCTGCATCCACCATCTCCGCCGGAGAAAAATTTACATTCTGTATATAGCCATCGGTAGGTGCACAAAGTCGGGTATAGTCCAAACGGTTCTTTTCCACTTGAAGTTGTACACCCAATTGCCGCAGACCGGCGGATGCCTTTTCAAAGTCGTTGGCTGATATGCTTTTCTGCTCAAAAAGCCGCTTGGTACGTGCTACCTCATCCTGCAGTTGGTCATATTGGATTTGCAACGCTTCCACTCCCAAACGATAGTCTTCATCATCCAACCGTGCCAATAGTTGTCCTCTTTTAACGTAATCTCCCTCCTTTACAAGGATGTGACTGATTTGTCCGGCAATTTTAAAACCGAGATTGATAGTATGTGTTTCCTTTACAATGCCCGGATAGTTCTTCCGACCAATTTGTTCCAATAGAACGGGAGTGGTCAGAGATACATTCCGTACTGCTGTATCCTTTGGCGTTGGTTCACTGCAAGCATATAGCATCCCTGCAAGGATTACCATAATCATTACTCTTTTCATTGTTTATTGTTTTTAATATTTATTCTTTATGGCAAAATTCCGAATTTATTTGTTATACCATATCATCTATTGGGATAATAAGTTGGTCAAAAGGATAATATATATATTATTTTTAAGCTAAAATGCCTATCTTTGTTGTGCAAAAAGATAAATAAAGAAGCTTAAATGAAACATTATTATTTGGATTTGGACCTGATTCGATTGGCTACTGAAGATGGAGCCGTACATTTGGACAAGCAGTTCATTTTGATAGATACTTTTGATGAAATGACGGAAGGGGTGCAAGCAGGAAGTTTCTTTGTAAATCATCCGGTCAAGCTTTCATTTACTGTTGTTATATTCTGTATTTCTGGATGGATGAAATTTCAGATTAGTTTACAAAACTATGTACTCAATCCGAATGATATTTTAATTGTACAGGAAGGAACAATTGGTGAATACCGGGGAATGAGTGAGGATGCCAAGATTGTAGTTATTGCGTTAGGGAACGAATATTTCCAGATGACCAATCAATTTGGAGCAAACACACCGTTCAAACAATGGTTGTACACTTCTCCGATTTGTCATTTAAAGCCGGAAGATATACAAGAAGCTATGACTGTTTACGGTTTAATGAAACAAAAAATAACAGAAAAAGATAATCCTTTCCGCAAAGAGGCATTAATGGGATACATGCAAGTCTTAACTTACAATACCTATAAATACCTGATTCATCATGAAGAGAACAGTAAAATAGAAAAGGAAAGGAAAAGCAGGCAACAAGAAATTTACGATAGTTTCATAAAAGAAATACAAAAGAACTATACGAAAGAACGCAGTATTTCCTATTATGCCGATTTATTGTGTATAACTCCTAAATATCTGTCACAAGTTGTCCGGAAGGTAAGTGGGCGTTTTGCAGGGGACTGGATTAACGATTTTGTTATACTTGAAGCAAAGGCATTGCTGAAAAGTAGGAAATACACCATACAGCAGGTGGCTGATATGCTTAATTTCGCCAACCAGTCTTTTTTCGGCAAATATTTTAAGGAAAAAGTCGGGTGTTCACCTTCTGAATATCAAAAACAATCTTTGAAATAATAGAGTTTATACAGAATAAGGAACAGGATTTATGATTATCAGTACCCTAAAACCTTATTCGATAGAATGTCTAATGTTGTAACGGTTAAAATATTTTGTGAAAGAGCCATATCAATTCTATCCTTGGAAATAATGATATGGCTCTTTTATGCTAAGTATGATTAATTTTTACTCCCTTATTTTCCCTTGGGACAGTCAATCCGGGATTTCTTATTACAATATGGCTTTGAACGAAATCCTTATGCGGATTTTCCTGTTTCTGTACCAGTTGGGGTATCTGTGCAGCATTGGGGGTATTCTTTTCTGTTTTTTCAGGTATCGGTGAGGCAAGTTCCAGCTGTATCTTGCGGTCCAACGCGGCGAGTTCGGATTTCAACTGTTTCAGCTCGTCCTCCTTCTTCCATGTCTTGCCGGCTATCGCTTGGAGCTGCGGGATTTCCTGCTCCAGCACTTCGTTCCTCTTCTGGTGCTGGTCGATGATGCCCGGTATCTTCTCCAGCGCGTTCAGGAAGTTCGTGGCGGCGGCGTGCGTGTCAGCCATCGCCAGATGCCCGTTGTTGTAGTTGTACCTGAGATTTCCCTTCACCACAAAACGGTTGTCGGTAAATTCCAGTCCGTCCCTTAGTGTCGGCTCCC
>ENA-ORMJ01001751-ORMJ01001751.1-human-gut-metagenome-genome-assembly--contig:-NODE-1751-length-12139-cov-8.125290_pt1 | contig 12139 bp, 9 predicted proteins | sample MGYA00242100_ERZ508989 | MGnify/ENA primary metagenome ERZ508989 (study PRJEB26280, sample SAMEA2531403) | human gut metagenome | biome: human gut; feature: human-associated habitat; material: faeces...
GTCTCAATCTCTCGGCAGGATTTTTACAGGCTGCACCACTGCATTCTTCCTCATCTGTCTGGTTCTGTTCCAAAAGGACTATTACACCAAGTATGCGGAAACTACAAACGCTTATTTTTCCCAAGGTGTAGAAGACTGTGTTGCGTATTCGATGAAACAGTGCAAGACGCTCGGTCTGACTACGATCAGCGCGGAAAAGGCAACGCAATGGCCCAGACTGCTTCTGTATACACAAACATTGCCTTCCCAGTACTTGGCTACCGTTACCTATGATGTTGCCCCGGCTCCGGCCGCCTTTACCACCGCTGACGGAATCCTGGTCAATACGCGCATCAATTACGATACCATATCCACTGACAGTATTTATATTATTTACTACACAGAGGCCGATCTGTTCAAAGACAGCTTCACCCTGACACCTTTTTATGACTGGTATGTTGCTGTCCCTAAATAGCCTCCATGTAATCAAAATAGTCATCTTCGCTGGCAAATAAGATATATTCATTCTCCACATATCCCATATATCCGCTGGCAGTCACATATCCTTTCATAAAAAATACCTCCTTATCAGAATCCTTTCGTTCCCTGTTCTGATAAAAAGGTATCATTTTTAAAGTCCTATAAAACTCTCTTAATTATTCTGAACCGGCTCTGTTTCCAGCACCAATTCTTTCATTTCTTCCAATAATTCCTCGGTTCTGCCCATCAAAAGCTCCGCATCGGTCTCCACCAGTCCCGTCTTTTTATACTTATAGGTAAAAAACGGATTGCCGTAAGCAGTAAAGCTTAATTCATCCTTATGCTTTTTCAGGAAATCCGGAATCTTGCGGGGATCGATCTTCGCATCCGGCCGGAAGTTGAAGGTAATGCGTTCGTTCTTGCCCTTGATCTCCGTCATGTCCAGACCGTGGGCCGCCATACGGATAAGGGCGATCCGCAGCAGATTGTCCACTGCCTTGGGGATGTTGCCGAAGCGGTCTAACAGTTCATCCTTCATTTCATCCCGCTCTTTTATCGTCTCGATGCCGGCGATCCGTTTGTAAATATCCAGCTTCTGTGTCTCGTTGACAATGTATTCCGCCGGAATGTAAGCATCCACATCCAGATCGATCACCGTAGCGAAATCCACTGCCGTATGAATGCCCTTCAGGTTCTGCACCGCTTCGTTCAGCATCTTGCAGTACAGGTCATATCCCACGGCCTCCATATGTCCGTGCTGACTTAATCCCAGCAGATTACCGGCGCCGCGGATCTCCAGATCACGCATGGCGATCTTGAAGCCGCTGCCCAGATCCGTAAATTCCTTGATGGCCGCCAGCCGCTTTTCCGCCACTTCTTTTAACATCTTATCCCGCTTGTACATCAGAAAAGCATAGGCATTCCGGTTGGAACGACCCACACGGCCTCTGAGCTGATACAACTGGGACAATCCCAGATTGTCCGAATCGTGGATGATCATCGTGTTGACATTGGAAATATCCAGTCCGGTCTCTATGATGGTGGTGGACACCAGCACATCGATCTCTCCGTTAATGAAATCAAACATGATCCGCTCCAGTTCGTGTTCCTTCATCTGTCCATGGGCGTATGCAACGTTGGCTTCCGGCACAAGCTTTGCGATCTGTGCCGCGATATCCGCAATATTGTTCACCCGGTTGTAGACATAGTAGACCTGTCCGCCCCGGGCCATTTCCCGGACAATGGCCTCTCTCACCAGTTCGTCATTGTATTCGCAGACAAAAGTCTGGATCGGCAGTCGGTCATTGGGGGCCTCTTCCAGCACGCTCATATCCCGGATACCGATCAGGCTCATATGCAGTGTCCGGGGAATGGGGGTTGCCGTCAGGGTCAGCACGTCCACGTTTTCTTTTAATTTCTTGATCTTCTCCTTATGGGCCACACCGAAACGCTGTTCCTCGTCAATGATCAGCAGACCCAGATCCTTGAACTTCACATCCGCAGATAATACTCTGTGGGTACCGATCACGATATCCACCATGCCCTTTTCCAGATCCTTCACCGTCTTTTTGATCTCCGATGGCGTACGGAAGCGGCTCATCAATGCGATGTTGATGGGAAAATCCTTCATTCTCTGCACAAAGGTGTTGTAATGCTGCTGTGCCAGAATGGTGGTGGGCACCAGATAGACCACCTGTTTTCCCTCCTGCACAGCCTTGAAAGCGGCCCGGATGGCGATCTCGGTCTTGCCGTAGCCCACATCTCCGCAGATCAGGCGGTCCATGATCCGATGGCTTTCCATATCCGCCTTGGTGTCCGCGATGGCATTCAGCTGATCCTCTGTCTCTTCAAATGGGAACATTTCCTCGAACTCCCGCTGCCACACCGTATCTTTTCCAAAAGCATAGCCCTCGCTCTGCTGTCGGACAGCGTATAATTCCACCAGATCCTTCGCCACGGCGCTGACGGCACTGCGTACCTTCGTCTTGGTGTGTTCCCATTCCTTGCCGCCCAGTTTGTTCAGCTTCGGCTTCTTCGCTGCATCGGCGGAGGCGTACTTCTGAATCACATCCAGTCCGGTGGCCAGAATGTACAGATTGCCGCCGTCCCGGTATTCGATCTTGAGGTAATCCTTGACGACCTTGTCTACCTCTACCTTCTCGATGCCCTTATAGATGCCCAGTCCGTGGGTCTCATGTACCACATAATCCCCGATCTTCAGGTCGTTGAAATCATTGATCTTCTGCCCCTGATAGAGCTTTTTCTTCTTTTTCTTACGCTTCTCCGCTCCGAAAATATCACTCTCGGACAGCACCACGAATTTCAGCCAGGGATACTCAAAGCCCTTGTTCACATGCCCGTAATAGGTCAGGATCTCTCCCGGCTGTACTTCCCTCATGGGGTCTTCTGTGTATACTGCTGTCAGTCCGGCATCCTCGGTGTTCCGCAGATCCTCCGCCAGACGTCTGGCTCTGGTACGGGAACCGGACAACAGCAGCACCCGGTAGCCGTTCTTTTTATATTTTTTCAGATCCTTGACCAGGGCTTCAAAGCTGTTGTTATAAGGGGCGATGTTGCGGGCAGCAATATCCACATGCATTTCTTTCTCGAAATATCCGTACTTGGTCTCCATGGTAGCCAGGGTCACCACGGCATTTTTCTCTAAAGTAGCCGCTACCTGTTCGCCACTGTAGAGAATGTTCATCTGTCCCGGCAGCACATAACCTTTTCTGGCACGTTGTTCCATGCTCTCCCGAAATTCCAGCTCAATGGCATCCGCCTGCTCTTTCACTCTCGCCGGTTCGTCAATATAGAAGACCAGAGAACGCCCCGCCATATCTGCCAGCAGTTCCGGCATCGTTACGGTATTTTCATAAAAATAGCGGATATATCCTTCCAGATTGATCTTACTCTGGAATTCCAACAGCTGTTCTTTCAGTTCACTGACCTGTGTGGCGATCCTGTGGGCCTCCTCCGGCTGGTGGGCATCTCGGAATATCTTTTCCTGCTTTGCAGCTTCCTTCTCAAGCTTTGTGATGCCCTTGCGGATCTGTTCTTCCGACAGTACGAATTCTGTGGCCGGGTAGACTGTGATGCTTTCCAGCTTCTCAATGGAACGCTGGCTCAGGATGTCGAAGCTGCGGATGGACTCAACCTCATCTCCCCACAGTTCGATACGATAGGGGTTTTCCTCCGTCAGATCAAAGATATCCACAATGCCGCCACGGATGGAGAACTGCCCCGGGCTTTCCACCTGATAGGCTTTCTCATATCCCATAGCCACCAGTCTGGATGCCAGTTTGCTCTCGTCCAGACTGCCGCCCCGCTCGGTGCGGATGATGTCTTTCTCCTCCCACAATACCTGCGGTGTCATCAGTGCCGCATAGGTGGTAACAATGGTGACCGGCTTACCCTCCACGACTCTGCGCAGGGTCTTGATCCGCTCCTGCACCAGCTGATTGCCGTGGATATCCGCCTGGAAAAAGATCAGGTCCTTCGCCGGATACAGCATGACATTTCTGTCATAAAAGCGGTATTCCTCGTAGATCTCTTTGGCCTTTAAGTCACTATAAGTAACGATGACCTTGTATTTCAGGCCATCGCTGAGTCCGTAGATCATATGAAGTTTCTGGGAGTCCACACAGCCTGACAGAGCTACGGTTCCTTTTCCCTGTCTGGTCACTTTCCGGATCTCATCATATTCCGCCAGTTCTTTCAGTGGCGCAATCAGTGCCTGCATCGCTTTTTCCTCTTACTATACAACCGTTACGCTTTCTTACTGTTAAAATGGTTCATGGCTGCATCCGCATTCTCAGTGATGATCATACGGATAGCTTCTGCTGCCGTCTTCGCCGCTTCGTCCATGATGCTTCGTTCCTCCGCCGGAAAATGTCCCAGCACGTAGTCTGCCAGATCGAAGTTCTTCGGCTTCTCTCCCACGCCCATACGCACGCGGATAAAAGTATCATGCCCTAACATTTTGATGATATTCTTGAGGCCGTTATGGCCACCGGCGCTGCCTTTTTTGCGGATACGGATCTGTCCCACATCCAGACTAATATCGTCGGAGATCACGATCAGTTCCGCGGTGTCATCCACCTTGTAATAATCCACGATCTCCCGGATGCTCTCACCGCTCAGATTCATGAAAGTCTGGGGCTTCGCCAGGATCACCTTCTGCCCTGCCACGTAGCCCTTGCCGATCAGTGCCTTATGCTTGCTCTCCATGACGGCGATATTTTCTTCCTCTGCTAATCTGTCTATGACATCAAACCCGATATTATGTCTGGTATTTTCATATTCTTTGCCTGGATTTCCCAGCCCTGCGATAATATACATAGCTTTCTCCTTACTTTCTTGCAATCAATGCGTTAACTTATATTTTCGCATTTTTACGCAGAAAATGCAACTATTGGTTATTTTGCACAAATTTTATTTTCGGGAAAACAGCCAATTTCCGCATGGCATATTTCGTTACTTATTTTCCGAATCTAAAGTATCTATTCCCGGCATTGTATTTTATAATAAAAATGGAGTGTTACCAAAACGGTAAGCGGTTCACCTTTCGCCAAAATGATGACATTTTGAGAGCTTCCAGTATTATTGGAGGTGATACAGATGGGAAATCTATTGAAAGGTACATAAGATGCTGGAAACAGTGGTAGGCATTGTCGGTATTGTTGTTACGATCATCAGTATCATCGTAACGCTTATCAGTATCGTACAGACTGCACGGAAACATAAACATCAAAAAAGCAACCGCCCTCGCCAGGAATAGGTTGCTTTCTTGATCTGTAACTAAAAACCAGGTGAACCGTTGCTGTACGGTAACACTCTTTTCTTTTATTATCCTAACACTCTCTTTTGATTTCGTCAATAAAATTCACCATTTACAAAAATCCTTGTACCCGGGCTTGACTTTTTCCGGAATACTGATATACTGATAAGGCTGAAACGCCCTGAAATCAAGGCTTTTCGGAAATCCATTCGTGTGTTCGGGACCTTCCACACGTAAATAAAAACTAAAGGAGAAAACAAATGAACAAGAAAGTACTGTACCTCGTACACGGAGCGGTGATTGCTGCTCTCTATGTTGTGCTGACCATGTTAGCCAACGCTCTGGGACTGGCAAATTATGCCATTCAGGTCCGCTTCTCGGAAGCCCTGACCATTCTTCCCGTATTTACCCCTGCTGCCATACCGGGACTTTTCCTGGGATGTATCATCAGCAATACCATGACCGGCTGTATGCTGCTCGACATTATCTTCGGCAGTCTCGCAACCCTGATCGGTGCCTTCGGCACATATCTGCTGCGTGATAAGAACAAATGGCTGGCTCCCCTGCCTCCCATCATCGCCAACACCATCATCGTTCCTTTCGTGCTGGCTTATGTGTATCATTTAGAGGGTGGCATTCCTTATTTCATGCTGACTGTGGGTATCGGTGAGATCATTTCCTGCGGAGTGCTCGGCATGCTGTTACGCACCGTGTTACAGAAATACCGCAAATACATTTTTGACGTACAGAAATAAGCGGTCATCCCGCCAAAAAGGCGTCCGGATCCTTTCACAGGTTCCGGGCGCCTTTTGCTGTCCACTTGTATTTAATTATCTATTTTCATATAGGAAATAAAATGATTGCCGTTCTCCGCGAACCATGTTGTAGCATCGTTCATTCCCTTTTTGTACAACTTTCCGGTGGACGGCTCCATGATGACAACGTTGAATTCATTAAATCCGGTCACCAGCACCGCCTCGCCATCCTCCAGGATCGCCAGTACCGGAATATCCTGATTCACATAATACAGTACCGCATCCAGACTACAGCCGCTCAGATCCAGTACCTGTACGCCTGTCATATTTTCTTCCAGAATCTGTATTGCCGTCTTGCCCTGCGCCAGGTCATATTCGGTGTTGCGGGTGATTCCGGCATGCCGCAGGATATTGTCCAGACATACCGTCAGGCTGTTCTTCTGGTCCGTGACACTTTCTTCCTTGATTGCCATGATCTGGTTTCTGCTGACACGATTGCCCTTCAGCCATACCGTAATGCCTCGGTCGTTCGCAACAACCCCGGCGGAATCGTAGGCTTCCTTCACCGCTTTCCCGGGAGCACTGTAAATGCCCTGTACCCCATAAGCATTGTATACATAATATCTGGAAACTTCGCTGACCGCATCCAGTGTCAGTTCTCTTCCGCCCTCAAATACGACCTCCTTCGGATTCAGCACCTTGATAGTCTTGGTATCAATGGTTGTCTTGGTCTGTATCTGCACATATCTCTCATAAATATCAATATCCGCCGTGACTACTTTATTCTGTCCCGGCTCTTCTTCCACATTGTTCATGATCTGGTCATCCAGGATCTCCTGATAGCTGCCGTTCTCAGAACGCTGTATTCTCGACAGGGTGATCTGATTGCCCTCGATGGCGCAATCCACGATGTAGATGCCATCCTGTCCGTATTCCTTCAGATTATCTCCGGAAGAATTGCTGATGCAGACCTTATACATGGGGTAAAAGATCTGTCCGGAATTCTCTGTCCGGATGTCGCTCTCCCTGGCCACGCCGTAGATAATATCTTCTCCCATGAAGCCAAGCGGCCGGATAGCCTCACCGTCCTCCGCCCGGATCACTGTCTGTTCTCCGGTATTCAGATTCCGGACATTCAGCTGGTTGCTGTGGTTGATGTCATCCCCTTCCTGCCATACGATGATCTCATGGTTCTCCGATACCTGAAGGCTGTCATCCTGTCTTATACTTACCAGCTGTTCAGCGCTGCGATTCTCCAGATCCACATCATAGACACCGTTTTCCAGGAAAAAATATACATGTTGCTGTCTGTTCCGGTACAGCAGCTGTTCCATCTCATCCTTCAGCACCGCATAGCTCTTGGAATATGGGATATAGACTTCTTCCTCGATCGTATTCAGCGAATTGTCATAGCTGATGATCTGAATGCCGGTCTCTCCCTCATGTCTTCCGCGATTCATGTAACCATACACGGCAAATTTCACATTACCGCCCTCGTCTACATCCAGAATCTTGATGCCATGATTGTCATACAGAGTCCGCCGGTCGGCATTATCTTTATCATAGAAGGAGAAGATCACTGTCAGTCCGTTGGTAGCCGCATTATAGCTGAGTAACTGCCCCATATCGGAGAACACCACGGTATTGCCATCCGCGCTCTCCATCATATCCACATTTTCATCCGTGATTCCCAGAAGGATCTTGTCATTGGCATACATCCGGGTAGTATCCGGGATCTGTGTCATGGTACGCTCATAATCCAGCAGATACATTCTCTCCGAAGTATATCTGACTCTGTAATACTCTTCGACATTGTAGTAGATCTTATTTTTGCCCTCTCCGGTGGATACCACAAAATCCATCAGCAGAGAGGCCACATTCCCACTGATCTGTGTCAGCCGGATGGAAGCCGCGTCCTCCTGGACCGGTTCCAGACTGCCCCAGGTGATCTGCTGAAAGCTGCTGTGAATATTCACTTTATGAAAAGTGCCGTTATCTGTCAGCTTGGAATTCGGTTCCAGATATTTCGTCAGTTCCTTGGCCACTTCCTTGTCGTATAATTTTCCGTGGAAATCTGTCGCAAATTCCAGAATTTCCGAAATATGCACATCATCATTCCATAAAATAGTCGTATAATAATATACCTTCTGTTCCCCTTCCAGTTCCAGGATCAGGGTCAGACTGTATTGTGTATTCGTGTCGATCAGGTCTTTTAACGTAAGGGAAACGGAAAAGCTTTTCCCATTTGCCTTCCATCCGGTGACTTCACTGTTCTCGATCAGCCGGCTGCCGTCGATGCTGCGAACCTCTGTCGAGATCCCCGTAATTTCTCTTCCGAACGTATCCACGGTGAAATTCGCCTGTCTGCCCTCCCCCAGCAGAGTAATGCAGTCCTTCTGGTAAGCCACATCCATCTCCACGGTATTTCCGTGCAGTTCATTGCATGCCACACCGCCGCTTTCCATGGTGATCATAGGCAGAGTGGCCGGAGCCATCTCCATGGTCATATTGTTATGTCCCTGATTCATAATGTTGCCGATGATCAGTGCTGATGCCAGAAATACTACAACACACACGGCAATTCTAATGATCGTTTTCTTCATTCTTGATTCTTCACTCATTCATTATTCAGCAATTTTTCCAGTGTCGGTGCCACATGGAGCAGTTCCTCCACAGTACCGATATCTGCGCTTTTCTTCGGGCGCATACCATTCTTTTTCACTGCCCGGATCAACAGATTCTTCGGGGTATGTTCCATATCGATGAATTCCAGGATCTGGGTCTCATAGCCCTGTTGTTCCAGCAGATTTGCTCTCAGAGCATCGGTGAGCAGTGCTGCCACGCGCTCCTTGATGATGCCGTATTTTAACACTGGTTTTAAAGGATCACATTTTATCTGCCGGTTCAGTTCATGCTGACAACAGGGAACCGCCAGAATGACTCTGGCCCCCCATTTTACCGCCTTGTCTAACGCATAATCTGTGGCAAGGTCACAGGCATGCAGGGTCACCACCATGTCCGCCACATCTGTGCCCTCGTAGGTACTGATGTCTCCCCTCTCGAACTTTAATCTGTCATACCCCAGCTTTTCCGCCAGTTCATTGCAGTGTTTTATCACATCGGTCTTCAGATCCAGTCCGGTCACCTGGATATCTCTATGCTGTAATTCATGCAGATAATAGTACATTGCAAAGGTAAGATAGGATTTGCCGCAGCCAAAATCAATAATGCGGATGGTACGGTCTTTCGGCAGTTCATCGATCACATCCTCGATAAATTCCAGATACCGGTTGATCTGACGGAATTTATCAAATCTCGCCCTGGTCACCCGGCCGTCCGGGGTCTGCACGCCCAGTCCTACCAGGAAATCCACCGGTTTTCCTTCCTCTAAAATATAATGCTTGGTACGGTTGTGAGCCAGTGCCTGCAGTTCCTCCTCTTCAGAAGCAGCCGCCCCCTCCGTCCGTAGTGCCTTGCCACTGTTTTTCACCTTCAGTGTCAGCTTGCCCTTTTTGCTGACCAGAGCGGTGGCCTGCAGGGTCTTCGCTGAGAATTCTCCCTGCCGGAACTGCTCCTGTAAGGCGGTGCAGATCCGGTCCGTCAGCTGTTCTGCTGTAAAATTCTCGTGAAACACCTGAGTTCCTCTGTAAGCAGTCTCCTGGAACAACAGTTCCTCCCGGATCAGCACCGGGCGGATCTTTACCTTCTGGGTCTGTTCCGGATGACGGCTGTTGCTCAGGATGATCTGCTGCAGATCTTTATTCAAAATTTTCTGTAAAAGTATTTTCAGTTCTTCCATGGTTTATCCTGTTTTTCAAATGTTTTGCGCATATTATAGCACGCTTTCCTATAAGAACGCAATCATTCCCCGTCGTCCACCGTGTCTCCTTTTGTAGATCTCATTGCACACCAACACATGGATCAGATCCTTTGATACTTTTTCCGCTTCCTGTTCCAGGATCGTGCTGATCGTATCCGCTATCCGGAACAGACTCAGGCGGTCCGGATATTCATCATAGATCATGCTTCCTTCATAGTCGTATTTGTCCAATATTTCCGCAATTCTGCGCTGACAGCATCTGACCTCTCCGGGATAGGTCTGCTGCAGATATTCCAGATCATTTAAGATCTCGTTTTCATCCATTCTCCCCGGATATCCGGGCAATGTCATAAAAAACGGTCTTGCTACCATTTTAAAATGCCTCATGCTTTTTTATAACATATGCATTTTCTCTCTATAAAGTGAAAAACAGGTGCTGCGAAGCTTATCGCAGCACCTGAATTCTCGCCATTGCTCTCTGCAATGCCGTCTCTGCCCTGGCAATATCCGTCTCCGGCGTCTTGCTGCGCAGTCTCTCTTCCGCACGGTGCAATGCTGCCTCCGCACGGTTTTCATCGATCTCATTCGGCCATTCGATAATCTCTGCCAGAATGATAACTCCTTCGGGAAGGATCTCGGCGAATCCGGAATGCAATGCTGCTTCCTTCTCTCCGTCCTTCTCCGTAATATGCAGGATACCCGGCTTCACGATCACCGTCAGGGGAATGTGGCCCGGAAGGACACCAATCTGTCCTTCCGTGGTATTGAATTCTACCATATCCACAATTCCCTCATAGAATACTCTTTCCGGGGTTATGATACGAAGTGTGAATTCTTTATCTGCCATATCTGTACTCCCCTCTCATGCTATGCATGAACCTTTGCCAGTACATCATCAATGCTTCCGGCATTCAGGAAGTAGCTCTCCGGAATATCATCATGCTTACCGTCCAGGATCTCACGGAATCCACGGATGGTCTCGCTGATAGGTACATATTTTCCTTCCAGACCGGTGAACTGTCCTGCCACGAAGAAGGGCTGGGACAGGAATCTCTGGATCTTACGGGCGCGGGATACGACCAGCTTGTCTTCCTCGGACAGCTCATCCATACCGAGGATAGCAATAATATCCTGTAATTCCTTATATCTCTGCAGGATCTCCTGTACACCGCGGGCGGTCTCATAATGCTCCTTACCTACGATTCTGGGATCCAGAATGCGGGATGTGGACTCCAGAGGATCCACTGCGGGATAAATTCCCAATTCTACAATAGAACGGGACAGAACCGTGGTGGCATCCAGATGTGCGAACGTGGTCGCAGGTGCCGGGTCTGTCAGGTCATCCGCAGGCACATAGACTGCCTGTACGGAAGTAATGGAACCGTTCTTGGTGGATGTGATACGCTCCTGGAGCGCACCCATCTCTGTCTGTAATGTAGGCTGGTATCCTACTGCGGAAGGCATACGGCCTAACAGTGCGGATACCTCACTTCCGGCCTGGGTGAATCGGAAGATGTTGTCGATGAACAACAGCACATCTTTTCCGCCCTTGTCACGGAAGTACTCTGCCATGGTCAGTCCGGTCAGACCGACTCTCATTCTTGCTCCGGGGGGCTCGTTCATCTGTCCGAATACCATGGTGGTCTTGTCCAATACGCCGGACTCCTGCATCTCGTGGTACAGGTCGTTACCCTCACGGGTACGCTCACCTACACCGGTGAATACGGAATATCCGCCGTGCTCGGTTGCGATATTACGGATCAGCTCCTGGATCAGTACGGTCTTACCTACACCGGCACCACCGAACAGACCGATCTTACCACCCTTCTGATATGGGCAAAGAAGGTCTACGACCTTGATACCGGTCTCTAAGATCTCAGTCTCTGTAGACTGCTCCTCAAAGGTAGGAGCTGGTCTGTGGATCGGCAGATGCGCTTCCACCTGAGGCTGCTCCTTATTATCAATGGCTTCGCCCAGAACGTTGAAAATACGTCCCAGGGTCTTTTCGCCAACCGGAACGGAAATGCCTTCTCCCGTCGGTGTTACCTTCATGTCACGGCTCAAGCCCTCGCTTGCCGACAGCATGATGCAGCGGACGATATTATTTCCCATGTGCTTGGCAGCTTCCATCACACACGTCTTTCCCTGATTTTCTACTGTGAGCGCGTCCCGGATCTCCGGAAGGGGACCGCTCTCAAATTTCACATCGACAACCGGACCGGAAACCTGGACAATCTTGCCTTCCGGCAGGCTGGTTTCGGTCTTTTTTGTCTCTGCCGCCTGTTCTCCCATCACACTCTCATCTCCTCTTCTCGTTCTCGTCTCTGT